>Ga0315320_10002509_pt1 | contig 15085 bp, 11 predicted proteins | sample M140m21515metaG_FD_203458 | JGI IMG/M metagenome (GOLD analysis project Ga0315320, IMG submission 203458) | Ammonia-oxidizing marine archaeal communities from Monterey Bay, California, United States - M1 40m 21515 | ecosystem: Environmental > Aquatic > Marine > Coastal | place: USA: California... | reverse complement strand
TGTTTCGTTATTCCCTTCATCGTGACAGCCACTTCTGGCAATACTTCCATTGTGAATTGGTGACCTGCACTCCCTAATTGCTTCGTCTAGTTTCATAGATCCGTAGACTTAGAAGAGCTATCAAAGCAGTGAAACCAGCTGCCAAGCCACTACCGTTGCCTGTTGTCATTGCAGCAAGACTTCCTGCAATCAAAGCCAAAACAGGAATCGTACACAGACCAAGTATGCCTGGCAGGATACGACGATCACGCTGCTCTCCACTCATGCCCTGAGCAAAGGTAACGGCAAGAACTACTACACCTCCGACAATTAACCCTTCATAAACATCGGCACCAGTCTTAATGATCTTCGATACGGCATCAATGACAACCCGTAGAAAAAACGCACCGAGTACTGTTCCAGGGATTGTGCCAACACCTCCAGATAGTGAGCAGCCACCAACCACAGCAGCCGCAATCGCGTTCAACTCATGCCCCCTACCTTGGTTTACCGGTGCAGCAACTGACTCATTTGCGACATAAAAGAGTCCTGCAAGTGCAGCTGTCATGGCACCAAAACAATAGGCAAACCACTTCACGTTATCAGTGTGTATGCCTGCAAGCCGGGAAGCCTGTTCATTACCTCCGAGGGCCTTGAGATGACGGCCAAGTACTGTTCGAGAGAGAAGAAGCCAGGTAATACATGCCAAAACAAGAAAAGCTCCTACTGAAAACCATACGTTATCTCTCACCGTTTTAAACACGGGGTCAGCTACATTAATGACTGCACTTTTCGTCGGTGTTAAAACTGCTGTACTACTTTCACAAAGCGCCCTCGCAAAACTCCGCAAACCCACAAGTGTTGCAAGCGTCGCGACGAATGGGGGAAGACGAATAACAGTAATGAGCCATGTATGCAGCGTGCCAACAAAAAAACCAGTCATGAGACTGGCCAGAATGGCAATGAGTACGACCACCCATCCGACCGGCTGAAATGCCATCATTTCAGTAGGCGCTAAAGCTAACATCGTCACAGAGCAAACCGTGCCTGACAACGCAATCATCGAACCGCTTGAAAGATCAATTCCTCCAGCAATGATGACGACCGCAGCACCGAGAGCAAATATCCCAAGCATTGCACTGTTGCGAGCAATGTCACGAAGGCTTTCTAACGGCCGAAAGAAATATGTGTGATTTGTATCAACGATTGCCGTAAACGCTAACGCAACAACAATTGCAACTAATAACGACCACTCATTTTGCGATGGGAGCCATCGCTGCAAAGTGTTTTGCAAAAATAAATGCCGTTTTTTCATCAAGGAAACCTGTCAGCAATGTTCACATTAAAGGCTTAGCATCAGGAACTCGACAAGCCATATTTGTTTAACCATTCACGAAAAACTGATAGCGTTAAGACCTCAAGAGTGCCTGCTGATATTGAAGACTCGAGATCTTTTGCCGAAATAGGCGAATTGTTGTCGCCAGCCCAATCGTCGGGGATAATCAGTCGTAAGCCAGTAGTATATTCATCTCCTCCTGGCTCGTTGCTATTGGGGAACATTTCTGCAATGACGGCATCTTGCTCTTCTACCATCGCAAGCAACAGTCGAACCGTTTGAACACCCATTTCAAACGGGTTCTGCACAATCATACAGTCAATATGTCCATTCTTCATATGCTCAATAGCCTGAGCTGCTGCATCGAACGTAAATATTGAAATCTGTTCTCGAGCCCTGCGTTCTACTACGACCTCTGCAATTGCTGGGGCGTTGTAAGCCCAGATTCCGACTAAAGCATTCACATCAGGATGGTTTACAAGAGCAGTTCGGACATTATCTCTAGCTCGTGAATGATCAAACGAATCGGCCATTCGATCAAGTTCATTATAGTTTTTCCCAAGAGCGTCACGACAACCGTTCATTCTTGCTCTCGCATTATCGTTGTCAGTAAATCCGGTGAACTGAATGAATCCGCCTTCATCAACACCACGAGACTGTAAAACTTTTTTTGCAGCTGTACCAAGCAGACGACCGGCTATGGAATTATCGGTGCCTATGTAGAAGGGACGAGCATCCGAAAAAAGTTTGGCATTAATATCACCATCAACAGTAATAACAGGCACACCTTTTTCGGCCAAACGTTTCATCTCTTCAACGATTGCCACATTTTCTGCCTGAATAACAGATATGGCGACTCCCGCCACATCTGCTTGGGTGACAAGTTGCCTGAGACGATTAATCTGGCCTTGCGCTGTTGCATTATTTTTTTCCATTACAACTTCAATTTTACTGCCGGCAAGATCAAATTTTTCAGCACCAGCCTGCAACCCAGCATTGAGCACATCAAAATATGGATCATCTCCATTCGTGATAAAAATGAATCGCTTGGAATTTTCGCCAGCGCTAGTTTTATTGACCGAAGAAGAATCCTCCGTTTGTTTGCATCCGATGCTAATGAAGCTAAAGAGAAATAAGAACAAGAAGCAGGAGCAATGTGATGATCTAAAAACAACAGTCATAGTTTCTACCCTCTTTGCTTTGCATGAGACATGATGAATGAACCAGAAATCTGTACACGAGTGATCTTACAGCGAACCACAACCCCTACCTCATACGATTAATAGTGTAAGCCACTTTTTCGAAGATGCACGATCGGCATTTCTCCAGAAAGCATCTCTCCAGAACATATATTTGCGACCACAATTGAATGGTCACCACGACATCGCTCTGTATCAGAAGAAAGAAAAACAGGCCTCGCCTGGCATTCCATCCAGCCGACTACTCCTGGAAGAACCCCGGCACCACAAGAAGCCCTCTTGATATCAAGACCGGCAAACGGCTCGTCTTCAACAACCGGAGGTTTACCGAACCTACCAAGAAGGCGTCGCTGGTTTTCAGAAAGCACATTGACAACAAATTTGAAATCACCGCTCACAACGGCTGAGAGAAAATGCCTGCCATTGCCAACAGCAATTGATATTGCTGGTGGATTGAAACCTGCCTGCATAAGCCAACTAGTTAGCATGGCTTTATCAACACCATTCTCCTGCCACGTAACAACAAAAAGGCCTCCTGGTATTCGCCCAAGAATTGAACCAATTCCTTCACTAGAATCTTTCAAAAAATCGTCGCCTGACACGTAGCAATTCCTTTCACGTAAACTCTGTTCCAACCATTAGCGGCACTTATTTTTGATAATAGCAGGAATTGCCAGACAATTAAAAACTAGGCTGTTTGGGTGGCTGAGGGCAACACCCGACTATCCACCATACATATTTTCCTAACGTGCCAACACAAAACAGGAAAACGACATAGTTGAGGAAATAAACCTGTACGAGAGTATCTAGGAAAGGTCGCCTAGATGTCCTCCGTCTCTGTAAAACCGGCGATGGCTCCAGTCGAAAAAGACTATAGAGTGTCGTTTCCAGGCACACTTGTGAACAAATCAAAAATTCTTCAGGCGCGACATCCCAGCACACACATCTTGTCACTACAACCCTATATGTCGCACGAAAATGTAATTAGAATCAGAACTGGTCCTATCACGGCAACGTGGAGTGCTGTCATATATTTTCTTTTTATATGCTTACTGGGAACGCTATGTCTTTTATTCCCATATCAGAGCAAAGCTTTTGCCAAACCACACAGCGAGGAACCACTACTGTGGCACACGGGTTGGTCGGATCACAATAAAAAACATGAACAGCACCACAGGACAAATCCTATTCAACTAGCTTCCGTATTTCAGGATAATAAACCTCCGAACCATTTCTATGATGAGATCTCCAATGAAACGTTTATGCAGGAAATGCCTGCAAACGGGCCAACAGTTTATGTGCTCCCCCCAGTTGAACCGCATGGACCAGTATTTTTGGACATGCCGTACGAAGATATAAACGGGTGCGACAGCTACGGCATTTCTGGCACTCAAAACAGCAATTGCTTTGAAAACTTATGGGCACCGCGTCCTTGGTGTTGGCAGATTCTTCCAAATAATTTGATCTACACAAGCTATCTAGCAGGTCCCAAAGAACCACGTCTTGCGACGGTTTGGTATGACGATACGGGTCCATCGCCCATCCCGGGTCGTGGTGGTGAACAAAACGGCTGGCTCTGGGACTCAACGCTTGGCGGAAGAGTTTCCATTCTTCGATATGGCTCCAACACAGAATTACATCCTCAGGGTTTCGAAATTCAGATAGAAGGGGCGGCTTTTGTACGCCTTGATCCCGAAGATGACCGTGATCTTCGGTCGGCAGATTACCGCTTTGGTATTCCGTTGGTTTACGGTCTTGGTCGCTGGCAGACGAAACTTGCTTACTACCACAATAGTGCGCACATTGGCGATGAATTCTATGAAAAATACAATCCACCATTTCAACGAGTGAACTACGTTCGCGATGTTATTGTCCTCGGTAATTCGTATTACATGTACGACTGGCTACGGCTTTATGGTGAAGTTGGTTGGTCATTCTTCAATGATGGTGGGTCGAAGCCTTGGGAATTCCAATTTGGCACGGAATTGATTCAGGCTAGACCGACAGGAATTCGGGGAGCCCCATTTTTTGCTGTGAATGGAATGTCCCGTCAAGAACTCAACTGGGGAGGGAATGTATGTGCTCAAGTCGGGTGGGCTTGGCGAGGATACCAAAGCGAAAAACTTTTTCGGCTTGGATTTGAATACTTATACGGATCTGATCCGCAATATGAATTTACAAATACCAATCCGACAACTGGAAAAATCACTGCATTGAATCAAAATCGAGCAGGCATCGGCATGTGGTATGACTACTAACCACCGTTTTGAGCATGGATTTGTAACGACTGACTTTAGCGGATTCAGCCAAACAGATCGGATAGACTTGGTACATGCCCCTTCTTGCTATTGAGACAACCTGTGACGAAACGGCCGCTGCAATAATCTCACCTGAGAGACACGTCCTCTCAAGTGTTGTAGCAAGCCAAGAGGAGCTCCATGCACGCTGGCGAGGCGTTGTACCTGAAATTGCATCCCGCGCACATGTTGAACGAATTATTCCTGTTATTGATAAAGCAATCAGAAAAGCAGGCATTCAGCAGTCACAACTTAGAGCCATCGGTATCGCGATCCGGCCGGGTTTGATCGGATCCCTTCTTGTTGGTCTCTCTGCTGGGAAAGCTATTGCTGGGACACTCCAGATACCACTTATTGGGTACGACCATCTCGCTGCCCACCTCTACGCCAGCCGATTAGCGTTTGGCGAAGAAGTCTCTTATCCCGCGATCGGTCTTGTCGCAAGTGGAGGGCACACCTCGCTCTTTCAATTAAATAATCCAATTGTTCTTGAGACTCTTGGAGGCACTATCGATGATGCAATTGGTGAAGCCTTTGACAAAGTCGCGAGCCTACTGGGGTTAAGGTATCCCGGAGGCCCTGAGATTGAGCAGTTAGCTTTAGGTGGAAACCCACGTTCTCATCACTTTCCGCGACCACTTGCGAACGACTCTTCTCGCCTTGATTTTAGTTTTAGTGGTCTCAAAACTGCCGTACGGTATCAAATTCAGCCACCAGGTATGACCACTCCACGATGTTTGAGTGACCAAGAGCGTGCTGACCTCGCAGCATCTTTCCAGCAAGCAGCTATCGACTCCGTAATTGCAAAAGTAAGTCTTGCCATCCAAAAAACCGGCTGCCGCATTGTGGTTGTTGGTGGCGGAGTAACCGCGAACACACTCCTTCGGAGCGCCCTTAAAAAACTTGGGGAACAGCACCACGCAAAAATTCTTATACCACCAATGCATCTTTGCACTGACAATGCCGCAATGGGAGGAATTGCTTGGGAGCATATCGAACGCAATGAAATCGCTGACCTCGAACTTGATGTGCTTCCAAACGTTTATCGAAAAAAAAAGCAGCAACCTAAACGCCGTGACGTGTCTCATCGATGACTTCCACTTCCCCACTTACTACATCATACATCATTCCAACAACTCCGAGACGCTGCTTCTTTACTTGCGCCGTAACGGCCTTACTCCCCTCAAGTAGTTTACGTACTACTCGAACAACATTTCGTCGGGCGACCGAGTCAACAATCTCTTGATGAGATTCACTTTTCAAAGCGGCAACACCACGACAGTCATCTTCGCCAACAACTTTAGCTACCTCTCGGAGTATGCCTTTCGCATGGACGCATTCTGGAGCAAGAGACTGATCTGGACAGCAGTAATCAGTTAATGACGACTCGATTGCACCACACCTGGTATGCCCTACTACTGCAACTAATTTTGCTCCCGCCACTATTGCTGCAAATTCGATACTGCCAATCACTTCCTCAGTCGTGATATTACCGGCCACACGAACACTCAACACATCACCAAGCCCAAGATCAAAAATGGCCTCAGCTGGTGAACGTGAATCAATACAACTTAATATTACTGCCAGAGGATGCTGACCCGTTGCTGTTGCAGTTCTCTGCCGCTCCATGCTCCTCTTAAGCGGCTCCCCAACACGAAAGCGGCTATTGCCTTCCAGTAACATCGCAAGCACCTCTGGTGGGCTTGTGGCCTGCTGGACCTCATGACTTGAGTGCTCAACAAACCGTATTTCGTCATGAAGATTCGGATAGCGATTTCCAAAGCCGATCAAACTTAGTTGTACCCAGCGTGCGGGTGCCCCAGTCTTCTGAAAGTCGGATAACAAATCGATGACATCCGGATCAATATAATCCGCATTCGATGCGTCAATGAGAAGTGTTCCTCCGGGTGGAACCTCGTATAACACCGACTGCAAAGCGGCACGATTAAAGAACGTCACCTGGTTTGCCAACTCAACACGAATGACATTCCCCGAGGCATGACGCTCAAGTTTCTTAATGAGCGGGCGTCGATAATTAGAGTGCAAGATAAAAATAATGCTGCAGATCAGACCGATACCGATACCCACTAAAAGGTCTGTGAGAACAATTGCAACAACAGTCGCTACGAATGGTATGAATTGCGAATACCCTTCTTGCCACAACTGATAATAACGCCTCGGATTCGTTAATTTGTAACCCGTTTTAATCAAAATAGCAGCAAGTGTCGCCAAGGGTATTTCGTTTAGCCAGGCGGGAAGAAGGAGCACACACAATAACAACAAAAGACCGTGCGAAACCGTGGCAAAACGTGTTCTTGCCCCAGCGTTAACATTCGCAGTACCGCGAATAACTGCTGCACTCACCGGTAAGCCACCAAGCAGTCCACAGATGACATTACCGGTCCCCTGCGCTATAAGCTCTCGATTACGGGGAGTGCGTTGCTGCCGTGTGTCAATTTTGTCAACTGCCTCAATCGCCAAAAGTGACTCTAAGCTAGCGATGATTCCAATCGTTGCAGCTGACACATAGACCCTCGAATCAGCGAGAGTTGAAAAGTCAGGGAATGTTATAAGACCCAACAATCCATCAGGACCATTTGGCAAAGGCACCGAAACGAGATGAGTCGGGCCAATAGCCCACGGGCTACCCATACGCTTGAGTAAAACATTCACAGCAGTACCACCAACTACTGCAATGAGCGGACCGGGAATACGCGTTTTCCGCAGCCAACTAATTTGATCCCACGCAATGACTAAAAGGAGTGAACCAATGCCTATGGTTGCAGCACCTGGCAAAAAATACTTGATTGACTTCGGCAGGTCAGAAAAAGTTGTCTCACGGTCAGGCTGATTGAATGACATTTCACCAATCGGGTCGATGTCATAGCCGATTAAATGAGGCAGTTGCTTCAGAATGATAATAATGCCAATCGCTGCAAGCAGTCCCTTTATCACGCTTGTTGGAAAAAATGAGGAGATAAATCCTGCTTTCAGCAAGCCAAAGGCTACCTGAATAATTCCAGCCAATAAAACAGCCGTCAAGAATCCATCAAATCCACCAAGAGCCGTTGTCTGAGCTGAGACTATAGCGATCAACGCTGGTGAGCCACCTGAGACACTCGTGCGAGACCCACTTAATCCTCCAACAACAATGCCGCCCACAATTCCGGCAACGATACCTGAAAACAATGGCGCTCTTGCAGCTAAGGGCACTCCGAGGCACAACGGCAATGCCACGAGGAAAACAACAACACCTGCCATGAGGTCAGAAACTAAGTGTTCTGGAATAAAGCCACGCTTTGGCATCTCACAAGAATCCTCCGAATAGTCAATTTAGGCTCATGAAGAAATGTACTCTCCACCGGCTTATTTCGTCCACGCCCAGAACAACTTAACTAATGTCGTAGGCTTGGCATTAGTCCGAATCAAGTATAATCTCCACCCCAAGGGATTTGGTCTTCAGTCTTTACTAAAAAGAAATTAAGTGACAAATGACATCTGCAGCTGGATATATCACTGATCTTGATTACATTCCTGGATTTTACCCTCACATGTCACCCACAGCGATACGATACGCTGCTTCACTCAATCGTGTCATTCCTCCGGCGACAACTAACAACTTTCGTTACCTTGAGCTTGGTTGTGGACTTGGTCAATCTCTAACCACACTTGCTGCGGCAAATCCACAAGGTGAATTTATTGGTATCGACATCAATCCGAGCCATATTGAAACAATAGAAAAAAATATCTCGGCAGGTGACTTGAGGAACGCACGAGCAATCCATTCTGATTTCACAAGTCTTCCAGAGGACCTCGGAACATTTGAATTCATATCCCTTCATGGTGTCTTTAGCTGGGTTTCGCCGGAGGTGCGAGAACAGATACTAAATGTTGCGAAAAAGCATCTTGCTCCAGGTGGCCTTCTCTTAGTTAGTTACAACGCAATGCCAGGCTGGGCTCATCTCCAACCAATACGGGGAATTCTTCGTCAATATGCTGCGCTTAGGCAGGGCGACACAACTCAAAGAATTAGTGATGCGTTGAATTATCTTGTATTCATTCGTGATAAGAAGGCGAAGTATTTCGAAGATAACCCTCGTGCTGCAGCCTACGTTGATGGTCTTCTAAAGCAAGACCTTCGATACCTGGCACATGAATACCTTAACGAGCATTGGACCAGTTTTTATTTTTCAGAGGTTGCAGCCATGTTTGGCTCAGCGGAAATGGCTTTTGTCGGAAGCCTTCCCATCCACACGAACTTCTGGGATTTGTGTGTCCGTCCGGAGTTCCAAGACCTTTTCCGAACTACCAGTAATCGGCTTGTTACTGAGTCACACAAAGATTTTTGTGCAAATACTGCGTTCCGCTGGGACATCTACTCAAAGCAACCACAAATAACTGAAAGCGTGGAAGATCGCCTCGACTCAATTGACGGGCTCTACTTTCGAGCAATTCGTGATGACATCAAATTACCTCATCAAATTAATCTTGGCGTTGTGACCTCAACAGTCCAAGGACCACTCTACGAAGTTTTACTCACAGCATTGTCCCAAGACACATTATCACTTTCAGAAATTCAAAGACATTCGCAGCTGGCTGAACATTCGCCAGTTGACATCATTCGTGCTGTCGATGCCGGTGTGGCCATGGGCCTGTTCGAGGTCACTGCTGCACCAGTTGCCGCACCAGCAGAAGTGATTCCTAAACAACTCTATGTCTCTTCACCATTCAATCGGTTTGTCCTTGAAAATGATCTCCTTAGTGGTCGGCCCGTAGCACTTGCCAGCGTAGCAACAGGCACTGGCCATACGCTCGGCGACTTTGATGCCGCCATACTTTATGAACTCTGCTCGGCTGGAGAAGAAGGCTTAGCAGAACGAGTATTGGTCCGGCTGGATGACAGCAAGCGTTCTATTCAAAAAGATGGCAAGCCTATTACTGACGATAGTCTTCGTCGAGAAATGGTTGACAAGGCTTGCGAGACGTTCCTCACAACGGGTGTGCCACAGCTCTTTCGCCTTGGAATCATTGGGCTCAAGCCCACGTAAAGAATGGATACCCTACCTTCTTCTCTGCCCAATTTTTAAGACGATGGCTGGATGGGGACTATCGGTGGCGGCGGCACTTGAGACGTAGGTGGTTGGATAGGATTGGGAATAGGAGCACTCGCACTGGGAAGGCCCGCTGGAAGAGTTCCTGATGGCTGGGGGCCTCCCGGGACACCAGACTTCGCATTGAGGTCCATGACGAGCTGCTGCACTTCAGGTCGAATAGTAATCCCGTTGCTATTGAATACATCGCTTGGAGTCACACCATAACGACCATAGAGAACACCGTCTGCATTATGATCAATAGACAAATCAGCACCTCCTAAGGAAACACCGAGAAAAAGGCCTCGGCTTCGGGCGTAAGAATAAATCTCAGCGCCTAAACGAGCATCTGTTGCGGCATTTGCCTGACGGCCAACAGGCCCTACTGCGACCGACGCATCTGCCCCAAGGGTAATCTTTTGTCCACTAAGAATATTTGTAAGGCTCTGTGGTGTTTTGAAAACCAACACAATATCAGCGGCCTGAACACCTGCTTGAAAACCAATACTACCACCACCCATGGTCACCATTACAGGCGGACTCCATGACTGATCTGCGTTCCGAACATGAAGTACTCCTTTGCCATAGTTCACACCCAGTATAAATCCTCCCTTCACCATATTCGGAAAAATGGCAACTCCTGCGGATGACTGGAGCATCGCTGGCGGAATGGCTTCGATTTGCAAATTAAAAAACTGGTCGAGAACCTGCCTCGCCGCTGTCACTGTTTGGATCTCAGGCCCTGCCACTACTGGTGCCGTCTGAGCATGCAGGTTGGTCGCAAAAGTCAACATAGCAACCACTGAAACCAGAATCCTATGTCCTGAATGATTCACAAGGCAAACTGTAACAACAGGGGTGTTCATCAATATAATCCCTTTCAAAAAATCCGGTTAGTAGCAGACAAAATAGACCGGAACAAAGATGCACGTCGACGCCAATTTTGACGTGAAAAGCAGTACCTTCGACGATCACGCTGCTATTCTGACTGTTTTGCAACTCGAAAAACTTCATCGAGTGTCGTCGTGCCACTTAAAACTTTATCGAGACCATCGTCAAACATGATTCGCATGCCTCCTGCCACAGCTGCCCGACGAATATCTTGAGTAGCAGCACCTTGGAAGGCAAGTTCACGAATTTTGTTATTCAGCACCATCAATTCAAAAATACCCATCCGCCCTTTGTAACCTCGCTTCTGACACTTGGCACAACCACGTCCTTTCATAAAGGTCGCGTTTGCTAACTGTTCCTTCGTAAAACCAGCAGCCTGAATTTCACTTTCCAAAGGCTCATGGGGCTGTTTGCAATTCGGGCAATTTACCCGCACTAATCGCTGCGCTAAAACAGCAACAACACTTGAAGCCACTAGATAGGCCGGGACCCCCATGTCAATCATACGAGTAACGGCACTCGGCGCATCATTTGTATGCAAGGTGCTAAACACAAGATGCCCTGTCAGTGATGCCTGAATGCCCATCTGAGCGGTCTCGGTATCTCGCATTTCACCGACAAGAATTACATTGGGGGCTTGTCGTAACATTGCCCGAATTACCCGAGCAAAATCCAAACCTATTTTATGCTTTACCTCAACCTGGTTGATACCACTTAGATAATATTCAACTGGATCTTCGGCAGTAATAATCTTTGTATCCGGACGGTTGAGTTCATTTAAGGACGCATAGAGGGTAGTCGTCTTTCCTGAACCAGTCGGCCCGGTCACGAGCATAATCCCATTGGGTCGTCGAATAAGATTTTTAAAAATCCGAAAGTCAGCCTCGGACAGACCTAATTGCCGAATACCGACTTTTATGTTGTCTTTATCAAGCAAACGCATGACCACTGACTGGCCATGGTTTGTTGGAAGTACACTTATCCGTAAATCGTAATCTTTGCCGTCCTGCGTTGTAATTTTAATACGACCATCTTGTGGACGTCGACGCTCGGCAATATCAAGACGAGAAAGGATTTTAATTCTAGATAGTATTGCCCCCAGCAATCGCCGAGGAGCGCTGTCACGAACAACTAACCGTCCATCAATTCTATACCGAACACGGATTTCATCCTCAAAAGGTTCGATATGAATATCACTTGCCTTAAGAGACACCGCCTCAGTGATAATAAGATTCACAAGTTTGACAACCGGAGCAGAAGATTCATCTTCGTCTTCTTTAAGGGCTGCTTCCTGCTCAACAGTTGTTTCTGTAAAGTCGATTTCCGTATCAGTAAATTCTTGCGTCAGCATGGAGTCTGCACTCTCTCCATCACCAGCACCGTAATATTTATTGATACTTTCAACTATTTGATCTCTCATCGCGATCGCCATCTCAACATCACGATTTAAGATAAAACGAAGCTTCTCTTGAGTATCGATGTCTGTTGGATCGCTTGTTGCAACACACAATCGCCCGCCATCTTCCCGGTACGGCATCACGGCATTTTCTCGCGCGACGCTTTCTGGAACTAGGTCAATGACTGCCTCCGGGACTTCCGTCTCATTGAGGTCAACGAAAGGCATTCCATTGGCCTTCGCTAACGCCTTCATGATTTTGCCGGGACTCGCGTACCCGAGACGCAACAACTCCTCGTGAAGCATTTTCCCTGACTCGCCCGCAATCCGGTTCGCTTCAGTGAGTTGATCCTCACTAATAATTCCCTTGGAGCGAAGAATATCTGAAAAACTAGACGCCATTTGAACCTTAACCCATAAAACTTATTGGTGACGATTTGCTGAAAATGTAACTTTTAAACCGCCCGTAGTTCAATCTTCATTATTTAGCTGTTCGACTCACATAACAGCGCGTGACATGAATACTAACCTGCTGTCTGACGACCATGTGAATAGCAGCCAGAAGCTATCTCTCGACGTTCTAGGATATCACGTTTTCCTCTTCTTCTTGTGCGGGACCGGAAAATTGCCTGAAATCCAGGCGTATATGTTCGGTATTGCTTATCCCTTTTGCAAACATCGACCTCCAAACGAATGCCTCTTGAAATGAACCTGTACTCAGAGACACTTCTGATGAAGGACGGCGGGCGGCATAGAACGTGAGTCCCACGGCCCTTCGGTTTCATAGACCCCAAACCGGGCCGGCAACCTTTCAACTGCCATTTGATCGTCTGACTCTACAACAAGGCGACTCGCGGCAGGCGCAATTCCAGCAAGAGCTTGAAGCAATACATTGATTTCGTCTATTCGTGAATGAAAAAATGACCACGGAGGTGAGACGAAGATAATCCAAGGGCTTTCAAAACTGAGGGCTGGCATTCGCCGAGGCCATAACAGGACGTCACCTGGTATCACAGTGCACCGATCAACGAGGCCCAGATCTCGACTACTACGACTTAGACAATCTACTGTTGGGAAATGCCGTTCCGCAAAAAATGCTCGCTGAGCTCCCCGACTCAACGCCTCGAACCCGAGAGCCCCGGTGCCAGCAAACAAATCTATGGCTGTCGCGTTTCGGACCGCAGTACCCAACAAGTCAAACGTCATCTCTCGCACTCGGTCTTTCATCGGTCTTGTTGGCCCACCTGGATGAAATGCTAAGCGTCGCCCCTTTAAATCTCCTCCTATAATTCTCGGAGAGCTCGCTGCCTCTATTTTACTCTCATCGTTAGAATGTCGTTTGTTTTTACGAAAAGGCACAGTTTCCTGTTTGGTGCGATTCGTTTTAGACGCCATAGCTGAACCTTCGTAATCTACGCGAAATATATACAATAAATTTTCATACAACCTGAACATGTCATGACATGGTATTGTACGAGCACTATTCACAAATTCATTTAAATCGTTCCTCACCAGAACGAAGTTGCAATTCTACCGTAATGGATCGAAGGAGAAAGATCGTGCAAAAACATTTCCTTTCACTCTTATTGGCTGGACTATTCCTTTATTCATCGCCAACACGTATTGCTGTCGCAGCAGCACCGGCCAAACAAGAGACTGATAATTCACTGCCAGAGGCAGATCCATCGCTTGCGATAGCTGATGCAAATTTCAATACCGCGCAAGAGGAACTCAAAAAACTTGTTGGAGAGTTGACCGTGCTTCAGGCGGAGTATCAACAACCGGATGCAGATAAAACTGCAATTGAAAGCAGCTTTAATGCTACTCGGGATAAAGCCCGCACAGCTGCCCTAGCCCTTGAAAAAACTGCTGCTGCTGCGGTTCTATCAAACCCTGAAAACGCAGAAGCATGTGCTGTAGTAAGAGATGTTTTGAAATCAGCAATGCAGGCAGATGATCCGCGAACAGCAGTATCGCTGACAGAAACACTGAGTAAGGTAGGCAAAGCCGATGAAGAAATACTTCTGGCTGGAGCGACAGCGGCAATGATAACTTCTGAACTTGAACTTGCTGAGAAATTCCTTAGTGCTGCCGAGGTCGTTGGCGTTGACGCAAACAAAATTGTCGAGCTTAAAAAAACTATCGAAAGTGAACGACCAAAAGTTGAAGGTGAAATGGCTATCCGAGCTTCCGAAAAAAACGAGGATGACCTTCCACGAGTAAAAATTGAAACAACAAAAGGAACAATCGTTGTTGAGCTTTTTGAAAACGAAGCCCCAAACACAGTTGCCAACTTTGTCAGCCTTGTCGAGAGCCACTTTTATGACGGAACACCATTCCATCGTGTTATCCCTGGATTCATGGCACAAGGAGGAGATCCAACTGGTACTGGCACAAGTGGGCCCGGCTACACAATCGCTTGTGAATGTGATCTTCCGAATGCACGCAAACATTTTCTAGGAAGTCTCTCAATGGCCCATGCTGGTAAAGACACCGGTGGATCACAGTTTTTTCTTACGTTTGCCCCAACTGAACACCTCGACGGACGCCATACGGTATTTGGACGTGTTATTGAAGGATTTGATATTCTTCCAAAAATCACGCGTACTGAAGGACCTCAAGCACGTCCTTCAAAGGATAAAATCCTAAAAGCTGAAATTATTCGTAAACGTGACCATGAATACAAACCGAAAACGACTCAAAGAAAATGAGTATGAGACGTCGTTAACGTGTCTCTTTGAAATATTACTCGTAATGTACTTCTTAACATTATGTACTTCTTAACATTCGATTCATAACATGAAGGTACCGACAACAGAGCAAAGGACAATCCTCCATGGCAATTACATCGACTACAAATCAAAAATTATGGGCTTCAAACACTGCGACATTATTAC
>Ga0315320_10002508_pt1 | contig 15085 bp, 8 predicted proteins | sample M140m21515metaG_FD_203458 | JGI IMG/M metagenome (GOLD analysis project Ga0315320, IMG submission 203458) | Ammonia-oxidizing marine archaeal communities from Monterey Bay, California, United States - M1 40m 21515 | ecosystem: Environmental > Aquatic > Marine > Coastal | place: USA: California... | reverse complement strand
AGATGGTCTAGCAGGAGTGCTTTAAGTGATGTTAATTTGTTGATACTTGCCATTCCATCATCATCGACTGTGGTGGATCCGCTTTCGCCTGAAAGTCTCAATGCCCGAAGTTGACTCAGTCCTTCAAGGGCTTTCATACTTTCGTTATTGATTGAGCAGCCACGCAAGTCGAGATTTACCAGATTGGTCAACTTTCCAACGTCTTCCATTCCAGTCTCTGAAATATTTGTTTCGTTTAGACGCAGTGAGGTGAGCTGGCTTAGCAACCCTAATTGTTCGAGGTCAGCATCGGAAGCATTGGTTCCAATCAGGTTAACTTCAGTGATCAGACCATCACGGTTCTTTTTGAGCTCAGCCCCTAGATTGGTCAGCGCGGTCACAATATTTGCATCGTCAGCCAACGTTATTTCTTTCGCTGGTTTTTCATCGTTTTGAGGATCGACGGTAACGGAACTTGTTTTGGGTTCCGAGCAACCGGTAAAAATAAATATTGAGATGCTCAGAAGTAGAGGGAAGTAATGTTTTTTAGCCATGGTCTTGGAGAGGAGAGGAGTGGAGTGGAGAGGAATAGATTCCGAGTGTTGATGATTAACCCACACTATACCATCCGTCGCTGGAGACCTCTAGCGATCAGGTCTAAAGTCGGCAATCCGTATACCAGATAATGCTATTGGCGGTCTGGGGAAAGCCACGGGATGGTCCGAAGAAAACAGATAAGGCTGGCCCCGAATAATGACCAGGTGAACCATTCAGGAAGGATTACGGTGTAACGATCTGAAAAATCGGCTTTTTTTTGTGTGTGGTTCTGCGGCTCTTGAGATGGTGGCATCGATCCATCAATGGAGTCGGTATTTTCAGCTAAGTTGACCGAATCAGTGGAATTGAGATCTGTCCTCGAATCGTCTACAGAAGGGGGTGGAATGTCCAATTGTGAGGACAAGTTGACGCTGGCCTGCGGTGTCAGGATGTATGAATCTACATACAAACACTGAATTCCCAACACGAATAGAATGACGGCTGCCATCAGGTATTGTGGGCGCTGTAGTTTCATGGCTAGCTTCAGTGCAAAAAGACCGAATGGAGATACCGAGGATTCAAAGTACAGCAATTCTGTCCGGTTCGATGATGCCGTTGATTCCAAAAAGTGCTATTATTTTAGTGTTAAACACAGGTATGTGAACTCGTGAACTTGAGGCTTATTAATAGCTTCGCAATTCTATACTGACTTGCTTGAAGTAACTTCCATTCAAATGAATAATTTAGTCTAAACTTTTTAAATTCACATACACTCGACGCCAACTCAGCATTGATACCTACAACTACGGAATAAGCCGCTCGGATGAGTCAGACTGCTACAGCCAGCTTACTGCCTGAAGGAAAGAACAATCTCTTATCGAAGAGTTTTGTGTCTCTTTGTTTGACGCAGCTTCTAACCGGTATTAATGACAATACGTTTCGTTGGTTAGTCATTGGTATTGGCAAGCAGTATGTCGAATACCGCTCAGGTGATATTTGGGGACTTACTCAAAGTTGGGTACTAGGGTTAGGTCTGATCTGTTTTGTGACGCCCTATATTCTGTTGGCAACGCATGCAGGATATGTGTCCGATAGGTTTTCTAAACGGCGAGTGATCGTGGCTTGTAAGTTGGCTGAGATCCTAATCATGTTGATGGGGAGTTTGGCGATTTTTATGGAGTCGCCTCTGTTTATCTTTACGGCATTGACGCTCATGGGTGCGCAAAGTGCAATGTTCTATCCGGCCAAGATGGGAGCCATCCCGGAAATTGTAAAGTCAGCAAAGCTTTCTCCGGCCAACGGCTACTACAATATGATGACCGTGGTTGGAACACTAGGTGGGATGTTCCTGGGAGGGTACCTCGCCGATTATTATGGCGGTGAAAATGGTAATTACCTGGATATTTCGGGAAGCCTGGAAGCTACTCATCCGGTTTTCCTGATTGCTCAAGTGGTCGTGGGTATCGCTTTGGTTGGAACGGTCATCAGTTTGGGGATTGATCCGCTACAGCTTGCTAACAAGAAGAGAAAGTTCCCGCTCAATGTTGTTAAATCAATGTGGAATGATTTGCAGATTCTGCATAGCAACCGTGCGCTATTCCGCATCGCCATTGGAATTATGTTTTTTTGGGCGGTTAGCGCAGTTGCTCAAAACAACATCGATCAGTTTGTTGTCGAAGCGGGCGCGGGGTCCGAAACGGATCGTACTCCTTTCTTAGTGGCCGTTGTTCTGGGGATCTGTGTTGGTTCAGTATTGGCCGGTTTGATGTCTGGCGAACGTGTTGAATTGGGGATTCTTCCAATCGGAGCATTTGGAATAGCGATTTGCACGATGCTCTTATTCACGGTTAACAGCACGATCTTTGATAAAACTCGATTAGGTGTCGCGGTTAAAGAGGTTTATGAGGAAGGGCCTGCGGCCATTGTACGTGTTGAGCGGTTAGCGAAAGATTCACCGGCGTTTGAATCTGCTCTACAACTGAATGATCAGATTGTGAAGGTGAGTGAGACACTGATTCGCTCGAGGGATCAATTTGTCAATGCAGTCACAGGCGAACAAATCAAAAATCAGGGGCAGTTAGGATTTGCGACGGTGGACATTGTAGTACGTCGTCAGGCAATCGATTCTACCGAGTTGGAAGATGTTAGGCTGCAGTTGAAGCTTGAGCCAAGTGGTGAGATTAAATGGGAATATATTCTGGCTTGCCTTCTTCTAGTAGGGGTTGGCTTTAGTGCCGGACTTTTTGAAGTTCCTTTAACAGCGTTTCTGCAGCACCACAGTCCACGTGAGAATTTGGGAGCGATTTTAGCAGCGACGAATCTGCTAACGTTCTTTGGTATGCTACTCATGAATGGATTGTTTATGGGATTGCGAATGGAAACGGCCGAGGGAATCCCATTCTTTTCCTCCCGGGATATTTTTCTTACGTTAGGCCTGCTGACCATCCCTATTGCCGTTTATATCGTCGTTCTGATTCCATCCGTGACGATTAAATTTGTTGTTTGGACGCTTAGTAAGACGGTTTATCGAGTACGACTCAAGGGACTCAAAAACCTGCCGGAAATGGGAGGTGCTTTGTTAGTTCCAAATCATGTGACTTGGATTGATGGGATTTTGTTACTGCTAGCCAGTGAGCGTCCTATTCGAATGGTTGTCTTTTCAGGTAACTTTCAAAATAAAATTATCAATGCATTGGGCCGTCTCTTCGGGGTGATCATGATTACTCCCGGTCGCCGTTCAGTGATTAAAGCTTTAGACTCAGCCGCCAAAGCTTTAGACAACGGTGAATTGGTTTGCATCTTCCCGGAGGGAGCACTAACTAAGTCCGGCCAAATTCAGGCATTTAAGCCAGGTATGAAAAAGATTCTGGAACGCTGCAAAAGCGATGTGCCAGTGATTCCGATTTATCTGGATGGATTATGGGGAAGTGTTTTTAGTTATTCCGAGGGAAAATATTTTTGGAAACTTCCACGTCAAATCCCTTATCCTGTATGGGTACACTTCGGTAAGCCCGTCTCTAAGGATGCAGAGGTTTTTGAGTACCGGCAGGCAGTATCACAGTTAGGAGCTAAAGCAGTGAATCAACGCATTCAAAACGAAAGTCAGATGACATGTCAGTTCATCCGCGAATGTAAACGCAATCGGAAGCCCAAGATTGCAGACTCAAGCGGCAATTCGCTTACCGGTAGTGATGTACTGTTACGATCCCTTATCCTACGTAAATTACTCCTTCGTCATGTGTTGTCAGATGATGAAGGGTACGTTGGTATGCTGATTCCGCAAAGTGTTGGCGGAGCGGTTACGAATATGGCATTGGCTTTAGATCGTCGAGTGGCTGTGCACCTGAACTACACGGTCAGTGCCGAGGTGATTAATGCTTGTTGTAAGCAGGCCGGTATTAAGACAATTCTTGGTAGTCGATTGGCGTTCAAGAAATTTAATTTCAATGCCGAAGATTTGGAAGCGAAGGTGTTCTATCTCGAAGATCTTCGTAAGGATCAGTACAAACCAACAATGATGGACAAACTGACCAGTTTGTTCGTGACTAAATTTAGCTCGGCTAATTCAATCATCAAGTCACTGGGTCTTGATGAAATCAAGCCGGACGATATCCTGACGGTGATATTCACCTCGGGATCAACTGGGGTCCCGAAGGGAGTCATGCTGACGCATGCCAACGTCGCCAGTAATGTGGAGGCGATTAATCAGATTGCTAAGTTGAGGCCCGATGATATGGTCATTGGTATTCTTCCTTTCTTCCACTCCATGGGATTCACGGTTACTATCTGGACACCTTTATGTCAGCCCATCGGCGTCGCTTATCATCCGAATCCGCTGGAAGCCAAGAAGGTTGGGGAAGTGACTGAGAAAAACAAGGGAACCGTGATGGTGGCAACGCCGACGTTTCTTCGAAGTTACCTGCGTCGTGTGACTCCGGAACAATTTAAGTCACTTGATATTGTAATCACTGGTGCCGAAAAGCTGCCGAGGGACGTGTCGGATCAGTTTGAAGAGAAATATGGTGTGCGTCCTGTGGAAGGTTACGGGGCCACAGAGACCTCCCCTTTGGTGTCGGTGAATGTACCGAAGAGTCGTCAGGCATCTGATGACCATATTGAATCAAAAGAAGGTACTGTTGGACGTACTATTCCAGGTGTGGCGGCTAAGGTGACAGATCTTGATACTGGTGAAGAACTAGGTGAAGACCAGTCCGGGATGTTGTGGATTAAAGGACCCAACGTGATGAAGGGTTATTATCACCGTGAAGACCTGACTAATGAAGTCATCATCGACGGCTGGTATAAGACTGGTGACGTTGCCATGATTGATAAAGATGGCTTTATCAAAATCACAGGTCGCATGAGCCGCTTCTCGAAGATCGGCGGTGAAATGGTTCCTCACATCAAAATCGAAGAATCGTTGAATCAAATTTTAGGGGCGACCGAAGAGATGTTGGCCGCTGTCACGGCTGTGCCGGATGCCAAGAAGGGGGAACGACTCATCGTATTATACCGTGCGACGGAGAATCCGATTGATGATATTCGTAAGGCATTGTCGGAGGAACATGGCCTCCCGAATATTTTTATTCCCTCGGCTGACAGCTTCCTTGAAGTAGAAGAACTGCCCGTACTTGGAACAGGTAAGCTGGATCTAAAGGGACTCAAGACAAAGGCAGAAGAACACTTCGGTGGTTAGGCCAGGGATTGTTTTGTAACAGACTTATTAGAACTGGTGCCCGAATTTCGGGCCGTCTTCCGTTGCCGTTAAGATTTCAGGACCATCTTCAGTCATCAGCAGTGTGTGCTCGAACTGAGCAGATAGTTTGCCGTCTATCGTTCGAACAGTCCAGTTGTCCAGCGGGTCAACGATTCCCTGATAACGTCCTATATTGATCATCGGTTCGATCGTAAAGCAGATTCCGGGTTCAAGCGCAATCCGATTGAATCGAGGGTCAGGGTAATGTGGTATGGATGGATCCTGATGGAATTCTGTTCCCAAGCCGTGGCCTACATATTCACGCACGACACCAAAGCCGTATTGATTAGCTTCGGCAACGATCGCGTGACCTATTTCGGTAATCTTGCTTCCGGGGCTGATAGCATGGATAGCTTTGTAGAGACTGTCGAAGGCACATTGCGTCACCTTCCGGGCTTCGTCACTCACTTCTCCAATCAGAAAAGTTTCTGATTGATCTCCGAACCAGCCATCCACAATCGAAGTAATGTCAACGTTGACGATGTCACCGTCCTTTAGTTTGTAGGAGTCCGGGATGCCATGGCAAATCACTTCGTTGACACTGGTACAGCAACTTTTGGGAAAGCCATGGTAGTTCAGAGGAGCTGGGATATGACCGTGGTCACGCGTATAGTCGTGGCATAGCTTATCTATAGCTACAGTCGTCACTCCGCTTTTTACATGCGGGCGTAAGAAATCGAGTAGCTGAGCATTGAATCGCCCAGCAGCGCGCATCTGATTTCGTTGGTCTTCGTTAAGCTGCAGGTCTTTAAGTGATCGTCGCATTCAAACGCTGTCGTTCTAATGGGAGAAGTGAAACGGAGAGTAAAAGATCTCCGTTCGATTGTTTAAGCGTCTATTTATTCTGATCAGAACTGCCTCTAATGTCCACGCCTCTCGAATTGCCACATCGAAAGAAAACCTATAGAATCGGCGGTTTGGAACCCACCGCTTTATCCACACTGTGGGATACCGACACCGACTAAAACGCCAGCCTAAAAAGGGCTTTCGGGTTTTACGATACCAGTGAGATGAAAAATTATGCCACGTTACAATCCCGGTAGAATTGAAGCCAAATGGCAGACTTTTTGGGAAGAAAATCAGACATTTAAAACTCCGGAGATGCCTGCAGGTGAAAAACTGTATGTGCTGGATATGTTTCCATATCCGAGTGGCAATGGTCTGCATGTCGGTCATCCTGAAGGCTATACGGCGACTGATATTACATGCCGCTTTGAGCGAATGCGGGGAAAGTCCGTTTTACATCCAATGGGATATGATGCGTTCGGTTTGCCGGCTGAAGAATACGCCATTAAGACCAATACGCCTCCACGCGAGTCCACGGAGAAAAATATTGCTAATTTCACTCGGCAATTGAAAATGCTGGGTTTCAGTTACGACTGGAGTCGTTGTTTGGCCACGACGGATGTGGGCTACTTCAAATGGACACAGTGGATTTTCCTGATGCTGTTTGATACTTGGTTTGATTTCGAGCAGAACAAAGGTCGCCCCATTAGTGAACTAGCGATTCCGGAAGACGTAAGTGCTGAAGGTGAAGTTGCCGTTGCTAAATATCGCGATGCACATCGTTTGGCCTATCTTGATGACGCCTTAGTGAACTGGTGTGCTGATCTAGGTACCGTATTGGCCAATGAAGAAGTCATTGACGGTCGCAGTGAACGAGGGAGTTACCCCGTAAAACGTATCCCGCTTCGGCAATGGATGCTGCGAATTACTGCTTATGCCGACCGATTAGACCAGGATCTCGAAAGTGTGAATTGGTCTGAGGGGATCAAAAAGCTCCAGCGAGATTGGATTGGCCGTAGTACGGGGGCCGAAGTAGATTTCTATATTGGTGCCCAAGATACTTTTCACGACTGGAAGTTAGAACGTTCTGCGGCTGGATTTCCTGACCAAACAAAAGACGATACGTTACGTGTTTATACCACTCGGCCAGACACACTTTATGGAGCGACCTATATGGTAATCGCGCCGGAACATCCGGTCGTGGAAACGCTGGTGACAGTCGGACAGAAAGAGGAGGTCAAGGCTTATTGTGAGAAGGCGTCTTTTAAGAGTGATCGCGAACGTACCGAAGATTTGAAATCGAAAACGGGTGTCTTTACAGGTGCTTATGCTATGAACCCGGTGAATGGTGCGAAGGTACCGATTTGGGTAGCTGACTATGTATTGATTAGCTACGGAACCGGAGCCATCATGGCCGTTCCTGCTCATGACGAGCGGGACTATGAGTTTGCCAAAGAGTACGGGATTGAAATTATTGCTGTGGTGGATCCTGGCGAACGTAAGGGGATAGATCGTGCAGCCGTGCTTGCTGGCGAGCAATGTTTTCATGGCTCAGGCACAGGAATTAACTCGGGCGAGTATGACGGTGTACAAACCGCTGATTTCAAAGAAACAATTCGCGGAGCTTTAGAAGTGCAGGGTACAGGTGCCTCGGCAGTGAACTATAAACTGCGAGATTGGTTGTTCTCTCGTCAAAGGTTCTGGGGAGAACCCTTCCCCATCCTTCATGAGCTTGATGACGAAGGTAATCCCACTGGCATCATAAGAGGCGTTGATGAAGCTGATTTGCCAGTTGACTTGCCGTATCTGGAGGATTACAAGCCACATGGTCGTCCTGAGCCCCCACTGGCCAAAGCGGATGACGATTGGTTGTATCCGGTGATCGACGGTAAACGTTATCGACGTGAAACGAACACGATGCCACAGTGGGCCGGGTCGTGCTGGTACTACTTGCGATATATTGACCCCACCAATGAGTCTTGTTTTGTAAATCCGGAGAAGGAAAAGGCCTGGATGCCAGTTGATTTGTATGTTGGTGGAGCGGAACATGCAGTGCTGCATTTATTGTATGCCCGCTTCTGGCATAAAGTCCTGTATGATCGAGGTCATGTCACCACGACTGAGCCATTTCAGCGACTCGTGAATCAGGGAATGATTTTAGGGGAGATGGAATTCTCGGTCTATCAGGATTCAGGTAAGGATTGGGTTGGTATAGATAAGGTCAGCCGAGATGACGAAGGGAGATATCGTCAGGAAGATGGTACGGAAGTTCTACTTGTTAAGCTGAATGAAGAGCAAGTGACCAAGAAAGGTGACACATTTGTCTTGGCGGATGATGAGTCCATACGTGTTGATGCGCGGTCGTTCAAAATGTCCAAGAGCCGCGGAAATGTGATTAATCCTGATGAGATCGTCGAGAACTATGGTGCAGATTCATTGCGACTTTATGAGATGTTCATGGGGCCACTGACAGCTACCAAGCCTTGGGCTATGTCAGGTGTTAATGGTGTGAAGGGCTTTCTGGACCGTGTCTGGCGCATGATCGTCAATGATCGTGCAGAAACGCTTGAGTTAAATGAAATGGTTTCCAATCTTGAGGCTGACGCTGATGCATTGAAGATACTTCATAAGACGATTAAGGCAGTCACAAGGGATACAGAAAATCTTGATTTTAATACGGCGATTGCCCGTATGATGGAATTTGTGAACTACTTTACCAAGCAGCAGGAGCGTCCTCGTAGCGTCATGCAGTCATTTGTCTTGCTGCTCGCTCCGTATGCACCTCATATTGCTGAAGAACTATGGGAATTGTTGGGAGCAGAAGGAACATTGGCATATGAGCCATGGCCTGAATTTGATGAATCGTTACTGGTTGAAAGTACGATTGAGATTCCGATTCAGATCAAAGGTAAAGTGAAGAGTCGTATTTCGGTGGCTGCGGATATCAGTAAGGACGATCTTCAGGAAGCGGCGAGGAACGATGAGAAGATGCAAGAGTTGCTGGCGGGTAGCGAAGTTGTCAAAGTCGTTGTCGTACCCGGTCGTCTGGTAAACTTTGTCACCAAGTAGCGGCGGATGTGCTTACTCTTTTGAGTTCGTGGCAATGTGCTCATAACGAGCGTTGGCATGTTCAATGAGCTTCTCGAATTGTTCGCGTATCGGCTTTTGAACTCGTGTGAGTCGCCCTGAAAGACGTTTCATGCCATCGGGGTTGTCCTGAATGATCTCGTTAATCTGCCCTATGAATTTGGTGGTTTCCGCGAAGTTCATATCGACTATCTTGAGGAACAAACCTTGTAAGGTCTTTACGACGAATTGATTCGTCGATTTATCGAACTGTATGAACATGTTCAGACGGTGAGAAATGACAGGTTTCCCCGCTTCCTGCGTGTTTTTGGTTTCTAGTATGAGGACTACTTTTCCGCTGCTTATGGTAGGGATGATGCTTCCCTTGTAGGCTCCTTCAGCATAAAAGATGTGTAAATCCTTGTTGCCGTAGACGAGTTCGAGTTGGCTTTGTGTTCCATAGCTGTCGTCAATATTGATAAGGTAGTCTTCTTTGCGATCCATGCGTAGTTTGGAGACACCCATTAGTTCCCACATGTTGACGACCAACTCCGGATAACGGATCAGATGGCGATAGACTTTGTGATCACAGGTAGTTTTTTGGATAGGTGATCGGTGGAAGACGGATGGATTTGCTACAACCGTCTGGAGTTTCTCATTAGCTTCCGGTGTCAGTTTTTCCCATGGAATCGAAGTTTCGGCTTCCTGTCTGGTGGAGATCTTCTTTGCCGTTGAGGCCTTAGTATTTTCCCCAAGGTTCTTTTGGGTGGATGGATTCGTTTCGGCCCAAGTCGAAGAGCAACTCAATAGCAGACAAATACCCAAGGCGGATATGTATGTTAGTCTGCGAAAAATTGAGTGTTTAGGCATGCTAGATTGGCTTGTTTATAAAGGGGTTCCATCTTCATCTTCGGTATTTAGCACAGACTGAATCGAGTCAAAGGTCACATATGTTGTGATGTTGTAAAGCTAGGGGATCTTGAGATTGCGATTTTCTATCAAAGCCCTGATTTTCCTTAGATGATCCTCGGGAATCATTAACTTAGTTGGCTAAAATTTTTACTTATTGTGAGGCGTATGAATGAGCTTCGCTTGAGATAGAATAGTTTAAATTTATGAAATTGCCTTGTTTCGAATTCAAGAGGTGCCTTTAGTGCCCAAACACCAAGATACGACCGGATCTCCCTTGCATGACTTGGAATCGGAGTCTTCTTCCCCAAGGGATTTCAAAGGTGAGAATTCTCGTCGCGAATTTTTAGAGAAGGCATCGGCTGCTCTCGTGGTTCTAGGAGCTCATCCGTCGAAAAGTTCTGCACAGCAAACAGATGCAAATGTTCTGTTTCAACCTGAGGAGCAATGGGCGGAACGTATTCAGGCTCCAGACGATGGTAAACGATATGGTTGGTTTGTCGATACACGACGGTGTGTAGGTTGTCATGCCTGCGAAGTGAGTTGCAAAGCGGAGAATGATGTCCCGCTTGGTAATTACATCCGTCAAACGTTCTATAAGGATGTCGGGGAGTACCCGCAGGTGGCTCGTCTCTTCATGCCAATGGCCTGCCAGCATTGTGAAGATGCCCCTTGTATTAAGGCTTGCCCGTGTGGTGCACTGCATAAGGCCACGGGGGGGACGGTGGCTATCGATTACAACACTTGCTGTGGGCATGGGACTTGTGTTGACGTTTGCCCGTATGGTGCCATCTATATGGATCCTGTAGCAAACCAGGCCGTAAAGTGTCACAACTGCTATCATCGCCTCGAACAACAAATGGAGCCGGCTTGTGCTAATACGTGTCCGGCAGATGCGATTTCCTTTGGAGATCTCAATGATGAAAACTCAAAGATTTCCAAAGCCATGCGAGAAGCAGCAGAGAACAATCTGGAAACCAGACAAATCCGTCCGGAAAAGAACACGAAGCCACGTATGTGGTTTGTTGGTGACGCACCGATAGAAATTGAAGAAAGGATTCCAAGCGAAGGAGAGTCTTACGGACCAGACGCCTACAATATTTACAATTGGAAAGAGAGTCATGAAGACGAGTAATTCCAAACGGCAGTTTTTGAAACTTGGTCTGCTCTCAGCAGGGACATTTGGAATGCTGGGATGCGAGGATGTATCCCGTACCAGTAAGCAGGGAGATGAGTCCGAAAGTCAAAAGAGTGGTAATGCTAAAGCTCTTCCTTTTGGCGTTGATATAGAGAAGTGGAAAGCAGGTAAAGGTAAAGACTACGAGATTGGCAGCCAGCAAATGCCGGGAGTCTGTTTATTGCCGGGGCCTAATGCCAAGAAAGATTGGCCTTCGAAAGACAAATATGAGGGAACTGAAAAGGTTCCCGGGATGTGCCAGCTTTGCAGTACGGTCTGTGGCATCATCGGGTATGTCAAAGATGGACGAGTATTGAAGGTGGAAGGCAATCCGAACGATCCCAATAGTCGTGGGCGTTTGTGTGCACGAGGACAGGCTTCTCTTAATCACCTTTATCACCCCGAACGCTTGCTGTTTCCCATGAAGCGGGTGGGTAAGCGTGGAGAGGGCAAGTGGAAACGTATTTCCTGGGATGATGCTCTCACTGAGATTGCGGATAAATTACGGGCGATTCGAGAGCAGGATAAGCAGGAAGAATTTGCATTTCATCAAGGCCGTCAACGCAGTAAGGATGCGATCAAACGCTTTCTTGACGCGTATGGTACTAAAACGCAATTAAGTCACCGTTCACTTTGTTCGGGAAATCGCCGTGCGGCAAATCTTGCCTACCTCTGGGAAAGCGATTGGGATCTTAATGATTGTGAGAATAGTAAGTACATCCTGAACTTTGGTTCTAACGCATTCGAGGCACATCAGGGTCATGTTCCTTTTTTGAATAGGATACAAAATGGTAGGTTTAATAACGGTGCCAAGATGGTCACCTTTGATGTGCGTCTTTCTAATACTGCCGGTAACAGTGATGAATGGTTCTCTCCTTTTCCGGGAACGGATGGAGCGGTTGCCTTAGGAATGTGCCATTGGATTCTTGCCAGTGAAAAACAGGACAGCGAATTCCTGGAACGCTGGACGAATGTCTCTGTTCGTGAATTGAAAGAGCATCTTTCGGAATACACTCCTGAATGGGCGGAACAAGTGAGTGGTGTGCCTGCTAAAGTTATTAAGCGGATTTCATTGGAATTTGCAGAGGCAGCTCCCGCTGCAACAACGATGTGTAATCGCGGTTCCTCAGCCCATTTAAACGGTTTTTATAATGATCGCGCTATTAACTTGCTGAATGCCATCGTGGGCAGTGTCGGTAAAAAAGGTGGATGGTGCTGGAGCCCCTGGGGAGGACTAGATCCGATAGTTAAGACCCCCGCAATGCCTTCATCGGCAAATACTTGGAGTGTATTAGAAGACCCACCGGAGTACCCGTTAGCAAATGTCTGGCGACGGATGAGAGTCGGAGAGGTGGTCTATCTTTACCTCTTGCAGGGAAGAGCAAAGCTTCAGGCTTATATGACTTACAATTTAGATTCTCCCCTGACCTGGCCGGAGGAAAGCCTGACTCAGGAGGTACTTACAAATGAGGAACTTATCAACTTTCATGTTTGTATTAACTGCTTCTACAATGAAACCGCTCACTACGCAGATATCGTCTTGCCGTGGACGACGTTTATGGAACGTTGGGATTTAGATGCTCGAGCTTCCTATAACTTGCGACCGTATGTCGGAATTCGTACTCCGATGATCGAACCATTGGGAGAGTCCAGAGACATTCGTGATTTCTTCCCACTACTTGCCGAAAAGATCGGCGGAGGTATGGAAGAGGCTTATCAGTACGGGACGACCGAGGATTATATGCAGTACTGGGCTCAAAACGTTCCAGTCAATGAACAGACCGGGAAGGCGGGGTTGGAAAGATTACTGGACGAGGGAGCATGGGAAAATAGTGAGACGGAACCATTTTACGAGCCTTACAAGACAATCCTAACGCCAGAAGAATTAGCTGGAAGCGTAACGGATAGTAATGGAGTCATTACTAAAGATGGTATCGGTATCGGTATCATGATTGATGGAAAGTCGATGCGTGGTTTTAAGACTCCCAGCAGAAAAATGGAAGTTCGAAGTGTTTTTATTAGCAAAATTGGACTCAATGAAGATTGCTCGGATTTAATCAATCAAAGTGGAGTGACTAAAACGAAAAGTCGTCCCAAGCAACATGAGGGCCATGACTTAGACATTTCAGAAATGCCAATCTGGCTTCCGATTGATGAACATCAGACATTAGGTAACGATGAGTTGATCATGACCAGCTTCAAATGGAACGTGCATAATCATGGGCGGACGATGAACCTTAAATGGTTAGCTGAAATCGTACATAGTAATCCAGCTTGGCTGAATCCCCAGACCGCCAAGGCCCTGGGATTGAAAGATGGAGATTGGGTTGAATTGACTTCTTACTATTCACAAATGCTCGAGAAAATGTCTCCAAATCTTAACCATCAGGAGCCAAACGAAAGTGGTAAAAGAGTGGTGAGTCAAATGCGTGTGCCCATTGTGATGATGCAGGGTATCCACCCGAAAGCAATCGCGATGAGTAATTCATGCGGACACTGGCAATATACCAACGTTGCCAAAGCCAAAGCTGGTTCGGCAGGTGGTGAGTATCTGGTGGGCAGTGATCGCGAAAGTTATCGAGATGCCGACTGGGAACGGAATATGTGGTGGGAAGATAAATCGAACGGAGATAGAGCAAAGTGGTTGCAGAACACGGGAAATGGCTGGAATCAGAACAAACTAATGCCGATCGCTCCCGATCCGATCACAGGTCAACAGGCATTTCATTCAACGGTCGTTAGTATCAAAAAGCTGTCGTAACGAAAATTGACATAGTATTTCTTCTTATGGACCTACCGCAAAACATCCCGAATGAGGCTTTTGAAAGAGCAGGTCTCTACGAACTATACGCTCGATTGTTACTCAATGAAGTGGATGTAGAGATGCTATCGTTGTTTCACAGCCCTGAGTGGGGTAGTTGCTTTCGTGAACTCGGTATCACTATTCCTCCGGAAAATACAATTAGTATTGAAACCCTCGCAGTCGACTATTGCAATGTCTTTATTGGTCCCAAGGATTTCTGTCCACCCTATCAGTCAGTCTGGGAAGTTGGGCATCTGCAAAGCGAAGTTGTTGCTTCTATGAATGACTATTTGGAAGTGGTTTCTCCGGTGACCACTCAAAATATCAAAGATCATGCTGGGTTGCAGCTTGAGATGATGTCACAAATTCTACGGTATGAATCCATGCCCGATACAGTACCAAGCACTTTATCCGAGGTGTTTTTTCACGAGCATATTCGATGGACTGAACGGATGTTTTCACTGGGGTCCGAGTTGGCAGAGACTGATTTCTATAGCGGTTTCCTAGCCTCGGCGGAAGTCTTTATTGCCTCCGAAAAATCTAATTATCAGTTGGACCTGACCGATTAGGTACTCGGTTTAGGAGTCCCTTCGCTACGCTTGGCAAGGAAGTAATGCAAGCCTAGTTGAACGCGTCTGAGGTTGCCTCCAACCTCCTAAATACATTACTTTTTCACTTTACTTGATTTTAATTAACGTGCTTTTTAAACCGGATTCCAAAATGAAGGCGTTTCTCGCATGCATGCTCTCGTTATTGTTGTCTGTTGTTGTCTTCGGCCAGCAACCAGAGCTGTATACAGCTACAGTTGGGGTTAGTCAGGCAGCAGTGCGTTCAGCCCCGTTTCAGGATCAATACATCAGTGCCTATCTGAATGCCGGAGATCAGGTGCAGGTTTATCGTGAAACGAAGAACGGTTTCCTCGCGATTCGACCGCTTAATGATTCCTATAGCTGGGTGGCTGCTGAATATTTAGAGCTGCACGCCGATGGTGATCATGCCAGTGTACGTGTGGCTAGAGTGCCTTCCTGGATTGGTAGTTACGATGACCGTAGTGTGAATTATGGATATACGG
>Ga0315320_10002505_pt1 | contig 15103 bp, 13 predicted proteins | sample M140m21515metaG_FD_203458 | JGI IMG/M metagenome (GOLD analysis project Ga0315320, IMG submission 203458) | Ammonia-oxidizing marine archaeal communities from Monterey Bay, California, United States - M1 40m 21515 | ecosystem: Environmental > Aquatic > Marine > Coastal | place: USA: California... | reverse complement strand
ATGAAAAATTTTTATCTGCTTATGACTATTGGCAATTTTGGAGAAACACAGATGATAGAGACGTTGTAAAATTTTTGAAAAATTTTACTGATATAGAAATAGAAGATATTAAGAAAGCTGAAAATAATAATATCAATGATTTAAAAATACTTTTAGCTAATGAAACAACCAGAATGCTTCATGGTAAAGATGCTGCTAAAAATTCAGAACAAGCTGCTAAAGAAGCATTTTCAGGTAATTCACTTGGATCAAGCTTACCTTCTGTAGAAATTAGTTCAAAAAATATTGATGATAAATTAGATATTATTGATCTAATTATTCTTTCTAAATTAGAAAAATCTAAAAGTGAGATAAGAAGATTAATTAAAGGTAAAGCAGTAAAAATTAACGATAAAATTATATCTGATGAAAAATTAATTATTACAAACGAATTTTTTAACGAAAACTATCTTAAACTTTCTATTGGAAAAAAAAGACATTTAAAAATTGAATTAAATTAGTTTTTTTTAATTTTTTCTAGTGTTCTAGTTATAAATCTTGGAGTTAATGTTTTTATAGGATTTACAGTTGTTTCAAGTTTTTTAGGAGGTCCCTTCACTTTAAAACTTACTCCAAAAACACCCTCACCAACTTTCTTTCCAACAAGTAAGCTTCCTATTAAAGGTATTGACGCAATGGATCTATTAATTGTAGTTGCAGGAACCAATGTACCTCTTAAACTAATCAAATTATTTTCTTCGATATAACCTTCAATTAAAATAGATATAGCTGGTCCAATTGCATATAATTCTTCAATCGTCATAAGTTTATCTTTATTTGTAAAATTTATTTCAAAATCTGTAAATCTAATACCTTCCCCAGTTAATAAATCCGCTATTCCTTGAAGAGAAGCTAGTGACAGTAACTTTGCTAATGCTGGAATTTCTTTGACTTTAAAATTGTCAATAACCAATTTTGAATTTGAAACACCATCTTTTTTTGAAGAATAAAAATCTAAATATCCTTCATCACTATCTTCAAAACCTTTTATGAATTTATATCTTTTTACAAGTGGTTCAGCTCTGGACGAAAATAGAGTAGTAATTTTTTCACCATTTTTAGTGTTTATTGTAAATTTAAAATTATTATCATTATCAAATACTGCAAATATATTAGCTTGATCTAATTTGTTATCTACAATTCGAAGTTTACCATTTAAATTATTAACAATATTATCATTATCAATATAAACCTCGGAAAAATTTAAATTTATATTTATACTTTCTCTAAATATATCTAGTTGCTGATCATCTTTACTTTCTAATAAGTTCGTAATGATAGCATCGGCATTTAATGTCGATCCTTTTAGCTCGTAATTATTATCTTTACTTCTTTTAAGCACAAATTTGTTTTTCACATTACTATTGTCAAAATAATCTAAATCAATTTTATCTACTTTCATTAATTTGTTATTTTTATCCACTATTAAATCATTGACTATCAAGTTGTTATTTTTTGATAAGAGACTAATTTTTTTAAAATTAATCCCAGTTTTTTTATTATAATTTCCATTAATATTTAATTGAGAATTTAAATTTTTTGCCTTTTCGTAATTAATAAAATCTATTTTAAAAGGTGTGTCATTAATTTCTAAATCTGTTTCAAAATTATATCTTTTATTTTTTGTTGAAAAAAAATATCCTATTTTGTTAAATTCTTTGTCTAATTTAATTTTTCCTGAACCTTTCAGTGATAGAATATTATCTTTGTAATTTAATTTAATCTTATGATTTTTTAGATTTAAGATATCTTTTGTTTTAGGTAAATATTCTCTAATTAAATTTTGATTTTTAATATCTAATTCGCTTAATTCTATATTGGATACTAAATCTAAATCTGAACCCTCGTTTATTAGCTCATATTTGATAATTTCATATTTATCTTGAAATTTAACCTGACCTTTTCCTTCAAGAGATAATTTTTTATTAACATAGGATGCTTTGATCTTATGATCTCTTAAGTCAATTAAGTCGTTAATTTCAATGAAATTTTTACTAATTAAATTATTTTTTTTTAACTGAGAACTATTTATTAAAATACTTGAATTTATTTCTAAATTCTTAATTTTAAACTTGTTATCAATATTAAATGAAAAATCATTGTTCGTCTCAAAATTTGTGTTTATCAAATCAAATTGAGGATACTTTATTTTGATTATTTGAAGCAACTCATCATTTAAAGGAGAGTCTTTATTTTTTATAATACCTTTAATTAAATAATTTTTTTTATCTTTTTTTATATTTAATTTCTCAGATAAAAAATTAATATTTTTTGTATCAAAACTAATATCTCTAAAATTAATATAATTTTCTGCAATATTAAAAATAAAATTTATTTTTTCTAATTTGTTTTTTTTTAAAAAACTTATTTCACCTTCTTTTACTAACCCGTTAATTTTGTAATCTTCTTTGAGTTTGCCAAACTCATCAAAACTAAATTTTAAATCTGCTATTAAATATCCTCTCTTTATAAATCTTTCTAAAAAAAATAATTCAGGTCTATTATTTATTGATCTAATAAATGCTACAAAATTTTTGAGTAAAATTGGTTTGGTTGATATTTCTACTTGTGAAGTGACTAATTGACTTTTGATTAATGAATTTAATGATATTTGAGTTTTAATATATTCAAGTTCAATCGGCTTGCCTACAAAAGTTATTTTAGCATCTATTGTTTTTGCATTGATTTTAAAATTTAATGGATCTAAGGTAAGTTTTATTTTTTTTAAACTAGTATCAAATTTATTATTTTTTTGTTTAATAAGATTTTGGATTTGATTATTAAATCTTTCTGTCTCAATACCAACTGTGCTTAAATAAATTATTAATAAAACAAAAACTCCTAATACTATAGATGTATATCTTAAAATTTTCTTACTCATTTAATTTGATATAAAGATTGTTCTAAAAATTCATCTAATTCTCCATCTAAAACTTTATCTGGACTTGTACTTTCAAAATTTGTTCTATTATCTTTTACAAGTCTATACGGTTGCAAAACATATGATCTTATTTGGTGACCCCATCCAATTTCAGATTTAGAGCTTTCTGTATTTTGATTTTCCTGTTCTTTTTTTTTAATTTCATAATCATATAATCTTGCTTTTAACATGTTCATGCATGTTTCTTTATTTTTATGTTGAGATCTCTCATTTTGACATTGAACAACAATTTTTGATGGTATGTGAGTAATTCGTACAGCGCTATCTGTGGTGTTTACGTGTTGACCACCAGCTCCACTAGATCGATAAGTGTCAATTCTTAAATCTTTTTCAATAATTTCTATATTAATATTCTCATCAACAACCGGATACACCCATATACTTGCAAAACTTGTGTGCCTTCTTGCTCCAGAGTCAAAAGGAGATATTCTAACTAGTCTGTGAATACCTGACTCTTTTCTAAGCCAACCAAAAACATAATCGCCTTCAATTTTTATTGTTGACGATTTTATACCTGCTTCATCACCTTTATGTTCGCTAATTAAATTTGATTTAAAATCTTTTTGATCTGCCCATTTTAGATACATTCTTCTTAGCATTTCTGCCCAATCTTGACTTTCAGTACCACCTGCTCCTGCATGTATTTCTATATAGCAATCAAGAGAGTCTGCTTCGTTCGATAAAAAACATTTTACTTCATTTTTTTTTACTAAGGTTCTAAGCTCTTTAATATTTAGCAATACTTCTTTTTGTATAGGCTCATTTTTTTCTTCTAAGGCTAAATCACTTAAATCATCTAAATCTATAAGTTTTTTAATTGAATTATTATAAGTGTTTTGAAGATCTTCGAACAATTTTTTTTCTTTAATTACTTTTTTTGAATTTTCTTTATCTTGCCAGAAATTGGCTTCTAACATTTTACCGTTTAATAGTTCAAGTTTTGAATTAATTTTATTTTTTTCAAAGATACTCCTTAACTCTTGAGTTAATTTTTTCTATTTCTTTTTTATAATCTTGATATTTATCATCCATTAATAAAACTTTAATATATTATTAGCATCTAATCTATCATTATTTGAGTATAAAACTTTTCCATCTATCACATTTTGTTTTTTATAAACTTCAATAATAGTGTTTTTAGAATTAAATTTTGCTTTTTGACCAGTATTTGGGTCTACTACCATCATTACTGTTCCCTCAGCTGCCTTAAATGGTCTTGCTTCAGATTTACTAACAGTTTTTTTTATAAACTCTTTAAAAATAGGTAGCGCTGTTTTTGAACCTGTTTCAAATCTACCTAGTGGTGAAGGATTATCTAAACCAACATAAACACCAATTAATAAATTCGAAGTATATCCAATAAACCAGGTATCTGTGTTTTTATTAGTTGTACCAGTTTTTCCAGCAATATTTAATTCAAGATCTTTTAATTTTTTTGCTGTTCCTCTTTGAACAACTCCTTCAAGTATCGAGGTCATTTGGTGCGATGTTTGGGGTGAAAAAATTTTTTTGTAATTATCCTCTATAACTGGATAATTTCCACCTAAATATGAAATCTCTTCACAATTAATACATTTTCTTTTATCATTATTAAAAATAGTTTTTCCTTCACTATCTTGAATTCTGTCTATTAAAATTGGATCAACAAGTTTTCCACCATTTACAAATACTGAATAAGCTGAGGTTAGTTTTAGCAGTGTTGTTTCTGCAGACCCTAGTGAAATAGACAGTAGTTCTTCAGGGTTTTCATAAATACCTAAATTTTCTGAAAAATTTATGATTTTTTTAAGACCTAAGTCTTGAGCTATTCTAACTGTCATCAAATTTCTTGATTTTTCTAGTCCAACTCTCAATGTCGATGGTCCATAAAATTTTTTTCCATAATTTTCTGGTTTCCACATTTTTAGATCTTCTCCCTGATCTAAAACAATTGGAGCATCCAAAATTAATGATGTTGGAGTATAATTGTTTTCAAGAGCCAAAGCATATACAAATGGCTTAAAAGCTGACCCAGGTTGTCTTAAAGCTTGTGTTGCTCGATTAAATTCACTTTTTTTGAAACTAAAACCCCCACTTAAAGCTAATACTCGACCTGTATAAGGATCCATAACAACAATTCCACCATTTACTTTTGGTAATTGTTTTAAACTATAATTTTTATCATCAATTTTTTTTACATAAACTATGTCACCAATTTTTAATAATTTATTGAATTCTTTTTTTGTCCAAGAAATATCTTTAAATTGAATCTCTCCATCTAATTTATCCTCGGTTTCTATATTTACTGAAAATTTATTTATTTTTTTAATAATTGCTAGCTTCCAACTAATTGACTCTTCTAAATAAAATTTATCAAGATCTTGATTCCAATTTATTGAGTATTTTCTATTAGTAAGTGCTCCTCTCCAACCTTTTCTTTTATCATAAGATATTAATCCATTTCTAAGTGATTCAGTTGCTATCTTTTGAAACTTTAAATTTATTGGTGTGTTAATATTAAATCCTTGTTTGTAAACTTTATCATAAGTTAAAGTGTCAATTACATTTTTTCGAACATCTTCAATATAATATTGGGCATCCTCTAAAAAAATTTTTTTGGCTTTATTTAGATTAATTTTTTTTTCTTTAAGATAATTATACTGTTCAAGATCTATATAATTATTTTCAAATAGATTTTTTAAAACTAGATCTCTTCTAAATTTAGCTAGCTCTATATTTCGATAAGGATTGTATCTACTTGGTGCCTTTGGTAGAGCAGCTAAAAGAGCAGCTTCTCCATAATCTAAATCTTGGATAGATTTATCAAAATATTCTAAACTTGCCGCAGCAACACCATATGCACCACTTCCAAGATAAATCTGATTTAAATATAATTCTAGAATTCTCTGTTTAGATAAAGCTCTTTCTATTCTAAATGCTAAAATAGCTTCTTTTATTTTTCTATTAAGACTTACCTCATTAGTTAATAAAAAATTCTTAGCTACTTGTTGAGTGATTGTTGAAGCACCCTCAAGTCTTTTTGATGAAATTATATTTGAGATATTATTTATAACGGCTCTTAAAACCCCTTTTGCATCAACACCTGGATGAGAAAAGAAATTTTTATCTTCTGCAGATAAAAATGAGTTAATTACATTTTTTGGTATTGAATTAAATGGAACAAATATTCTTTTTTCTTTTGAAAAATCTGCAACAAGTTCTCCATTACCAGAATATACTTTACTTGATACGGGTGGCTTATAGCTTTTAAGAATTTTATAATCAGGAATATTATTTGAATAAGACCATAAAATTCCAAATATAATAATACTCATTAATAAAAGCAAAGATAACGACACAAATAGAGTGTTTTTGATAATTTTATTCATTTTGTTTCCATTATATCTTGGAATTTGTTAAAGATAAGGCACTAGAATTAACAAAATTTTATAAACACTTAAAATATTAAATGAACCAATTAATCAAATCATTATGGAAAAAAATTTATATATCGATGCATCGCATCCTAACGAAACTAGAGTTGTTCTTAAATCAGATGACAATATTGAGGACTACGAGTACGAAGGTTTAAAGAATAATTTAATTAAAAATAATATTTACCTTGGCAAAGTTAGTAGAATAGAACCATCTCTACAAGCAGCATTTATTGATTTTGGTCGAGATAGACATGGGTTTTTATCTTTCAATGATATTCAATCAGATTATTACCAAATACCAAAAGCAGATTTAGATAAAATTAAAGAAGAAGAAGAAAAAGCTCGTGAAGAGCTATCTAAAGAGGTTGAGGCTAAAGAAGAAGAAAATATAGCTGAAGGAAAACTTGAAATAGATGATCCTATAAACATTGAAAATGATACATCAGAGGAAAGTAATAATGAAACTGATGAAAAAAATAATACAGATGAAGAAAAAGTGAAAAAAAAAGAGTCTAAGTTTAAGTTCAAAAGATATAAAATACAAGAAGTTATAAAACCAAATCAAGTTATCTTGGTACAAGTCATAAAAGACGAAAGAGGACAAAAAGGTGCTGCACTAAGTACATTTATTTCAATAGCAGGAAAGTATATTGTTCTAATGCCTAATACACCAAAAGGTGGTGGTATATCTCGTAAAATATTTAATCCTGCAGATAGAAAAAAAATAAGAACTATTTTGAACGAAATTGAAATCCCTAAAGAAATGGGTTTAATTGTGAGGACTGCAGGTAGCAATAAAACTAAAAATGAGATTAATAATGATTTAGAAACTCTTATTAAAACTTGGAGTCAGATTAAAGATATGGCTATTAATTCTATTGCACCATCATTAATTCATCAAGAAAGTGAAATTATCAAAAGAACTTTAAGAGATATGTTTGATGATAACACACAAAATATAATAGTTGAAGGTAATGAAGGTTATAAAAAAGCACAAACTTTTATGAAAATGATGATGCCATCAAGTGTTAAAAAAGTTAAAAAATATAGAGGTAAAGTTCCATTATTTATCGAAGAAAAAATTGAACAAAAATTAAACCAAATATTTGACTCTGAAATAAAACTAAAATCAGGAGGATATTTAGTAATAAATCCCACTGAGGCACTTGTTTCAATTGATATTAACTCCGGTAGTTCAATTAAGGGTAAAAATGTTGAAAGTACTGCATTAGATACAAATATTGAAGCAGCTGAAGAAATTGCAAGACAAATAAAAATTAGAGATTTGTCTGGTCTAATTATAATCGACTTTATCGATATGCTTAGCTATGGAAATAGAAGATTGGTAGAAAGAAAACTTAAAGAAAAATGTAGAACTGATAGAGCAAGAATTCAGATTGGACGAATAAGTAATTTTGGTCTTCTCGAAATGTCTAGACAAAGATTAAGGGAAAGTGCAATAAAATGGAAGGTAACTCTTACGGATGAGTCATTTGCTCAAAAATTACTTAAAACAGTAGAGTTAAATGCGGTTATTAATAAAGCTAAATTTGTTGAGCTTAGAGTTTGTGATAAAATTTCTGATTTTTTAAAAGAAAATTTTGTTGATGATTTAACTTATTTTGAAACGAAAAATAAAATGACAATAGATATTGTTAGTGACCCAACTCTTATTATTCCAGAGTACATTATTAATGTTCAAAACAAATCAAAAAAAACAATTGAACTTATTGAGCATTTTGAAAAATTAAAAAATTTGGAAATACAAATTAAAGAAGATAAAATTATTGATAAAAAAGAAGCTAAAAAATTTCACAAAAAATCTTTTAAAAAGAAGCCTTATTTTAAAAAAAAGTTTGTTAAAAAATCTGTGGCTATTTAATAATTCCTGTTTTTGGTGAAGATGCATTTCCGTATAAATATTTATCAATACGTCCTGCTAAAAAAGATTGTCTTCCAGCAATCACGGCATTCTTAAACGCAAGTGCCATTTCAAAAGGTTTTTTTGCTTTCGCAATAGCTGTATTAACTAAAACGCCATCGCAACCTAGTTCCATTGCAATTGTTGCATCTGATGCCTGCCCTAATCCTGCATCTATAATTAGGGGTAACTTGGTTTGACCTCTAATGATTTTTATATTTGTTGTATTTTGAATACCCAAACCTGATCCAATAGGAGCAGCTAAAGGCATTATTGCATCTGCACCTGAGTTTTCTAATCGTTTTGCCATTAAAGGATCATCATTACAATAAACCATCACCTTAAAACCTTCTTTAGCTAAAACCTCTGTTGATTTTAAAGTTTCAATCATATCTGGAAATAAATTTTGTTTATCTCCTAAAACTTCCAATTTAACTAATTTCCATCCACCTATTTCTCTTGCTAATCGAAGCGTTCTTAAAGCTTCTTCCGAAGTAAAACATCCCGCAGTATTTGGTAAATAAGTAATTTTCTTTGGATCAATATAATCCATTAGGAGTGGTTTATTTTTATCACTAATGTTTACTCTTCTAACTGCAACAGTAACAATTTCAGCCCCAGAAAGTTTAATTGCTTTAGCACACTCAGGCATACTTTTATATTTACCAGTACCAACGATTAATCGAGAATTAAATTTTTTATTAGCAATAACTATTCTATCATTTTTCATTTATCCTCCTCCAATAAAATGGACTATCTCAATTTTATCATCTTTATTTAAAACAATCTTACTAATATTTTTTTTATCTATTATCTCTTGATTAAGTTCAATTGCCACTTTTTTTATAGGAATTTTTAGATCTTTTACTAAATCTGAAATTTTAAAATTCTCAGATATATATTTAAATTTACCGTTTACTCTAATTTTTATTTTTTTTATTTTTTTCATCGTATATAAGAGTTGAATGAATAATAAAATTATTATTATTAATGGTCCAAATCTTAATCTATTAGGTGAAAGAGAACAATCACAATATGGTTCGGCTACTTTTAAACAATTAAAAGAAAACTGTATTAAAAAATCAAATGAGATTGGTATAGGATTAGAGTTTGTTCAATCGAATATTGAAGGAGAGCTGGTAGATTTAATTCAAGATGCTAGAAAAAAATATGATGGTATGATAATTAATGCTGCAGGTTTCACACATACTTCAGTTGCAATTAGAGATGCTCTTGATTTATTCAAAAAACCTATAATTGAATTACATATATCAAATATATATAAAAGAGAGGAATTTAGACATAAATCTCTTATAAGCGATATAGCTACAGGAGGAATTTTTGGTTTAGGAGTAGAAGGATATATTTTGGCCATAATTTCAATAGAAAAGATTTTAAAAGATGAAAATAGATAAGAGTATTATTAAAGAATTAAGTGACTATTTAGATGAGTTTAATCTTACTGAAATAGAAATTACTGAAAAGGATACTAAGATTAAAGTTTCAAAAAACAATGTATCTATCAGTAATCAGCCAGTTGCAACATCTACAAATGCTCATAATAATGTTTCTGAAAAACCAAGTGTAAAATCTGGTACTGAAATTACTTCACCAATTATTGGAACTGCTTATCATGCTCCAGAGCCTGGAGCAAAAAAATTTATTGAAGTGGGTAAAAAAATTAAAAAAGGTGACACTATTATGATTGTTGAAGCAATGAAAACAATGAATCATGTTCCATCAACTGCAGATGGTGTTGTAAAAGAAATTTGTGTTGAAGATGGTCACCCTGTTGAGTTTGGTCAAACTATTATTATTCTAGAGTAAACAAATGTTTAAAAAAATCTTAATTGCAAACCGTGGGGAAATTGCAGTTAGAATTATTAGAGCTTGTAAAGAATGGGGAATTCCAACTGTAGCTGTACATTCTGATGTTGATAGAGAAAGTATGCATGTGAGAATGGCAGATGAAAGTGTATGTATAGGGTCTCACCAACCTGCAAATAGTTATTTAAATATTCCAAATTTGATGTCAGCTATAGAGCTTACTAGTGCTGATGCTGTACATCCTGGCTATGGATTTTTATCTGAAAATGCAAATTTTGCAAAAATTCTTGAAGAAAATAAAATAAGTTTCATTGGAGCATCATCCAAACATATTGAAATGATGGGTGACAAAATTCAAGCAAAGAGAATTGCCAAAGAAAATGGTTTACCAGTAATTGAAGGTTCTGAGGGTGGTGTTACCGATATTGCTCAAGCTAAAGAACTATGTAAAAAAATTGGATTTCCAGTCTTAATAAAAGCATCAGGTGGTGGTGGTGGTAAAGGTATGAAAATTGTAAACAAAGAAGAGGAATTTGAAACTTTATTTTCTACTGCAAAATCAGAAGCACAAAAATATTTTGGTAACGATGAAGTTTACATTGAAAAGTTTTTTCAAAATCCAAGACATATAGAAGTTCAAATTTTAGCAGGTAAAAATAATGTTGTTCATTTACATGAAAGAGATTGCTCAGTTCAAAGAAGACATCAAAAATTAATCGAAGAAACACCAAGTCCAGTACTAAATGATGAAATAAGAAAAGATTTATTTGAAAAAACAGTAAAGATGGTTGCAAAAATTGGCTATATGGGCGCTGGAACTGTAGAGTTTATTTATGAGGATGGAAAATTTTATTTTCTAGAAATGAATACGAGAGTTCAAGTTGAGCATCCTGTAACAGAAATGGTAACTGGCATAGATATTATTAAAGAACAAATTTGGATTGCTTTTTCTGGAGAAACAGCACTAAATCAAAGTGATATAAATCCTAGAGGTCATGCAATTGAATGTAGAATAAATGCGGAAGATGCAAGTAAAAACTTTCAACCATCACCTGGCACAATAGGTATGTGTCATCAGCCGTCAGGTTTTAGGACACGTGTAGATGGTGCGATTTTTCAAGGATATAAAGTTACTCCTTATTACGATAGTATGGTCTGTAAACTAATCTGTCATGGAAGAAATAGAACTGAAGCAATTCAAAGAATGAATAGGTCTCTTGATGAATTCGTAATAGAGGGAATTACAACTACTATCCCACTACATAAAAAATTACTTAGCCATAAAAAATTTATTAATTCTGACTTTAATGTAAGCTGGTTAGATAAAGACACTATAGTCTAATAGCATTTTATAAGCCAAACATCATATACTGGGTGATCAAAAGGAGTTATTGATGGACTTGATGAAAACATCCATCCGTTGAATACAAAAACTTCATTATTATTTTTATCAGATAAATCTTTTACTTGCATATAAGCTGTAATTTCTGGATTATCATCAAATTCAGAATTTTTGCATTTTAAGCTTTTAATAGAGAGATCTTTAAATGTAATCAACTCTCCATTTTTTAATTTTAATAAAGTGTTTTTTGAACTTATTTTATCTAAAATTTTTATATCTGTAAAAGTACCTTCTATATTATCTTTAGCAACTGAGAGGTTTGTTAAAAAAAAATAAACTAAAAAAACAAATAGATAAAAATTTAATTTATTATTTCCAGCTAGAATATTTCTTTTTGATTCCATCTTTATCTTTATTGGGATAATAGGCCTTTTCTGTACCAGTTAAATTAGATTGATGAGGTTTTTGCCAATCATATTTTTCAAGATCATGAGTTTTTTCTATTTTATTAGGTGTAAAATGCATCCAAGAATACCATTCAACTGGTATTTTAGAAGCATCGATAGTGTCTGAATAAATAACCCATCTCTTTCCACTTTTACTTTCATAATATTTGTTACCAAGCTCATCACTACCAACTAATTTTCCAAAAAAAATTGTTTTTAATCTAGTACCAAAGGTGTCCTGATTCCACCAAGTGAAAATTTTTTTTAAAAGTGTCAACATAAAATTTTTTTATTTATTCAATTAAAAATTGTATAATTTAAATTAGACTAAAATATGAATTTGTATATAAATTAATTGAATCAATATTCAAATTAAAATTTAAATTGGAGTTAAATGGCAAAATATTTAGTTGAGACTTACTACACATGTACTTTTAAAGTTAATCATTACTTGGATGATATAAATGAAACTGAGTTAAAAAACCTTGAAAAAAGAGATGATGGAAAATTTGAGGTTTTAGATGTAAAACTTGATAATCGAAAAACAAAAAGTCTAGATCCAAATAATAATAAAGTTATTGAAAGTAAAAAAGTAGAAGTAGTAGCTGAAACAAGCCAAACAAGTTCTTCAAATAAAGAAAGTATTATTTCAAATTTTAACAAATCCTCTGAAAGAGGTGGTAAAAGATTTGGAATGCCTGATAGAAGAAAGGGTTATATTCAAAAAGCAACTATTGGAGACCATAAAGTTTACCTTCATACAGGTGAGTATGAAGATGGTAAGATAGGAGAAATTTTTATTGATACAAGTAAAGAAGGAGAATTAGTTAAAGCTCTAATGAATAATTTTGCTATAGCTGTATCATTAGGTCTTCAGTATGGTGTTCCTTTAGACGAATTCATAAGTGCATTCGTTGGTACTAAATTTGAACCTTCTGGCAAAGTGCATGGTAATGATAGAATTCTAAGCGCGAGCTCAATATTAGATTATATTTTTAGAGAATTAGCTATATCTTATCAAAATAGAGAAGATTTAGCCCACACACCTTCTATTGGTGGTGCAGATCTTAACTCAAATGAAGAGCCGCAGTCTGAAGATCAAAACCAGTTATTGAAAATTGTAAAAGATATAACAAGCAAAGGGTTTGTTAGAAATAATTATAAAAAAAATCTGGTGGATCTATCAGATGTTAAAATAAGCTTAAAAGGTAAAAAATAATTTTATTTTTTATTTTTTATAACAAGACCAAGCTCTTTTAACTGTCCTTCGCTAACCTCAGATGGAGCTTTCATCATCAAGTCTTGCGCATTTTGATTCATCGGAAACATAGTTACTTCTCTAATATTTTTTTCATTAGCTAGCAACATTACAATTCTATCAATACCAGGAGCAATTCCTCCGTGTGGGGGAGCTCCATAGCTAAGAGCATTAATCATTCCACTAAATTTTTCATCTACTTGTTTTTTATCGTATCCAGCTATTGAAAACAATTTATACATAAGTTCTGGCTTATGATTTCTTATTGCTCCAGATGAAAGCTCAATACCATTACAGACAATATCGTATTGATAAGCTAATATATCTAAAGGTTTTTCAAAATTTACTTCGGTTAAATTTCCCTGTGGCATGGAAAAAGGATTGTGGCTAAATTCTATTTTATTAGTTATCCCATCTTTTTCAAACATAGGATAATCAACAATCCAACAAAATGCAAACACATCATCATCAATTAAATTTAAATCTTTAGCTATTTTGTCTCTAGCGAGTGCAGTAATTTTTTCTAAATCATTTTGCTTCCCACACGCCATAAAAATACTATCTCCGACTTCGGAGTTAGTTTTTTTCATAATTTCTTCTAAAGCTTCTTTAGAAAAAAACTTTCCTATAGGTCCTTTTGCTGAAAGTTGACCCTCTTTTTCAAAAGTAAAATATGCTAATCCAGAAGCACCTTGTTCTTTTGCCCACTTATCAATATTATCAAAAAAACTTCTTGGTTTATCTCTAGTATTTTTAGTTGAAATACATCTAACTTTTGAACCAGATTTTACAAGTTTTTTAAAAATTTCAAAAGAGACGTCTTCTCTTGAAAATATTTCTGTTATATCATTAATCAGAAGAGGATTTCTTAAATCTGGTTTATCGCTGCCATATTTTAACATTGCATCAACATATGAAATTTTTGGGAATTTATCGTACATTAATTTTTTATTTGAGAATTTTTTAAAGGTATTCACCATTAAAGTTTCAACAACGTTAAACACATCTTCTTGTTCTACAAAAGACATCTCCAGATCAAGCTGATAAAATTCTCCTGGGCTTCTATCAGCTCTTGCATCTTCATCTCTAAAACATGGTGCAATTTGAAAATATTTATCAAAACCAGAAACCATTATTAATTGTTTAAATTGTTGAGGAGCTTGTGGTAAAGCATAAAATTTTCCAGGGTTAAGTCTACTTGGAACTAAGAAATCTCTTGCACCTTCTGGACTTGATGATGTTAAAATTGGTGTTTGAAATTCTAAAAAACCAAGTTGAGTCATTTCATTTCTAATATATGAAATTACTTTTGATCTTAAAATTATATTTTCATGAATTTTTTTTCTTCTTAAATCTAAAAATCTATATTTTAATCTTATTTCTTCGGCATATTCTTGATCACTAAAAACTGGCATTGGTAATTCTTTGCAAGTTCCTAATATTTCGAATTCTTTTATTGCAACTTCAATCTCTCCTGTTTCAATATCTTTGTTAATTGTTTCATCAGAACGATTAAGAACTTTTCCAGTAACTTTTATGACTGTTTCCAGTTGAGTTTTTTCTAAATCTAGAAAATTTTTATTTTCTTTATCGATGATACATTGAGTGATCCCATAATTATCTCTTAGATCAATAAATAATAGGTTTCCATGATCTCTTTTTTTATTAATCCATCCAGATATAGAAATATCTTTGTCTAAATCATCTTTTCTTAGTTCGTTGCAATTATGTGTTCTATACTTATTCAATTATTCTCCTAAGACTTCTTTTATAATTTTAAAATCGATTGGTTTTTTTCGTTTTAAACCAATTTTGTCGATTTTATATATGAAATCAAAAATTTTGCCATACGATCTATCAATTCTTTTAATAATAAAATCTACTAACTTTTTATCTATAGATATTTGGCGATC
>Ga0315320_10002504_pt1 | contig 15111 bp, 13 predicted proteins | sample M140m21515metaG_FD_203458 | JGI IMG/M metagenome (GOLD analysis project Ga0315320, IMG submission 203458) | Ammonia-oxidizing marine archaeal communities from Monterey Bay, California, United States - M1 40m 21515 | ecosystem: Environmental > Aquatic > Marine > Coastal | place: USA: California... | reverse complement strand
GCCGCTCGCCGCCCAGGATCTCGCCCGGCTCATCAACCGCCCGATTCCCGAGGCCCTCGAGACCGGTCGCGGTTTCGTGATGTTCTACCGAACCGACTGCGAGCACTGTCACCACATGCTCGAGCAATGGTTCACGACCTCCGTTCCGGCCCCGACCGTCGCGGTCCAGGTCCCCGACACGGACCCGGCGAACGCGATGCCGTTCCCGTCCACGATCGTCGAGAAGCGAGCGCTTCCCGCCGGCCCCGACTACGTGATCCAGACCCCGGCGCTCTTCGCGGTGAAGGACGGCGTGGTCACCGGCTTCGCGAACGATCCCGACGACGTCGCCGCGGTCGAAGCCTGCCTCGCATCCAACGCCGACTGATTCCCCGCACCGAGCCGACCCATGTCCAACACCGCCCGAATCGCCCTCGCCATCTTCCTCATCGCGGCCGCCATCTGCATCGCCATCCTCGGCGAGCCTGCGATGCCGGTGTGGCTGATCGGACTCGGTGCGAAGGCCAGCGAGGTCCCCGCGGAGGGCGCCGAAGTCGCTGCGAGGTTCACCATCGGTGCGACCGCCGCGCTCGCGGGCATGCTGCTCGCGCTCGGCCGCCGAGGCCGGGTGCCGGCGATCGTGGTCGCGGCGTTCATCGCCTTCTCCGGAATCGCCGACGCCTCGGCCGAATTGGCGCTTGATGCGACCGCGTCGAGCCTGGTCCGGCCCGCGATCCAGCTGATCGTCGGACTCGCCGCCGCCGCCGTCCTGCTCCAGGCGAAACCGGATCCCGAACGCCTTCGCCATCCCATGATGGCGGGCGTCGGTGTCGTGCTCGCACTGGTGGCGGGCGCCGCGATCGCAGGCAACGTGCAGGTCGGAATCACCGCCGAGTCGATCAGTCGAAGCCGCGGCGAGGACGGTCGCTTCATCGTCCACGATCTCACCGCGGGCATGTGGGAGGACTGGAAGGGGCTTCCCCTGGAGGAGACCGGGGTGCTGGAACATCTCCCCCAGCTGCGCGGCCTCAGCCAGGACCAGCCGACGCTGGTCGCGCTCTACCGTCCCAACTGCGGGGCATGCCATGATCTCTTCGACGGCTACTTCGGCGAAAGCCTCTCCGCCCGCGTGATCGCGGTCGAAGTCCCACCCGCCGAGGGCGTCGAAATGGTGGAATCGGATCTTCCCGAGGACGTCTACTGTGACGGCTGCGTCCGCCTCAAGCTCCCCGAGGGACCGGTGTGGCTCGCGGAGTCGCCGGTGCTCGTCGGGCTCGTCGACGGCAAGGTCGCGTGCGTGTCGGTCGATGATTTCCAGCGATGCGTCGACGGCATGGTCGAAGCCGCCGATCTCCAGTTCGCTCGAGAACTCGAGGAAGCGAACGCCCGAAACGACGCGTCGTCACCCTGACCGACGACTCGTCGCGATCTCGACCGCGTTCCGAAGCTTCTCCGCCGTGCCGGCATCGTTGAGCGCCGTCTTCCCGAAACCGGGGACACCGCCCACGGCCGCCGCCGAGGCCTGCGAAGCGTCGAGGTTCGAGATGAGGGCCGCCGCGACGGAACCGCCGCCGTGCGACTCGATGAGCTCGATGCCGTCACCATGCGGAAACCGGCCGTCGAGGAGTCGGTTGACCAGCAGGACCATCGGCCCCTTCGATCCCGCGATGCGCTCGCGGAGTTCGGTTTCGTCGTTCACCGGATGGACCTCGGCGTCGGGAAGCACCCGCTGGACCGCGGTTCGCAACATCCATGCGTCGGGCGTGCAATGGCCGACCGAAAGCACGGTGATCGGCGGGGTGTCGGATGCTTCGGGGCTCATGAATCGGTCTCCGGATCGACGCCTCGGCGGACGCGAAAAGTGGTTTGAAGGACGGGAATCTACTCGACGACGGATTCTGAAGCCGGGTCGTGATGTTCGAACGCCGTCATCCCGCTCCGCAGGGTGAAGTCGAACCCGGGGGCGATTCGGATTCGCCTCGGCGAAGGATCGCCGTCGAGCAGCATGCGGACGACGCCGTCCCAGACCGCGCGCGGCGTCGATGCCGCGGCGGGTTCCAACTCGATCGCGGCGTCGCGGACCAGGGTGCCGATCCGGCCCGGCTCGAGGGCCTTGAAGATCTCGCGTCGCCACGGCGGTGGCCCGAGCCCCGGCTGCGGCGACATCATCTGCGCTTCGGCGGCGACCGCCGCGATCCGACCGGCGGCCCCGGGATGGATCGACTCCAGTCGAGGCAGCACCTCGTGCCGGATCATCTCCCGGGCCCGGTCGCGTCGGTCGTTGGTCGGATCGTGCCGGACCGGCAGTCCCGCGGTCTCGACCAGCATCGCGATCGCGTCGCGTCGCGCGGCGAGCAGCGGCCGGACCACGCGACATCCCGAGCCGAGCGATCGCTGTTCGGGAATCCCCGCGAGTCCGTCGAGCCCGGTGCCCCGGGCGAGCCGGAGCAGCACGGTCTCCGCCTGATCGTCGGCGTGATGTCCCGCGAGGACGACCGTGGCGCCGGCATCGATCGCAAGCCGGTTCAGGGCCGACCAGCGCGCATCCCGGGCGGCGGACGACGACACGCCCCCATCTTTGGAACTCGACCAGTCGAGCCGCGTCGACTTGAAGGGGATCTCGAGCGCGTTCGCGAGCATCTCGACCGCCCGAGCATCCGCGGCGGAGTCCGACCGGAGCGCATGGTCGACGTGTCCCACCACCGGACGCAGGCGTCTGGGTTCACGCCGCCGCGCGAGGGCGGCGACGATCGCCAGCAACGCCGTCGAATCGATGCCGCCGCTCACCGCGACGAGCACCGGTCGATCGTCTCGGATGTCACAGGCTTCGAGGCGTCGTTCGACGAGCCCCGCCAGCGGCGATCGCGATGCCGCGAGCTCGACGCGTTCCCGATCGACGCCTTCCCGATCGACGATCGGATCGACCTCGGGCTCGCGCTTCGATTTCAAGCCCCTGCTCACGGGTCTCGTCGCCCGTCCGGTCCGGCGGGCGGCGCGTCGCGGCTCGCCGGCTCGGAGGCGTCGGGAGTCAGGGTGACCCGGACCGTGGCGCGGACCGCGTCGTCGGACTGGACCGAGGTCGACCACTCGACGTTCTCGAATCGCGTGAGGATCGAGGAGAGCCGCGCGAGGATCGCCGCATCCGCCGACGCGTTCGGATCCGAGGATTCGGCGCGAAGACCCGCGAGGTCCCCCACCTGAAGGCCCAGTCGGGCCGGACTGGCGACGCCCTGGCTGCACGCCGGAGCCGCGTCACCCGACGCCTCGACGTTCACGCTCTCGATCGCCCGTCCCACCCGCCGAACGATGCCGGGCGAACTTCCGACCACCAACCACGTGTCGCCGTCGAGTTCGGTGCCGACGTCGGCGTCGACGGGGCCCACCCGGCGAATCACCCAGTTCAGGCTCGTCGCGATGGACGCCGGGTGCCGGTCGAAGGATGCGGCGAAGCCGTCACCGAGATCCAGATGTCGGATCTCGTCCCGCGCGACGCGGACCCGGATCGGTCCGTTCGGATCGATCGGACCGATCGGACCGATGGGCGTCGAGGTCTCCACGCCCGATGGTCGCGACGCGAGCGCCGTTCCGGAATCGAACATCCAACCGTGGACCATGGCGTCGAAGGCCGGCGGCGACATCCGCGGGGACGTCTCCGCACGACACGGGATCGCGATGCACATCGCGGGAACCTCGATCAATCCGATCTTCGGGATCCGGACGGTCTCGCCGTCGAGCACCACCAGCCGACGCGTCGCCAGCGAGCGACGCACCTGCGGCGGCGGCATCAGTTCGGGCATCTGCGCCGAGAGTCGGATCAGGGTCTGGTCGAGCACCCCGACCCCGGACTCGAGCATCGCCACCGCGACGCGACCGCGCAGCGACGGGATCAGGCGGGCATCGACCCGTCCCCGCGTTCGAGCGGGCAACGGACTCGCGTCGTACCGCCCGTCGATCTCGATCGAAGCCTCGGTCGGCCCGAGCGGCGTCAGCGCGAGCCGGGTCGCGCCACCGGTCGGCGCGTCGTGTCGAAGTCGGACGCGGATCCTCGCCGGCTCGTCCGTCGCCGCGGCGGCGGACGCGATGACGGCCCGTTCAGAAGCGCCGTCGAGCCACGGTGAACCCGTCGGTGCGAGCAACACCCAGTCGCCGGCGATCGCCAGATCGATCCGTTGCGCGGCGAATCGGAATCGTCCGAAGCCGAGGGGTCTCGCTTCGGCGCGACGAAGCCTCGACTGGAGCTTCGAGGCGTTCGACCAGCGGGCCGCGTGGATCCATTGCGATCCGGTGGTGTCGATCGCATGCAGGCGTTCGGCGGAGGCGATCCCCAGGCGGTCGACGAGCCCGGAGGCGCGGGCCCAGCCTCGTTCGGCGTTCGGCACGTTCATGCCCAGCATCTCGATCACCACGCCGCGCCAGCGGACGTCGTGCTCGCCCGCCGCACCCATCCGGAGGATCACCCGCGACTCCTCCGGGGCGATGGCGAGTTCTTCGATCGTCGTGCTCGCGGCCGCCGACACCGAAATGACCGGCACCAGGAGGACGAGGGCCGCGAGCCGCCGGCAGGCACGGGACATCCGGCCACGCCTCGCGGGGCGGCGGGGCGGGATTCGGTCGGACTCGAGACTGTCGGAGGGACGGACGCTCATGGTGGTCGAAGACGAGGCGATCTGTGGTGGGATCCGGCGTGCCGCGACGGGCTTCCGGCCGACGATTTCAGGTCGACCGACCCGGGGCGGCGGCGACCACGCCTTGATACCGACCGCCGGGGCCTTCGGTTGCCGATTCACCGGAATTCCCATCCTGAACGTCTTCGCCGGACGGATCGACGGAGAGTCGCTGGAAGGCGCCCTCGATCGAGGTCGCCGCGGTCGCCGGCACGTCCTCGGACGCCCGGCCGTCGGACCACCGGCTCATCAATGCGGCGGCACCAACCACCGCCACCACGCCGATGACGGCGCCGAGCGTTCGTCGAGCATCTCGATCGAGCCGAGGTGCCGGCGATTCCGGCTCGACGTGATCGAGCCTCGCCATGACCGCGTTGCGGAACGCATCCGGATCCGGTCGCCGTTGGTCCCGTCGACTCATGGCCTCACCCCGGCTTCCACTCGGTCGACGACCTCGTCGGGAACCGGGTTCTGGTCCTCGAAACGCGCCGGGTCGAACCGGCCGTCTTCGATCACCGCCGCACCCATCCGACGCCGCGCCCGGAAGAGATGGCTCTTGATCGTGCCGACCGGCAGTTCGAGCCGGAACGCGATCTCCTGGATGGAGAGTTCCCGGCCATGGAAGAGTTCGACGATTTCACGTTGCCGCGGATTGAGGGCCGCCAGGCCCACCGCCACCGCACCGGCGACGTTCGAACGGTGTTCCGACGTCTCCGCCAGGGCTTCCGGACCGTCATCCTCCCCGGGACGGGATCCGACCACGTCGCTGTCGGGAATGGGACGGAACTTCTGGATGTGGTTGATCCAGAGCCGACGGGCGATGGTGAAGATCCAGGTGCTGAAGCGGAACCGTTCGTCGAAACGGTCGAGGTTCCGAAGCACCCGCACGAACGCCTCCTGCCCGATGTCCTCCGCGACGTCCTCGCGGCGGGTCAATCGAAGCAGGAAATGATGCAGCGAATCCCGATGCCCGTCGATCAGGGCACCGAGCGCCGCGGCGTCGCCGCGCTTCGCTCGTTGGATGAGCTCGAGTTCGTGGGCTCGTTCCATCACCAGAGTCTATCGGCTCCCGGCCCCGAATCCCGGGAAAGCGGGCGGGATCGATCCGACGACGAGCCTCCGGAACCCTGCGAGCGGGATGCTCGATCGGGTTCGGAGGCTCGGCGAGTGGATGAATCAAGCGGCTCAGGCGGCCCGGGAGGCCCGTTTTCCCCGTCCGACGGTCCGTTGTTCCGGAATCGCCCGTCGCGCGGGATCGTCGAGGATCGCGGCTCGGAGATCCGGATCGTCGGTCGCCCAGAGATCCGCACCGATCTCCTCGGCCAGTCCCGGCGCCCGGGCGAAGATTCCCCCGCCCACCGCGATCTGCAGATCGGGACATGCGTCGATCGTTCGGATCGTGTCGATCAATTCGCGGATTCCCGGAATGTCGGTCGGGCACGAGGCGAACAGCAGGAGGACGTCCGGCGCCCAGGTTCCGACCGACGACTGGATCTCGTCGGACGGCACCCCGCCGCCACCGAACCGGACCTCGTGACCGTCGCACTCGAGTTCCGCGGCCATGATCTCCGCCTGCAGCATCTCGAATCCGCCGGAGCCGCTGAAGATCACGATTCGCCGGCCGTCCTCGCCGCGCGACGGCACCCAGTCCGCAAGCCGTTCGATCACCCGCGATGTCGCGAGCCGCATCGAACCCAGCATGATCGCGACCGCCGCCGCGGTCGCCCGGTCCTCTCTCGAAACGGCTTCAAGGCTTCGAAGCGCCGGCGAGATCACGTCGGAAAGAACGTGTCGCGGATGATCGTCCGAATGATCGATCGCTTCATCGAGAAATACACGCAGGTTCGCCCGGTCGCCACGGAGGGCGAGTTCGAGCAGACGGTCGACTTCCCTGTCGTCAGTCATGTCGTCACTCCACAAATGCGCTGAAGGTCGGATCCTCCGGCCGGACGCCTGATCGCGAATGATGGAATCCTCCATCGAAGGGGGGCACCAGAAGAAGCGTGCTCGCCCGCGATCGTTTCAACCCGCGAGTGGTGTTGGGGCCAATACCCCCGGCGCCACCGTCACGATCGGAACTCCGACCGTCGAGACGCCGGATGGATCAGGATTCCCGGACGGCGAGCGACGCGACGCAGACCCCGAAGGTCAGCGGGACCTGGCGGACCACCTCGAGTCCGGCCGATCGCATCATGCCCGCGAGATCCGCGGGGGAATGGAAGGTCTCGATCGATCGCGGCAGGTACCGATACGCCCCCGAACCGTCGCGGGCCACGAGCGAGGCCGTGAGCGGCATGATTCGATTGGTGTAGAGCCGGTTCCCCCACCGGACGAACGGGTTCCGCGGTTCGGCGAACTCGAGGATCACCAGGCGTCCGCCGGGGCGCAGCACCCGCGCGAACTCGCCGATCGCGACCTCGGGATCGGTGACGTTCCGAATTCCGAAGGCGATCGTCACCACGTCGAAGCGGGCATCCTCGTAGTCGAGTCGCATCGCGTCGGCATGGACGTATCGGGGGCGACGCTCGGGATCGAGCCGGTCGGCCTTCACGCGGGCCTGATCCAGCATCTCCGGGGTGAAGTCGCCGCCGATCACCTCGCCCGCGTCGGTTCCGGCGAACGCTTCGGTGAGGTCTCCGGTGCCGCAGGCGACGTCGAGCACCGCGTCGCCGGGGCGGACCCCGGCGAGGGCCACGGTCCGGGCCCGCCAGCGTTGGTCCAATCCGAACGAGTGCAGCCGGTTGTTGAGGTCGTAGGAACCGGAGATCGACGCGAACATCGAACGCACCTTGCCCGCCTTCTCGCTGGACTGGTGCGGATTCTCCGCCAGCTCCGCCTCGTTCCAGGCGATGGAGCCCGAATCGGTCGGGCGGGCGTCGATGTCTGGCCGCTGATTCATGTCGCGAGTATAGGCATCCGGGCGATATCGCCGATGCAAGGGTCGTGAGGAGGGTTTGCCAGACCGATATTCGGCTGGACCCTGCTTCGGATTCGATCTCGGGACGGGTGGTCGAGTAGAATCAGGATCAACCGGTTCGACCTCGCACACGTGTGCCGGCTCGTTCCGGGAATTGGAATGCCACGCACCATGGTGATTGACGCACAGACTCGGATCTGGCCTTCGGTGGACCGACTTGGTCGAGAGACCTCGGAGATTCTCCGCCGTGCCCGGGCCGATCGCTGGATCAAGGAATCCGCGGAACCGGAACAGCTTCAGGACAGCCTCGACTGCGTCGACGGCGCCCTGGTCTTCGCGTACCGGGCCGATCGTCAGGATGCCTGCGTTCCCAATGAATGGGTCGCGGAGGTCGCGTCGAAGAGCCGCGGACTCCTGATGGGCGTCGCGGGCATCGATCCGCTCGCGAACGACGTCTTCGGCGAAGTCGATCGTGCCGTCGAAATGGGCTTCGTCGGCATCACCGTCTGTCCCTCGGATCAGGGCTTCCACCCCACCCACTCCAGCGCCATGCGACTCTGGGAGCGATGCGAATCGCTCGGGCTTCCGGTCTTCGTGTCGCGACCCGGGCCCGTCGGCCCCGGCGCGGTCCTCGAATTCGACCGACCGCTCGCGTGGGACGAAGTCGCCCGCAGCCTGCCCGGTCTCTCGGTGGTCCTCAGCGGCATCGGCGCGCCGTGGGTCGAGGAGACCCTCGTGCTGCTTCAGAAGCACGCCCGGATCTTCGCCGACACCGCGGGCCTCGTGCATCGCCCCTGGCAGTTGTTCCAGGCCCTGCTCGGCGCAAACAGCATGGACATCGTCGACAAGCTGCTCTTCGCGAGCGGCTGGCCGACCGAGACGCCCGCCAAGGCGATCGAGACGATCTACTCGATCAACGCGTTCAGCCAGGGCACGCAGCTTCCGGGGATTCCCCGGAGCCAGTTGCGATCCATCGTCGAGCGCGACGTGGCGACCACCCTCGGCATTCCGATCGCCGGCGGCCGCGCGACGCCGACCGATCCGCCGACGTTGACGCCCTCCAGCGTCGCCGACGCCTCCGGCGAGGCCACCGGCGACTCGACGAGTGACTGACGCCATCCACCGCTTCCGCCTCCTCGGACTCACCGCCGTCGGCCTCGTCGCCACCGCGCTGCTCGGCTCGTGCGCGCCCTCCACCACCGCCGGACTGGTGACGCTCACCTCGCGGACCGCGACGCCGGTGCAGCTGACGACCTCCTTCGCCCACGGCGCCTACACCGTCGACCCCGCGAAGACCTCGCTGATCCTCAGCACCGTCTCGCTCGATCGACTGGCGGACCGCGACTTCGAGCAGGCCGAGGTCGTCCACGTCGAATTCCTGTGGCGACCACGGGCGGGCCGCACGCCGGTCAGCGCCGACGCCACCAACCTGAGCATCCGCTACGTGGTGCTCGTCGACGATCAGATCGGCCTCTACGGCGGCGGCGGCTTCGGCTGGCCGCGCGGCACCGCGGGCGATGCCGGCTTCGGCGTGACGATCTCCGGATCGAATCTCGCCCTGCTCGATTCCACCGACGGATTCCGGGACCTGCTCACGCCGGCCCGACTCGCCGGCCGGCTCGATGCGAGACTGGACGAGACCGCGGCGATCCGACTCCGCGACATCGTGAGCCAGATCGTCACCGACGGTCTGGGCCGGACCCGATGGGTCGACGCCACGGGTTCCGACGACGCTCATCCGGAACTCCCCCCGGAACTCGCCCGGATGCTGGTCGCGATGTCGCCGCCCCCCGCCATCGACGCGGACTGAGATCACGTCACATCGAGACACATCGCGTCACACGGCGCCGGACCGCGTGGCCCTCGAAGCGGCCTTCCGGCCTCGATTCTTCCCCGATCTTTCCCCGTTCTCTCTGGACCGGCCGCTCAACCGCCGGAGGATGCCTCGACGATCGCGTCCGCGAGCGGCACCAGCATCACCGCGGCCTCGCTCGCGGGGTCGGGCAGTTCCCGGGGTCTGACCGCGGCCAGGCGATCGTGTTCCCAACCGGGCGTCGACGTGGGAATTCGATCGACGGTCGCCCGATACACGACCTCCCAGGTTCCCACCTCGTCATCACGAAGAATCGCCATCGGCACCGGTTCGTCCACCGCGTCGAGCCCGCATTCCTCGCGGAGTTCACGCCCGAAGACCAGTTCCGGCCGCACCGTTCCGTCGGCTTCGGGCGGGACCCCGCCACCCGGCAGGAACTCCCAGCGTCCGGGATAGGATCCGCTCCGCTCACTTCGCAGTCCGGCGAGGAACCGACCGTTCGACGTCGAATCGCCGCGGATCAGACACAGGCCCTTCACGCCCAGCGGACGGATTCCGGTGTCGATCCCCCGGGACCGGACCGCGAGAAAGCGATAGCTCGAAGGTGCCAGGTGCACGGTCGCGCCGCCATGACCGTTTCGAACCACGCCGAGCACGTGGAGCACCTCGCCGTCGTGGTACCGCGGGTTCTCGGCACGCAGCGACTCCCACGCGTCGTCGACGCGGTCCAGATCGACGGACTCGGGGATCCATCGATCGGGCACCGTGTTGAAGACCGGCGGCCGTCGCAGACGGATGAGTCGCCCGAGGTCGGGGTTCATCGACTCAGTGCGCTTCCCCCGCCACGTCGCCTTCCTCCTGCAGGTAGGTGCGTGGACGGTACAACCAGCCGACCGGAACGAACAGGATCGCGGTGCCGAGCATCGCGTAGGTGAAGAACCAGAAGTAACTCGCACCCTGCAGCAGGTTCGCGCCACCGACGTCCCAGCGGATGGAGCGGGCGAACGCCGGGGTCTCGTCGATCTCGGCGGGCCCGGCTTCGTCGGAGGACGCCTTGACGACTTCTTCCCCGGCGATTTCCGCCTTGCGGCGTTCGAGCCAGGTGGTCTCCGGGTGCGCCCACGCGAGGATGTCCGATGATCCGGAGGAGGCCGCATCCCGCCGCTGCTGGGCCACGGTCGCCGAGTCCACGGACACCTCGGCCCGGATGTCGTACTCGCTCTGCCAGGTCTGGTCGGGACCGTCGCTGGTGATGTCGAAACTGCCGCCGGTCTTGATCGCGTAGCGGATCTGACCACCCCACGGATCGACGAGCCCCTTGACGAGCCCGGTGCCTTCCTCGGTGTTCGGAAGACGGTCGTTCTTCTCCCAGAATCCACCGATCCGGTCGACTCCCTCGAGGATCGCATCTGCCTCCGCCTGGACGAACCCGGTCATCGTGCCATCGGGTGCGAAGCCGAGCTTGATGTCGTCTTCGGAGCCAAGCACGCCGTCGATGCCCGCCTCGGCGATCGCGAAGCCCTCGCCCGGGATGGACTCGTGGCGATAGCCGGCCTTCTCCGCGATCGTGCCGGGCCCGTCGGACGAAGCATCCTCGGGGTTCGCGATCATCGTCGCGACCTCCTTGATGCCGGCGGCGTTCGATTCCACCAGGATCACGGAGTTGACGCCGGCGGTGAACAGGTTGCCGAGCGAGACGCTGATCAGGAACAGCGCCATGATCACCGACTTCATCGTCTTCGGCGCCTGCGTGTAGGAGAACTCGAGGCAGGTGATCGAGACCATCACCTCGGAGGCCGTCAGGATGGCGTAGGCCGCGATCTGCCAGCCGATGCTCGGACGCATCCCCGCGTCGATCGAGGCCTGAACCATCGAGACCATCGCGAAGCCGACGACCATGACGAACAGCCCGATCGAGATCTTGCGGATCGGCGTCAGCTTGAAGACCTTGTTGATCAGCGGATAGACCACGAACGTGAACAACGGGATGTAGACCAGGATCATGATCGGGTTCACGGCCTGGATCTGGGAGGCCAGCCACGTCACTCCGAGCCATTCGCGGTCGAGATCCTCGGCCTGGAGGACCCACGACGAACCGGTCTGGTCGAAGAGGGCCCAGAAGACCGCGACGAACACGTAGATCACGCCGAGCTTCAGGATCGCGCTGATCCCCTGCCAGCTGAAGGTCTCGCGGAACCACTTCATGCCGCCCGCGGGCACGTGGACGAACTTCTTGCGACCGCACCAGAAGAGGAACGTCGCGATGCACATCAGGACGCCCGGAACGCCGAAGGCGAGATGCGGTCCGTACCACTCGAGGAACCACGGAGTGAGCAGGGTCGAGACGAACGCGCCGACGTTGATCGAGAAGTAGAACCAGCCGAACACCTTGCTCAGCATGTGCCCGTTCGAAGCGCCGAACTGATCACCGACGTGGGCGGAGACGCAGGGCTTGATGCCCCCGGAGCCGAACGAGATCAGCCCGAGACCGAGGAACAGCATCCATCCCGGATCGATGCCCTCGCCCAACCCCATCAACGCCAGGGCACCGTGACCGATGCAGTAGACGATGCTCAGGATCATGATCGTCAGGTACTTCCCGAGCAGAATGTCACTCAGGAGCGCCCCGAGGATCGGCGTGAAGTAGACCGCCGTCGTGAACAGGTGATAGTTCGCGATCGCATCGGTGTCGGACATCGGCTCGTTGCCACCCGCGCCCGGGAGCAGGCTCAGGTAGGTCGTCATGAAGACGACCAGGATGCCCTTCATGCCGTAGAAGCTGAATCGCTCCGCGGCCTCGTTTCCGATGATGTAGGGAATGCCGCCTGGCAGCTTCTTGGTGGGAACCGGGGCCGTGAGATAGGTCGACATGCGGGCTGCTCCTGGGGTGAACCCGCGAGGATACCGGCTCGGGAGGCCCGGAGGCGGCCGCACCCGCCTCCCGGATTCGGCCCGAGACTCAATCCCGGACCAGGGTCAGCCGATCGCGATCCTTGCGGACCCCCGGAAAACGCATCGCCTTGTTGTGAAGCACGCACCAGACCCCTCCCGAGAGCAGCTGCACCGCGATCAACGCCTCGGTCATGTTCTGGACGGCATCCGACTGCCGGAGCTCGTAGGGCCGCATCGCCCCGGTCAGCACCACCGGCTTGTCGGTCTCGCCCAGTCGCTCGTGGATGAGGTGACCGGTGTCGGCGAGCCGGTCGGTCCCGTGGACCACCACCACGCCGTCGTTCTCGGCGAGGACGTGTTCGACGGCCGTCGCGACCAGCGCCATGTCCGCCTCGCTCATGTCGAGGCTGTCCTTGTTCATGAGCGAGATCCGGCGGATCTCGACCCCGTCGAGTTCGAGCTGCGACAGCAGCACGTCGAGGACGTTGTACTCGTTGCTGAGCGAACCGCCCAGCTCGTCGTAGGTCTTCTCGATGGTTCCGCCGGTGGACACGATCGCGACCTTGAAACCGCCGGTCCTGCTTGGCGTGCTCGACTTGCTTGGCATGGGCCGGATGGTAGCGGGTCGCCGGATCAGGGGCGGATCGCGAACTCACGCTGCTCGGGCCGGAAGCACACCCGGTCGTCGCACGCCTGCCAGCCCACCACGAAGACCACGGTCGATGCGGCGTCGTCCGGTGCGACCACGAACGGGATCTCGATCCGCGCCTCGTGGACGCGGACCCCGTCCCGCCACGGTTCGCCCGCCGGCCAGTCGACTTCGATCGAACCGCCCGACACGACCTGGAGCGAGAGCCCGACCAGCCCCGCGGATTCCGGGGTGTCGCCACCGGGCTCGTGGGCGTTGACGTGCTGTCCCTCAGGGATGTCGATGCGGAGCAGGTAGGACCCGGCCGCGTCCCCTTCTACGATCGAGGGCTCGACCACCGTGACGTCCGGACGGACCGTCGGCTCGGCCGGAGTCGCGACGGACGTCGGTCGCGGAAGCCGTGCGGGGTCGATCGCGGCGAGTCGTTCGACCGCGATCACGCTGCGGGCCGCACCGCCTGGATTCGCGGCGATTCCACCGGACATCCCGGCGAGGGCCGCTTCCGCGGTGTCGAGGTACCGCACGTCGCCGGTGAGCTTCGCCAGTTCGATCACGTTCAGCAGCATGGTTCCCGCACCACTGGGCACCGCGCCGTCGTTGATGTTCGACGCACGGACGATCAGGTCCGACTGCCCGGCCTGGGTGTCGTACCAGCCGCCACGCTCGTCGTTCCAGAACCGCTGCCGGGCCGCCTCGACCAGGGCCGCGGCCTGTTCGATCCGACGCGGATCGCCGGTGGCCCGGTGCAGGGCCAGCAATCCTTCGACCAGCAGTGCGTAGTCCTCGAGGAACGCGTCGATCTGGACCACGTCCCCGCGGGCGGTGCGGTTGAGTCCGCCATCCGCGCGCCCGAGCCGCGCGAGCACCGCGTCGGCGGCGCGATTCGCGGCATCGACGTACGTCGACTCCCCGAGCACCCGGCCTCCATCGGCGAATCCCTTGATCATCAAGCCGTTCCAGCTCGCGAGGATCTTGTCGTCGAGCGCCGGCTGCGGTCGCTTCTCCCGAGTCGCGAGGAGCGTCGCATCGATCTTCGCCCGCCGCGCGGCGAACGCAGCGGGATCCATGCCCATCGCGGCGGCGACCACTTCGGGGCGTTCCCGGAGCCGAAGCACGTTCGACGGCGGCGCGTCCGGATGATGTGGATCCTGGAAGTTCGATCCCGCGTCGAGGCCGTACAGCGCGAACGCGAAGTCCACCTCCGATTCGAGCCCCGCCTCGACCAGCGAAGATCGCATCTCGTCCGGGGTCCAGATCTGGGTGCCGCCCTCCCGGGCGTCGACCTCCGCGTCCTGCGCCGACCAGAACGCCCCGTCGGCGTCGGTCATCTCACGAGCGACGTAGTCGAGGATCCCTCGAACCACTTCCGCGTGATAGGGATCACCCGTCCGGGCGTGGGCCTCGGCGTAGATCGACGCCAGCTGCCCGTTGTCGTAGAGCATCTTCTCGAAATGCGGAACGGTCCATTCCCCGTCGACCGAGTACCGATGGAAGCCCCCCGCGACCTGATCGTGGATCCCACCGACCGCCATCCGGTCGAGGGTCCGGGTCAGCGCAGCGCGAAGCTCCGGGGACCTCCCCCCGACTTCGAGCAGCAGTTCGAGATAGACCGGTTGCGGGAACTTCGGCGCGCCGCCGAAACCACCCTGCTCGGCGTCGTGGAACTGCATCAATCCCGCCGCGGTGCGGGCCGCCAGCCCGGGATCGAGCGGCGTCGGTTCGACCGTGGCCGAGAGCTGCTCGCGAACCAGTGCCGCGATTCGTCCTCCCTGCGCCGCGATCTCCTCGCGCTGCGTCCCCCACGCGGTGGCGACGTTCTGGAGCAGCTGCTTGAAACTCGGTCGACCGTAGGCCGGTTCGGGCGGGAAATAGGTGCCCACCAGGAACGGCTCGAGGGTGTCGGGATTCAGGAACGCGTTGAGCGGCCAACCGCCCGACGGCCGGCCCTCGGTGGCCTGGGTGTAGATCTGACACGCCGCCATGTGGATCTCGTCCACGTCCGGCCGCTGCTCCCGATCCACCTTGATGCAGACGAAGTCGCGATTCATCAGTTCCGCGACGGAAGGATCTTCGAAGCTCTCACGCTCCATCACGTGGCACCAGTAGCACGTCGAGTAGCCGATCGACACGATGATCGGCACGTCACGGCGTCGAGCCTCCTCGAAGGCCTCCGGCCCCCACGGCCGCCAGTCGACCG
>Ga0315320_10002502_pt1 | contig 15114 bp, 17 predicted proteins | sample M140m21515metaG_FD_203458 | JGI IMG/M metagenome (GOLD analysis project Ga0315320, IMG submission 203458) | Ammonia-oxidizing marine archaeal communities from Monterey Bay, California, United States - M1 40m 21515 | ecosystem: Environmental > Aquatic > Marine > Coastal | place: USA: California... | reverse complement strand
TGAAAGTTTAATTAATTTACCAGCTGATGGTTCCAAGTCTTCATCAACAGCGCCAACACCAGGACCATCAACAGGACCATCAACAGGACCATCAACAGGACCATCAACAGGACCATCAACAGGACCATCAACAGGACCAGCACCAGCACCGTCTGATAGTTCCAAGTCTTCATCAACAGGACCAGCACCAGGACTAGGACCAGCATCTAAAGATGCGGCTGAGAATCTTAATAAATATGATTGTGACCCGGATAATCTAAATATTGATGTTCCAGACACTAAAGAAGAATCTAAACAGAAATTAAAAACAATAGATGATAATTTGATTGCTTGTATTAACAAGGGTCCCAATGAGTTATCCGATATAGAATTCTTATTGAGACGAGATGAATTTCTTGATGCTTATGAAAAAAAATTTGGAGAAAGACTTAAAGAAGGTGTAATAAGTCCAAATTGTAGGAAGTTATTCGAAAAAGAAGAGCTTGATTATAATTTTGTTCCTATTAACAATAAAAAAGAAGCATTGGATAAAATAAAACGATATGATACATTACTTTTAGACGAAGGACTGAAAAATAATGCTGAGTGTCTCGATTCTATTTTTACAGCAATTGATTTATATATAGAAAATGCCGAACATATGTATCCTGGATTAACAGCTGACTTAAAATCTGATGGCCCAGAACAACCTTCCGAAGAAAAAAAGGACGATGTGCCATTTACAAATAGTGAATTAGAAAGTATGTATGATAAATATAAAAAAGATGGTGTATTTAACAAAAAATCATTGATTCGTTGTTTAACAGCAAAGGATGATGATGGAATAAGACTTAGACGATTATTTGGTTTACCCGCGAAATTAACAGTAAGTAATTTTACCACAGGAACACCTATTGGTAAAATTTTTGCTACTATTTTATCAACCGTATATGGAACAGGTGGATTACCACCAAGGAAAGATAATAAATATAATGGAGTAGCTAATGAGTCTGATATTACTTTAAAAGAATTTATAGATTTTATTGATTGTGGAACAAAGAGAGATAAAAGTAAAGAAGATTTTAAATGTGAAAATGTAGTAAAACCAAGTGCTCCGCCTGAATCAGGAGCATCAACCTCTGGAACAGGAGCATCAACCTCTGGAACAGGAGCATCAACACCTGGACCAGGAGCATCAACCTCTGGAACAGGAGCATCAACCTCTGGAACAGGAGCATCAACACCTGGACCTGAAGCATCAGCCTCTGGAACAGGAGCATCAGCATCTGGAACAGGTTCATCGTGGTGGAATAATCCATTTGGGAAATCTAAAGGACCACCTGGACCACCTGAAGCAGCTAATATTCCTACCGCCACAGCTACTCCAGTGAAGTCAAACAATATTGAATTAGAAATTAATGAAAAGGATTTTGATGGAACACTAAAAAGAGTAGATGTAAGTATTTTTATTCCGACGGATGGTGAGGTAATTGTTAGAAACTACGCAAAAAATACTGCTCGAGAAACATTGAGAGGACTTCCAGTTTATGGAATATCTAATTAATTATAAATAAAAATTGATTAGTTTATATGTAAATAAAATTAAATATAAACTAAAATATAAAATGACAACTATAATCAGAACATTATTAAATTGGTATGTTTACATAGCATCCTATTTATGTCCACAATATTTATCAGGATTTAAACAAAAGACAAGTGAATCACCAATTTCATCATGTGAAGAAATAGGACTATTGAATAGTGAATATAGCGACGATGGCGACGATGGCGACATAGCTATATATAATAGAAACTATAGACAATTTATGGATTGTAATGACTATACAACAGCCGATCCTATAAAAAAATCCAGTAGCACAACTTTACCATTACATTACTGTGGTTGGTGTGGTTTATATGTAGATAGACCCACACATGCTTATATGGATAAAATATATTGTAATATATCATGTAGAAACTATCAAATAATGAGAGACAATCCTCAACCTTCACAAGAACAAAAACGCAAAATGACAGTAAGTTTTAGCCTTTAAATAAAAGGTATATATCTCATTGTAGCATTGTCATATATAGTTGTTTGAAATGTAGCATCTATTCCATCTACATACACAGTATCACCATTTGAAATTTCATCACAACCATATTCATTTGTACAACTTCGTGATTTAAATGAAACAGGTAATTTAATTTGATTATTACTATCACTCATAGTATAGTATTGCCATTTATCTCTACCTACATATAGAGGTCTTCCCATTAAAGGAAGGATCATTTCAGGTCCATTCATTCTTTTTAATATTCCTACTTGTCTATAGTTTGTGTCAACTGCTCTAGTATTAATATTAATAGGAATTCCGCCTCTAACATCATTTACTTGAACAACTCTTTCATCTTTTAAAGGTGGAGCATAAGGATTCATTAGAACATCACTCTCAACATTTGAAAATGAATAACTAGGTCTTGGAAATAATCCAAAAATAGAACCACCAGGATTACTATTTGTATCAGTGGATTGTTTCATTTCAATTTTGTATGATGATTTATTGGAATATACAAAATAAATGATAACAATGAGAGAAATTATTATAAATGTAAATGTAAAATTTTCAAAACAAATTACACCTGGAGGACATTTAGCCATATTATATATTATGAAATGATAATAATATATAATTTATTTATTGAGCACTAGAATCTTCTTTTTTCCCGAATTTTGAAAGCATACCTCCAAGACCCTCTAAACTACTCAAGTCTAATTTGTCCATAAATCCTTGAGCTGTTTCGAGAAATGGTTGCATAGTTGTAATATTATCCATTAATTCTTTTTGATGATTTAATAAACTTTCAGTTTGATCTGTTAAACCTTTAACACCTCCTTCACCTACAGTTTTTTGTAAATTGTTATAAGCCTCGCTTAAGGTAGAAGCCAAATCGACTCTATCCTTACCTTTCGATACAACAGTTAACTCCTCAACCTCTTCTTCACTTGAATCATTATCTGATTGAGTTGTCTGTGCTGCTTGTTTCTTCTCTTTAACAGCTTGTTTCTTTTGATCCATATTGGATTTAACAGTGTCTTTAGCTTGTTGAGAGCTTGAATCAGTCATACCTTCTTTAACGGATCTATAACTAGTTTTAGTGGCTGTAAATAACGATGTGGTTACCATTGCGACAATTAATACTATAATCATATTTTTACTAAAGTAGGTAGTTAAAAATCCTACAATTAAGAAAAAGGCTACGGCCTCGGTATTTTGAACAACTAAGTAACCTAAAAGATTTAATATTGCTAATACGAATACAACGTATAATACGTTCTTATCATTTAAAAGCTTATCGGTTTTTGGAATCTTAAATTTCATTATATACTAATAATAGAAAAAATTGAATTGTAATAATATTATTAATAATTAAATAATATTGTTACAATGTCTGAAACTAGATTTCAAATTGCATGCTTAGAGTTATTTAATCCTAATCGACATGGTTCTGCTGAAAAAGCATTAGTTGATGAAACATATTTAATCTTAAATTCATATGATAGAGATGAATTTTATAATAATATAGATGAGATAGAAGGTGATATAGAATTTGCTAATACTAACTATATGAATACACCGCTACATCATCCTACAATAAGAAATTATACCAATATAATTAAAAATCCTAAACATTTGGAATTAAGAATAATTGAGCCTATTAAAGTATACTTTGGTGAAGGAACAGAAGATTACTATTCTACTGGAATAGACAAGACAATTTGGATAAAACTGATTCAACGCACATGGAAAAACATACAAAAGAAACGCTTACAATCCAAAATAAAGATTGATTCTTTGAAATATAGAGAGTTACATGGAAAATGGCCACAAGAGTGTAATATTCCTTTTAAATTAGGATTGTGAACTAACTTTCTTATAATACAAAAATAAATCAAAATTAAAAACCAAGACTATTATCAGAACAATAAATTTAACTTTAAAAGAATCCATAATGTTATGGTAGTGATAATAATACAACAAAGATAAAATACCAAGAGTGTTTAATCCATGAATTAATAAATCATAATTATCGAATTGGTTGTCTTTTTTTGTATGATGCCAATCCACAAAAAATGATGTTAAATAAACTATTTGAACAAAAATGAACATTATTGTTTTAATGGTTTCTTTATTCTTGAATATTTTATTACTCATTAAATTAATAAAATATTTTTTTTAGTGTTTGCGTTTATTGGTTCCCTTTCTTCTAGATTTCTTTCCTCTTCTTTTTCTTGATCCCTTCTTTCTTTTTCCGTATGTGTATCCACCGACAGATGGTTTATTTCCTCTCATAGAAGGAGGCACATATGTAGTTGATTTTGGGGTATTAGCTTTATTTGCGGCAGCAGCAGCAGCAGGGTTTCCTTCAGCAGCTCCGGCCATATCCATAGCACCGGCTATTTTGTCAATGTCTGTTTTTAATAAATTTATTTGTGATTCTAAAGCATCTGTATTGCTCATAGCATTAATAGTTGTTTTTAATTTATCAATAGCAGATTGTTGTCTTTCATTAGCACTTTTAATTAACTCTTTGACTTGAGCCTTGGCTTGAGACCCTTGTCCTTTAATTTTAGCAATATTTCCTTGTAATGCTTGTATTTGTTTATTACAGTCAGCAATTAAACTATTTAATTTTTGCTTATTTGCAGTAAGGTTTTTAGAAGCTTGTTCTACAGTAGCAGCTAAATCTTGTAAATCAGCCATCTTATTTAAAGTTGATTGGTAATCGTCATTTCCAGTTGCCATTATATATTTAATTAATAATAAAATTTTTATTATTAGTTAAATTAGCCTTTTCTAATTAAATTTGCTAAAGAATTTCTACTTTTACGCAGATTATTCTGAACCTCTTCTATTTTAGGATATACATCTTCTATAGTAGATCCAGTATCAGGGTCTATTTCTGTTAATATAATTTCATCTTGGTTAATTAAGGTTAAAATCTTCATTAATTCATTTTCTTGATTTTGTAAAACTAAATTTATTTGTTTTAATTTCTCTCTACTAGCCTTTGTTGTAGCTTCCATTGTACCTATTTTGTTTTGTCTACTTTCTAATAGTTTATTAATTTCTTCAATAGAGGGATCACTCATCTATATTAGAATTAGAATTAATATATTCACTATTATTATCTACTAAATCATCTAATTCATTTTTAAGATAAGTGATTTCTTTCATAATTTCTCTCTGGTCTTGTTTTGAATCTTTTAATTTGTTATTAGTAAGTGTTAGATCACTATTGATGTTATCAATATATCCATTTAACATCTGTAGAAAGACTATCTGTCTTTGCTTTTGAGAGATAATATGATTATTATATTTATCATAATCATTGGCTACTTCTTTTAAATAACTATTTTCTCTCATATTTGATTTAAGTTGATGTCTCTTCATACATAATATTTTTTTTCTATTATCCAATTCTGCTTTAAGTTGAATTATTTTGTGATCTCTAACAGCTAAATTCATTATACTATATATTATTATATAATATTTAATAATTTATTTAGATACGAATATTATATTATTATTTAATTAATAATAATATACTAGATAATGTAGTATACAAATTTATAAAATACTTCAAATAATAATTTTAAATGATATAAAAATCTCTACATATAATATTTAGGATGTCTAAAATACAAACTGAACTTTTACTTCAAGAAGATGATAACAGATATGTTATGTTTCCAATTCAAGACCAAGATATATGGCAAATGTATAAAAAACAAGTCGAATGTTTTTGGAGAGCGGAAGAAATTGATTTATCCAAAGATGTAACTCATTGGGAAACCTTAGACCAGAAGGAGAAATATTTTGTTTCAATGATATTGGCTTTCTTTGCCGCATCAGATGGAATTGTTTTAGAGAATTTGGCTATGCGTTTTATGGGAGAAGTTCAACTGTCTGAAGCTAGAGCATTTTACGGGTTTCAGATTGCGATGGAAAATATACATAGTGAAACATATAGTTTGTTAATTGATACATATATTAAAGATAGAGAGGAGAAAACAATGCTATTTCAAGCCATTGATAATTTTCCTTGTATCAAGAAAAAGGCAGATTGGGCAATTAAGTGGATTAATGATAAACGAAGCTCTTTTGCTACAAGATTAATAGCATTTGCTTGTATAGAAGGTATTTTCTTTTCAGGAGCATTTTGTTCTATTTTTTGGCTTAAGAAACGAGGATTAATGCCTGGACTTACATTTTCAAATGAATTAATATCTAGAGATGAGGCATTACATACTGAATTTGCTGTGCTACTTTATAGTAAATTAAATAAAAAAATAACCAAAGCCAAGGTATTAGAGATTTTAAAAGAGGCTGTTGAAATCGAAAAAGAATTTATATGTGATGCGTTACCATGTCGTCTTATAGGTATGAATAGTGATTTAATGTGCCAATATATCGAATTTGTCGCAGATAGATTAAGTGTTCAGCTTGGTTATGATAAAATATATAATAAATCTAATCCATTCGATTTTATGGAAATGATTAGTATAGAAGGTAAAACCAATTTTTTCGAAAAGCGTGTTGCTGAATACGCATTAGCAGATAAAACAAAAACCGAAGATGTATTTGATTTGGGAGACGATTTTTAGATATATATTATTTCGTTTCGTTTAGTATAATTAAATCTAAAATGATTTATATTAAACATATGTGTGGTATTTCAGCGATTATATGTAAAAATAAAAATAAAAATTCACTACAAATCCTACTTAATAGTCTAGGACAATTACAGAATAGAGGATATGATTCATTCGGTATGTCATGTATCACTACCGGTAATAAATTTTATGTACACAAAAAGGCATGTATTGACCAAAGTGAAGACCATTTTACTAGTTTTTCTAATGAATTACAAGATGTAACAGCTAATATATCTATAGGTCATACGCGATGGGCTACTCATGGTGTAATTTCAGAAGAAAATGCCCATCCACATATATCACAATCTGGTAAACTCAGCTTAATACATAATGGGATAATAGAAAATTATAAAATATTAAAAACAGAATTATTATGTAAAGGGTTTATATTTAAATCAGATACAGATAGTGAGGTTATTGTGAATTTAATAGATTATTATTATAACTTACCGGAAATAGACATAGATGAAGCTATTAAAATGGCAATTGGTAGATTAGAAGGGACATATGGATTAGTAATTCAATGTATAGATAATCCATCAGCTGTATATATTATTCGCAATGGTTCACCTATTTTAGTCGGAGAAAACGAAAATTATATAATAGCAACATCCGAAGCTTCTGGATTTTTAAATCAAATGAATAATTATTATGTGATAGAAAATAATGATTTGGTAGTTCTTTCTATCGACGACGGTATAAAAACCAATATTGTATATAAACCTGTTAAAGCACAAAATACTTTACATAATTTAACCCCAGATCCATATGAACATTGGACTCTTAAAGAAATTATGGACCAATCATATTCGTTGTTAAATTCACTTAATAATGGTGGACGTATATTCAATACACAAATAAAATTAGGTGGATTAGATTATATTAAATCATATATAGACAATATTGTAAATGTCATTTTTATGGGCTGTGGAACAAGTCTGAATGCATGTCATATTGGAAGAATATATTTAAAATCATTATCAGTTGTAAATAATGTTCAATGTTTTGATGCAGCCGAATTTGATATTAATGATATACCTTTATCTGGAAAAACACTATTAGTTATGTGTAGTCAGTCTGGAGAAACAAAGGATTTACATAGAGTTATTCAATTAATAAACGATAAACCCGATATAATTACTATGGGTGTTATTAATGTAGTAGATTCCCTTATTGCCCGTGAAGTGGACTGTGGTATTTATATGAACGCAGGAAGAGAGGTTGCTGTTGCGTCTACAAAATCATTCACAAGTAGTGTGCTTATTTTTAAATTATTTTCGTTATGGTATTTTCAAACAATAAAATATAATAATATTAATTTAAACAAATCCATTATACAAAATATCAGAAATATTAACATACAAGTAGGAACAATAAATAACAATATAGATTCCTTAATAAATGATACACATATATCATTATTGAACGCAGAGAATTTGTTTATATTAGGAAAGGGGAAAATGGAACATATTGCGAAAGAAACAGCCTTAAAAATGAAGGAGATTTGTTATATTCATGCGGAAGGTTATTCTGGGAGCGCACTTAAACATGGTCCATTTGCTCTTTTAACACCAGATTTTCCAGTAATATTAATTATTGATAAGGAAAATGAAGATAAAATGTGGAATGTTTATAAAGAAATTGAAAGTAGAAAAGCAAACATATTGGTCATCAGTGAAATAAGTAATTTAGAATTAGACCCAACTAAATACATAATTGTTCCTGAAAATAAAGAGTTACAAGAGATATTATTAATCACTATATTACAACATATATGTTATAAATTAGCATTGAAGAGAGAAATTAATCCAGATAAGCCTAGAAATCTGGCGAAAGTAGTGACAGTCGAATAATTTATTTATAATTAAATCAGTAAAATATTTAAATAGTTTATACCATAAAAATATAATGGTAAGAGTGGCATTTATTACTGGAATTACTGGTCAAGATGGTTCTTATTTATCTGAATTGTTAATCGAAAAAGGTTATAAAATTTATGGTATAGTAAGACGAACATCACTTGTATATACACATACTCGATTAGATCATATCCGTAAACATTTAAATTTAGAATATGGTGATTTAACTGATGGTTCATCATTAACAAACATAGTCAATAAAATTATTAAAGAGAATCAAGATTTCGAAGTATTAGAAATTTACAATTTGGCTGCTCAAAGTCATGTAAAGATATCATTTGATACACCAGAATATACTACATTAGTAGATGGAGTAGGAACTCTTAAACTATTAGAAATTATTCGTTCATTAGATGATAATATTCAAACCAAGATTAAATTCTATCAAGCAGGAACTAGCGAAATGTATGGAGAAGTATTAGAAACACCACAAACGGAAAAAACTCCTTTTAATCCTCAATCTCCATATGCGTGTGCGAAAGTATATAGTCATTTTCTAGTTAAAAATTATCGTGAAGCATACGGATTATATGCTTGTAATGGAATATTATTTAATCACGAAAGTCCTAGAAGAGGTGCTAATTTTGTAACTGCTAAAATTATTAATGGTGTTAAAGATATTTTAAATTGTAAAATACCATATATAACACTTGGAAATATTGATAGTAAACGAGATTGGGGACATTCTAAAGACTATGTCAGAGGTATGTGGTTAATGTTACAAGAAAATAAAGCAGATGATTATGTATTGGCTACAGGAGTTACAACAACGGTGAGAGAATTTATAGAAAAAACATTTTTAAAAGCAGCAAATATAACTATTAGATGGGAAAATGATATCAATGGGAATGTTAGTGGTATTAATGAAAAAGACGATACTATATTAGTTCGTACTGATAAAAAATATTTTAGACCATGTGAGGTTAATTTATTATTAGGAGATCCTACAAAAGCTAGAGATAAATTAGGATGGGAAATAGAATACGATTTAAATAAATTAATAGATGATATGTTAAAATAATTTAAATTTATATTAATACATAATTAATATAAATGATAACAACGGAAATTATGGGAGGTTTGGGAAACCAATTGTTTCAAATATTTAATTTAATATCATACAGTTTAACGCATAAGACATCATTTTATTTTGAAAATAAGAAAGCAGCTAGAAAAGATAGACCACACTATTGGAATAATTTTTTAATGTCATTAAGACCTTTTTTAAGAATAGTATTTGATAAAGGTGATCTTCCTCTTTATAAAGAATCAAATTTTCACTATGATAAAATACAACCATTTGAAAAAATAAATCAACCCTTTAAATTTTTTGGTTATTTTCAATCTTATAAATATTTTCAAGAAAAGGAAGAAGATATTTTTAAGTTTATTAAGTTAGATGAAAGTAAAGCACAATTAAAAGACGATTATAATTATGATAATATGGTTTCATTACATTTTAGATTAGGAGATTATGTTAATCTTCAACAACATCATCCGTTAATGCCTATTCAATATTTTGGAGAGGCATTACAAAAGCTTATTAAGGATACAAATAAAGATGATTGGAAGGTTCTTTATTTTTGCGAAGATAAAGACATTCATCCTGTTAATTTAAACATATCTATTTTAAAGACACATTGTCCAAATCTCTCCTTTGAGAAAATTAATTCTAAGTATAGTGATTGGCAGCAAATGTTAATTATGTCACATTGTCAGCATAATATCATAGCTAATAGTTCATTTAGTTGGTGGGGAGCCTATTTTAATAAAAATGTGGATAAACAAGTATATTATCCATCAGTCTGGTTTGGACCAGCACAAGGTAATAAAAATACAGACGATTTATTCCCTCCAAACTGGAATAAAATTATTTTTTAAATTAAATATATTTTATAATTTAAATATAATTTAATAAACACTAATAATGAAATTTTTAATATTATCGTCATCGTTCCATATAAAGAATAAAAATGGAATAATAGCTGTGTTAAATTATTTAAAATGGCAATATCATTTTGGAAATATTAATGATATAAATAACTATGATATAATTTTCTCTCCTTGTTATTCAATAGACCCATCAAAATATCCTACAAAAAAATTTATATTTGGACCACAATTTTCTGTATTTCCTGATCATAAAATGAATTTAATAGATAATAAATATAACAATAGTGTTTATATACAACCCAGTAAATGGGCTGCTGATGTGTGGATTAATATGGGAATTAAACATATTCCTGTTTTACCATTACCATTTCCAGTTGATACATATAAATTTAATGTAAAAGAAAATACTCCAAGGGATAAAGTATTCATTTATTTTAAACGTAGAAATCCACAAGAATTACAGTTATTAGAATTATTTCTTAAAACAAAAAATATTCCATATAGAATATTTGATTATGTTAAAAAATACCAAGAAGAAGATTATTTAAATTATTTACAACATAGTAAATTCGGAATAATTTTAGATGCTCATGAAAGTCAAGGATTCGCATTAGAAGAAGCATTATCTTGTAATGTTCCTTTATTAGTTTGGAATACAAGAACTATGAATCAAGAATTTCGTTCATCTTATAATGAAGTCCCATGTACTACAGTTCCTTATTGGGATGAAAGATGTGGAGAATATTTTTATGATATACAAGAATTAGAAGAAATATATAATACATTTATTAGTAAATTAAATACATATAAACCACGACAATTTATTCTAGAAAATCTTTCAGTAGAAAAATGTTCGGAAAAATTAGTAAATTTGATAAATAATATGTAAATTTATAGTTTAAAGATTATATAAATAATTATTATATATTATGTATAATAATTATACAGAATTTTTAAAAAAAAACGAAACATCAAATGTTCAAACATTCTCTTTTAAAAACGATAATAAATATTGTGGAATATTAGAACATGTTTCAATATCTCATGGAGAACAATACTTAAAATTAATATTACAAGAGTTTTCTCATATAAAACAAGAAAAAATAGTTAAATTTTGTATGATAAATGATAAGTATGGAAATCCAAAAAAAAATTTTTTTAATAAAGAAGATTTTAAAATACTTTGTAGTCCAACATCTTTAAGATATGTATACCACTCTTTATTAATTTTAAAATATATTGAAAATAATAATTGTAGTAATATTGTTGAAGTAGGATGTGGTTACGGAGGATTATGTTTATCTATAAACTATTTTATGTCTGATTTTTCGGTAAATATAAATACCTATAACATAGTAGATTTGTCAGAACCCATTAATTTAATAGAAAAATATTTAAATTTACATAAAGAAAATATAAATACTAAAATCATATATCATAATAGTTTAACATATGGAGAAAATATTCAAGATGATAATTTATTTTTTATATCAAATTATTGTTATACGGAAATTAGTAATGAACATAATACAAATTATACTAATTTATTAATACCAAAAGTAAAAAATGGTTTTATATTATGGCAAAATGGTGGTAATAACGGTTCTTATCCTATAACAAATGCAAAAAATATATTAAAAAAAGAAATAATAAAAATAGAAGAAGAAAGACCACAGACAGATGCTGGTTATGATATTTATAAAAATTATTTTGTTTATTTTTAATAATGAAGAGGTATGTGATTACTAGGAAACCATATCAAATCCATTTTATCTAATAAATTATATGATATTTTATTGCCAATAATATAGTTATATATGATATTCTCAATACTATAATTGTTTTTAATAAGTATATGTGGTTGAATTAATTTAATAAATTGTAATAAAACATCACTTTTAATACAGAATAAACCAGTGTTAAAATGTTTTTTATCACTTCCTAATGTAAATAAATTTCTTGGATTTTTTAAAAAATTATCTATAAATTGATTACTTTGAAGTAATTGTCTTGGTTCAAAATGTATAATATAATCATATTTTTTAATTATATCATTATTATGTATCCAATTTTCTATTAACCCACTACCTTTATTTATATGACCAAAATTATTGGGTGCGTTCGTAATAATTTTAATATTATTTTCGTTAATAATATTTAATAATTCAGATTCTTTATTTAAATAATTGCTATTATCACTTATATATATTTCTATATCCGGATTTAAATTTCTAACTTGTTGTATACCATCAATATACTGCTTAATTCTAATATTAGTGGGCATTAAGCGGTTAGCTTTATATAGTGAACAATTATTATCCACTTCAATAGTAGTTGGCATTAAAATACATACATGCATATATTAAATATATTATTATATTATTTAAATTTATATTTAAATAATAATTTATATTCATAATATAATGAAAATTCTTATAACAGGAGGATGTGGATTTATAGGTCACCATTTTGTTGAACATATATGTAAAAATACAGACTGGGATATTATTATAATTGATCGTTTAAGTTATGCATCAAATGGTTTTGAACGATTAAGAGATACAGACACTTTAAATGATAAGCGTATCAAGGTGTATACATGTGATTTAATATTACCTTTATCTGAAGGAATAATTAAAGAAATAGGAGAAGTAGATTATATTGTTCATATGGCAGCCGAAACCCATGTGGATAATAGCATTAAAACACCCGCACTATTTTTAGACAATAATATCAAAAGCACCTTTAACTTATTAGAATATGCTCGTAATCATTTACCAAATTTGAAAACATTCTTTTATTTTAGTACAGATGAAGTATTTGGACCTGCCTTAGGTGATACATTATATAAAGAATGGGATAGACATAAACCAACCAATCCATATTCAGCTTCAAAGTCAGCAGCAGAACAAATATGTGTTGCTTACGAAAATACATATAAAACACCTTTGATGATTGTTAATGTAATGAATGCTTTTGGAGAAAGACAACATGTTGAAAAATTTATTCCATTATGTATGAAAAAATTATTAAATAATGAAAAAATATATATTCATAGTTATCCTGATAAAAAAACAGCAGGCACAAGATTTTATATTCATGGAAGAAATATAGCAGCCGCTGTTTTATTTTTAATTAAAAATGGAGAGATCGGGGAAAAATATAATATTTCTGGCGAAAAAGAAGTTAGTAATTTAGAAATGGCTCAATATATTGCGAAATTTATGAATAAAGAATTAGATTATGAGATGGTTGATTTTCATAGTGATCGTCCAGGACACGATTTAAGATATGGATTAGATGGTTCAAAATTATTTAATATGGGTTTTAAATTACCATTAAATTTTGAAGAATCTTTGCGTAAAACCGTAGAATGGACATTGGACAATCAAAAATGGTTAGAAGAGTAAGTTTTATAATATTCATTATATTATGTATTTCCATTTACCCATGTTCCTTTATAAAATTCAGGTGGATTTGATATCATTTTAGGATTATTATAATTACTATCAATATTAAATGTTTTTGGAAAGCTATTATTAAAAAGAATATCTTTAAATATTTTGGCTATTTCAGAACGAATCGAATACCAGTGTGTGCGTCCCGAGCCATTATCATGTGTAAAATTATGTATTACATTAAAATTGCGCAAGTGTTCTGTATCAGGAAATTTTTTATTTATAAAAAGGGAAATTATTTTGAAATTATTTTTATTATATTTATTTTTTAATATATCACATATTTCTAATAATTCATTATAATATATATCCTGCTTATCAAGATAAATCTTATTATATATTGCACATTCATTTATAAAAACAAATGTAATTTCTTCATCACTATTTAAATAATTTATAAGTCTTTCTACTCTTCTTTTTAAAGTAATTTCTATATTTGCCTGAGTTGACTCGTGCGGGAACCAATTATGATAATAATTGGTTTTCATATTAGGTTTATAACTATTATATTCTTTTATAAGTTCTGAATTTATTTCTGGATTATTTAATTTTTCATCAAAATTATAAAATTTTTCAAAATTAGTTTTAAAACAATGAGCAATGACTGATAATGTAGTTGGACACCAATCAAATGGTAAGGTTTCCTCTTTTAAATATAGATTTTTAAATAACATCGCTGGTAAACAATTAACTCCAAATGAAATATATTTCATTATATAAATAATATATATATAATAATAATATATAAATAATAATATTTATATATTATTATTATGAAAATACTATTTGTAGCTTGTTATGCCAATAATGGGCATTATATACCATATACTAAAAAATGCTTAGATAAATATTTGACGAATTGTGACTACACTTATATATGTTTAAATGATGCTCCTGATACTGATAATGGTGAAGAAAACTACCTAGATATTTGTGATATATTAACAGAAGATAAAAATTGCTATGGAAAAATATATAATAAAACTATAGAAAATAATTTTATTCATATAAAAGTTCCCCAAACTATACATATTAAGAATAGACCTAATCATGGTGGTCCCAGACATATTGAAAATTTAAATTGGTTTAATCAAAATATTGAAGAATTATATCCATCCTACAAAGAATATGATTATATATG
>Ga0315320_10002499_pt1 | contig 15121 bp, 11 predicted proteins | sample M140m21515metaG_FD_203458 | JGI IMG/M metagenome (GOLD analysis project Ga0315320, IMG submission 203458) | Ammonia-oxidizing marine archaeal communities from Monterey Bay, California, United States - M1 40m 21515 | ecosystem: Environmental > Aquatic > Marine > Coastal | place: USA: California... | reverse complement strand
TCTTCATCCAATAATCAAGTAGATCAATTAGCCAATATTTTAGACGAAAGGTCAATCTGGCAAAGATATGGTTTCTAAAATAAAAAAACCAAAACAAAAGTTTCAATCATTCCAAGATACAATTCTTAATCTTCAAAAATTTTGGAGCAAAAAGGGATGTATTGTTCTTCAACCATACGATATGGAAGTTGGTGCTGGAACTTTTCATCCTGCAACTACACTTAGATCATTAGGTCCAAAACATTGGAAAGCTGCTTATGTTCAGCCATCAAGAAGACCAACGGATGGAAGATATGGTGACAATCCAAATAGATTACAACATTATTATCAATTTCAAGTTTTAATTAAACCTTCACCAAATAACATAAAAAAATTATATTTAAATAGTTTGTCTGTAATTGGTATTGATCACAATGAGCACGATATTAGGTTTGTTGAAGATGATTGGGAAAGCCCAACACTTGGCGCAGCAGGTTTGGGTTGGGAAGTTTGGTGTGATGGCATGGAAATAACGCAATTCACTTATTTCCAACAAATGGCAGGGTATGAATGTAAACCTGTTTCAGTTGAAATTACATATGGATTAGAAAGAATATGTATGTTTACCCAACAAAAAAAGAATGTTTATGACTTGTTATGGAATGATGAGGGGGTAAAATATCATGACGTTTTTCACCAAGCAGAAAAAGAATTTTCAGCATACAACTTTGAACATGCAAATATTGAAAGCTTATTAAAAATGTTTGATATGATTGAAAAAGAAGCCAAATCTCTTGTAGAAAAAAAAATATCATTACCAGCATATGACCAATGCTTAAAAGCAAGCCATATATTTAATATTCTTGATGCTAGAGGAGCAATAAGTGTTGCTCAAAGAGCTGGATATATAGGAAGAATTAGAGATATTACTAAAGCGGCCGCAGGTACTTGGTTAGATAGTCAAAGCTAAATGTCAGAATTTTTCTTAGAATTATTTAGTGAAGAAATACCTTCATCTCTCCAAAAGACTTTAAGAGAAGATCTTTTAAATAATTTTATTAAAATATTTAATGAAAAATCAATTTCATTCAAAAAAAGCTCGTCATTTTCAACACCCAATAGATTGGTTATTTTGTTTGAAGGTTTACAAAAACAGATAACTTTTAAATCAGAGGAAATAAAAGGCCCAAATGTAAAAGCCCCAGCAGCGGCATTAGAAGGATTTATAAGAGCAAATAATATTGATAAAAAAGACCTTTTTAAAGGAACAATAGATAAAGGTGAATTTTATTTTTTTAAAACTAAATCAAAAAAATTTAATACTCAAAATTTATTAGAAGTGTTAGTTCCATCAATATTACATAAAATTCAGTGGAAAAAATCTATGAGATGGAGTGATTTTAATTTAAACTGGGGAAGACCATTAAAATCAATTTTAGCAATATTTGATAAAAAAAAATTAACTTTTAATTTTCATCATTTAACTTCTTCAAATTCAACATTTATAGATAAAGAGTTTGAGGAGAAAAAAAAAATATTTGTCGATTTCAAAGATTATAATAATTTTTTCAAAAAATTAAATATAATCATAGATCACAATTTAAGAAAAAATTTTATAAAAAAAAAATTAAATGATATTTCAAATAAGAAAAATATAATAATTGAAAATAATCCTAAGTTACTTGATGAAGTTGTTGATCTTACAGACCAGCCGAATGTAATATTGTGTGAATTTGATAGAAAATTTATAAATATTCCAAAAGAAATTTTAATAATTACTATGCAACATCATCAAAAATATTTCCCAACTTTTGATAAAAGAGGAAATATTACAAATGAATTTTTAGTTGTAACAAATAGGAAAGATATAAATGGGTTAATAAAACTTGGAAATGAAAGAGTCGTCGAAGCTAGATTGAACGATGCCGAGTTTTTTTGGAAAAAAGACAAATCACAAAATCTAGTTAAAAGAGTTTCAATGCTTAAATCTATGAATTATTTCAAGGGACTCGGTACATATTTTGATAAAGTTCAAAGAATGAGAAAATTAGGTGGAATGCTTTCTGATGAATTATTGATTAGTAAAGATAAAGTTGAATTATCTGCATCTATTTGTAAAGTTGATTTAGTTTCAGAACTTGTTGGGGAATTCCCAGAACTTCAAGGTATTATGGGAGGTTATTTTGCAGAGGCTCAGGGCTTTGAGAAAGATGTTTGCAAAGCTATTAGTGAACAATATTTACCAGCTGGACAAAATTCAAAAGTACCCAAAAGGCCATACAGTATAGCACTATCTCTTGCAGATAAGATAGATACTTTAGTTGGTTTTTTTGGAATAAATCAAAAGCCAACAAGCTCAAAAGATCCATTTGCCCTAAGAAGATTGGCTTTGGGAATAATTAAAACAATCATTGAAAATAAAAAAGATTTTAAAATCAAAGATTTAATTAGTTATTCAGCTGGTTTGTATTTAGAACAAGGTTTTAAATTTGAAAATAAATCCTTTCAGACCGAATTGGTAGTTTTTTTGATGGATAGATTAAAATTTTATATGAAAGAAGAGAAAATTCGTAGTGATATTGTTCTAGCCTCTACAAGCTTCCTTAATTTAGATAAATCTGTGATTATTTTTGGTAAAGCTAAAACTTTAAATAAGTTTATCAACAAACCCAATGGAATAGATGTAGTTTCAAGTTTCAAAAGGGCCTCAAGTATATTGGAAAGTGAGCTAAGAGATAAAAAATTAGAATTATCAAATACAACTGACCCTGGTATTTTCAAAACTGATTTTGAAAAAAATTTATATAAAAAAATTAATGAACTAAGAAAATATTTTCAAAATATTAATAAAGACGAGGATTTTGATCTATCAATCAACAATTTAGCAGAGTCTAAAAAAATAATTTTTGATTTTTTTGACAACGTCATCGTTAATGATAATGACATCACAATAAAGAAAAACAGGCTGGAACTAATCCAAATGTTATGTAAAACATTCGATTATTATGTTAATTTTTCTTTAATCGATTCCCATCAATGAAAAAACTAATTTTAAATTTTAAATCTAAAGATAGTAGAAAAATTAAAAATCCTAAAAATTTTCTAGGTGGAAAAGGTGCTAATTTATCTGAAATGGGAAGAATGGGTCTGCCGGTTCCTCCTGGATTTACAATTTCAACAAAAGTTTGTGAGCTTTTTTATAAAGATAAAAAAAAATTAAATAAAAATCTAGTAGCTCAAATTAAAAAAGAATTAAAGATTATTGAAAAAGATGTAGATAAAAAATTTGGTGATTTAAAAAATCCCTTACTACTTTCAGTAAGATCTGGAGCAAGAGTATCTATGCCTGGAATGATGGACACAATTTTAAACCTAGGTTTAAACGATAAAACTGTAAATGCCTTATCTTTAAAAACTTCAAATGGAAGATTTGCCAAAGATAGCTATAGAAGATTTATTCAAATGTATGGTAATGTAGTGATGGGTGTTGAAGGTTATCACTTTGAAGAATTAATTGAAAATTATAAGCTTACAAAAGGAGTTCTTCTAGATACTGATCTTGATGAAGATGATTGGGATGGTTTGATAGTTGATTTTAAAAGAACTGTAAAAGAAAGAACCAAAAAAGATTTTCCTCAAGATGTTTATCAGCAATTACTTGGAGCAATTAGTGCAGTATTTTTGTCTTGGGAAAGTAACAGAGCAAAAGTTTATAGAAAATTGAACCAAATCCCTGCTGAATGGGGTACAGCAGTAAATGTACAGTCAATGGTTTTTGGTAATATGGGTGAAGATTGTGCAACAGGTGTTGTGTTTACAAGAAACCCCTCAGATGGATTAAACGAAATTTATGGTGAATATTTAATTAATGCCCAAGGTGAAGATGTTGTTGCTGGAACCAGAACACCACAATACATAACTAAAAAAGCTAGACAACAAGCTAAAGTTAAAGCTCCATCAATGGAAGAAGTTATGCCAAATGTTTATAAGCAACTTCACAAAATTTTAAAAAAATTAGAAAAACATTATAAAGACATGCAAGACGTTGAATTCACAGTTGAAAATAGAAAGCTATGGATGCTCCAAACTAGATCTGGAAAAAGAACTGCTAAATCAGCGGTAAAGATTGCAGTTGATATGGTAAAAGAAAAATTAATTTCAAAAAAAGAAGCTGTTTTAAGAATCGATCCTAATTCTTTAGACACATTACTTCACCCAACATTAGATGAAAAAAGCTCGATTAATGTTATAGCCAATGGTTTACCAGCTTCTCCAGGCGCAGCTAGTGGAAAAGTAGTTTTTACTTCTGAAGAGGCTGAAAGATTGACTGGAATGATGCAAGATACAATTTTGGTTAGAGTGGAAACGTCACCAGAGGATATTCAAGGAATGCACGCAGCTAAAGGAATTTTAACTGCAAGAGGTGGTATGACAAGTCATGCTGCTGTTGTTGCAAGAGGAATGGGTAGACCTTGTGTTTCTGGCTCTAGTGAAATCGATATTAATTATGAGAACAAATCATTTAAAACTGCATCTATAGAGATTAAAGAAGGTGAAGTTATAACTATTGATGGATCGACGGGAAGAATTATATTAGGAAGTGTTGCAACAGTGAAACCTGAAATCTCAGGTGACTTTTCGAAATTAATGTCATGGGCGGATAGTTTTAGAAAATTATATATTAGAACTAATTCAGAAACTCCAAAAGATACTAAAACTGCAAAAGATTTTGGAGCAGAAGGTATTGGTCTTTGTAGAACTGAGCATATGTTTTTTGATGAAGAGAGAATTTTATCTGTTCGTGAAATGATTTTGTCTAAAACAAAAGAAGATAGAGCAAAAGCACTTGATAAACTTTTGCCTCATCAAAAAAAAGATTTTGTAGAAATTTTTAAAATTATGAGTGGTCTTCCTGTTACAGTCAGATTATTAGATCCCCCTCTTCATGAATTTTTACCAAGAACAAGTAAAGAAATAAGTGAAGTTGCTAATGTAGTAGGACTACCAGTCAAAGAAGTTGAAACTAGGATTGAAGAACTGCATGAACAAAACCCTATGTTAGGACATAGAGGTTGTAGGCTAGGTATATCATTTCCAGAAATTTATGAAATGCAATGTAGGGCTATTTTTGAAGCATTAGCTGAACTACAAAAGAAAAAAATTAAATCTGCTTTTCCAGAGATTATGATTCCTTTGGTTTCTACTGAAGCTGAAATCAGGATAATGAAAGATTTAGTGGTAAATATTGCAAGTGAAGTTCAAAAACAGAATAAAATTAAAATAGAATTTATGGTTGGTACGATGATTGAACTACCTAGGGCCGCAATAAAAGCAAAAGAAATAGCAAAACACGCAGAGTTTTTTAGTTTTGGAACCAATGATTTAACACAAACCACTTTTGGTATTAGCAGAGATGACAGTGGAAAATTTTTAAATGATTATTTGGATAATAAAATATTTTCAATTGATCCATTTGTATCAATAGATGATGGAGTTGCAGATCTTGTTGAAATGGCTGTTGAAAAAGGAAAAAGTCAAAATAAAAAATTAAAACTTGGAATTTGTGGAGAGCATGGTGGAGATCCTAAAAGTATTAAGTTTTGCTCTAAAGTAGGTTTAAATTATGTTTCTTGCTCACCTTATAGGGTCCCAATTGCAAGATTAGCCGCAGCTCAAGCTGAATTGAAAAAATAAATAACTGTAAATTACAGGCGTGTTCTGTTGCTCGTCACCACTTAATTTATATAAAAATAAAGACTTTTTTATAAGGTGCATAGTTAGGCACATAGTCTTTTAGGAAATTTCTTGTAATAGATTTGTGATTAGGTTTAAAATTAATTTATCAGATGCGTAAATTAACAATATTTTTATTCTGCTTCATATTTTTTACAAATTTTGTAAATGCTAAATGGGACGTTTGTAAGTATGAAAAAAAATATAGTCAAATTTGGTATTATAATAATTGTGATAATAAAAAATTAGAAATCAAAAAAGTAGAAAAAAAAGAAACAACTAAAAAAGAGTCAAAAAAAGGTAGATTATATACAAGTACATCTAAAAACGAATTACCTGAATGGGCAAATCCAACAGATAAAGTATTGAAATACTATGCAAATAGATATTCAAAACACTCTATTACAAGAAAAGGTTTTAAATTTAAAGTAAAGGCAGACGGCGATTATAAAAAATTTAATTCAAATTTAATTACAGATGATTTTGTAACAGAACAATTGAGTAATACAGCATTGTTAAGTTATATCATGTATTCCAATGGTGAAATTCTAATAGATCAGAAAACAGAGAAGTACAGTAAATATTTTAATGACAATACCAAATGGCAATCTATGTCAATGGGCAAGTCAATTATATCTTATATGATAGGTCATGCTATCTGCAGAGGTTATATATCAGGTATTAATGAAACTATGAATTGGGATGTATTTGACAATACCTATTATGAAAATGCTAAATTAATTAACGTATTAAACATGGCAAGCGGCAATCCTCTTAATCATAATAAAGATTATAAGAGATGGGTTAATAACATTACAATTAAAAGTGCCATGAAAAGAGAACTCAAAAATACTGTCGCAGGAAAAAAGGTATATAACTATAGTAATATGGATACTAACGTTGTTGCTAGTTATCTATTACATAAATTGGGACACAAAGATTTTAGAAAATTGTTAAATGAAATATTTAATGAGAAAATTAACGTTCAACATGATGTATTGTTATTTAAACAAGAAGACGCTTCAAGCAAAACGGAATCATTAACTTATTCTTTCTATATTACAAGATATGACTATTTAAGAATCGCAGTTGCAATGTTAGATGATTGGAATCTTAACACATGTGAAGGTCAGTATTTAAAATCTTTACATGAAAACAGAATTGAAAAAGGTAAAACAAATAATAAAAATACCACAGATGCATTTTCACACCCTAAACATTATGGTGGTCAATTTCATATGGGTATCTCTGGTAAGAGATATAAACCAATATTCATTATGGATGGTTATGGAGGTCAAACAATTACAATTGATTTTGAAAACAATAAAATAATTACTACTCATGCTATACATAGAAATTACAATTGGATGGAGTTGGTTCATAAAAAATTATAATATTTTAGGTACATCATTTGTACATAGTTGATATCTTTAAAGTTTTTGTTGGGAATAAAAGTTTATCTAATTTTTAGGGGGCGTTCTGTTGCCAGGTGCCCCGGACCCCGTCTACTTAATTAACAAAGTTAATTAGGCAGCAAGTGCGTAACTTTCGTTAGCAATTATAAATTAGCCCGTCTCGGTGGAGCAATCCCGAACGAAAGAATAGCCTTTAGTCATCCGTCGAATCTAGTTCACCCCCATAAGTTGTATGGTGGAGGTGGTGGGTACTGCCCCCACGTCCGCAATGGTTATTACGAAATTCGTTTATCGTCGTAGTTGGAAAACCAACATTATTAATATAAAAGCAATTAAAATAGATTCAATAAAAATCATGAAATTAACTAACGAACAATCACAAGAGATTAAAGAACAACAGTCACAACAGAATCAAACAAAGAGAGTTACAGCTCCTGCACTTGAAAATATTTTATATGAAGCAATTCCTGCTTTAGATCATGGGTTTGTAAGAGTGATTGATTATATGGGAGATGACACATCTATTGTTCAATCAGCTAGAGTTTCTTATGGAAAAGGAACCAAAAAAGTTTCAACAGATGCAGGTTTGATCAAATACCTAATGAGACATTGGCATAGCACTCCATTTGAAATGTGTGAAATCAAATATCATGTTAAGCTTCCAATTTTTATTGCTCGTCAATGGATTAGACACAGAACAGCAAACGTAAATGAATACTCTGCAAGATATTCTATTTTAGACAAAGAATTTTATTTGCCAAGTGCTGAAAATCTAGCAGCACAATCTTCAAGTAACAGACAAGGACGAGGAGATGTTTTAGAGGGTGAGCAAGCAAAAGAAGTTTTGGAACTTTTAAAAAATGATTCCGAAAGAACTTACGACAATTATGAAACTATGCTTAATGAAAGATTTGACGGTTCAACTATTGATGAAAATAAAAAAGGTTTAGCAAGAGAACTTGCAAGAATGAATCTAACATTAAATACCTATACTCAGTGGTATTGGAAAACAGATTTATTAAACTTAATGAATTTTTTAAGGTTGAGAGCTGACAGTCATGCTCAATATGAAATAAGAGTGTATGCAGATATAATGTTAGATACTGTAAAAAAATGGGTTCCAATAACATATGATGCTTTTATGGATTATAGAGTTGGTGGCACAGAAGTTTCTGCAAAAGGAAAAGTAATTATTAAAAAATTGATTAAAGGAGAAAAAGTTTCTCTTGATGAGTCGGGTCTCTCAAAAAGAGAGTGGGATGAATTGCTAAGAAGTTTTGATATTAACGAAAAAGAATTATAAAAATTTTTAACTTTTTAATTAATTTATTTTGAATAGTTATTTAAATTTTTTTAAATATATTATTGGGAGAAATAAATTATGACCAATAAAAATTATGATTTAGAATTTTTAAGAGGCTTATCTGTATTATTGGTATTTTTCTTTCACTTTAATACCAACTTATTTAATTCATTTTTTGTAGGGGTTGATATTTTTTTTCTTGTATCTGGGTATGTTATTACAGGTTCAGTATTACAAAAAGATAAATTTAACCTAAGTTCATTTTATTTAAGAAGATTTAAAAGAATATATCCAAACTTACTTTTCATTCTTTTTATATTTGCAGTTATTTTCTTTACCTTTTATGATTTTTTACCACATGAGTTTGATCAAAACTTTTTTTCAATTATTTTTTCTATATTTGGAATTTCAAATATATTTTACACCATTAATCCTAATTTATTTTATTTTACAGATGAAATAAGATGGCTCATACATACTTGGTCATTAAGTGTTGAAATTCAGTATTATTTTTTAGTAGGACTGATCTTTTATATTTATTTTAAATTATTTAGATTAAATTTAAATTTTAAAATTTATTTTAAAATTTTTATTATATCTTTATTTATAATATCATTTTTAATTTTTCTTCTTCCAGAAAAAAAATTTGTATCTGATTATTATTCTTTACCTGCAAGATTATGGGAGTTTTCATTGGGATCTATTGCCTATTTATTTCCTTTTAAAAAAAAACTTAATTTTAATTACTTATTAATAGCTTTTGTATCTATTATTAGTTTTGCTAGTTATTTATCATTAAATTTTAAATTCGATATTCTCATAGCAATATTTTTTTCATACATTATGGTTGTTTTTTCTAAAAATAATAATGAAAATATATTTACAATTTTTTTTAGATTTTTTGGAAAAATATCATATTCATTTTATTTATGGCACTTAATAACAATTTCTTTTTTTATCAATATAACTGAATTTTACATTTTTAATTTTGTTATTATTTTTTTATTAACTTTAATTCTATCAATTTTTACCTTTAATTTTATTGAGATTAAATTTAATAGAAAATTTAACTATGATTATTATCTTAAAAAAAGTATTAGCATATTATTAATTTCAGTAAGCATATTTTTTATTTATTCGTTAACAATTAATCAAAAATTATTTATAGAGTCATTTAATTCCCTTAACAAATTTGCAATTAATTTTTTTCATATTGTTGATAATGTTAACTCTGGAGCAAACAAATATGACTCTATATTTGTAAAAAAATTTGATCATTGTGAAAATTATCAAGAGAGTTTTAAATGGAGAACTGGAGTAAATTGTTTGAGAGAAAATTCTAATTCGAAATTAGTATATATTATGGGCAACAGTTATGCCGACCATATTGTTCCAGTTACATCAAAAGCTTTTTTAGACTCTGATTTGTATTTAGCAAGATTTGATAATTGTTATTTAGCAAAATTTTCAAAATGTGACATTGATAAAAAAAATCAAATTTTTTACCAATACTCAAAAATTTCAAAAAAATATGATGAGAAAATTGTTATAATTTCTTTATCAGGAAATAATTATTCAAAGAAAAAAATATCCCAAATATTAAATAGGCTTGAAACACTTAATACACTTGTTGTTTTTGTGTACCCACATCCTTCAGTTAATGATTACAAAAATGAAAAAGAAATTAATAAGTATTATTCGATAAAGAAAAATGATTTTAAAATCTTAAAAGATTTTGAAAGATTAATATTGCTAGATACTTTTGAAAATATTTGTTTAGATTGTGATCTTGATAGTTATTCACAAGTATTTATTGATGGTCATCATTTTAGTCTAAATGGCTCATTATCGCTAATAGAATTATTTAGAAGAGTTAATTTTTAAAATAAAGTTTTTTAATTTTACTTGCAAAATTTAAATATATTTTTGAAATTTGATGATTTGGATCAGTCTCAACAATTGGCTTTCCTTTATCTCCACATTTACCAATTTCTGGGTTTATAGGAATTTCACCTAAAAATTCTTTTTCAAATTCTTCTGCAGTTTTTCTAACACCACCTTCACCAAAGATTTTGTATTTTTTACCATCATCACCAGTAAAATAACTCATGTTATCCACTAATCCTAAAATTTTAACTCCAAGTTTATCGAACATTTTAATCCCTCTTTTAACATCCAATAAAGCTACTTCTTGAGGAGTAGAAACTATTATTGCTCCATCTATTTTTATTTCCTGTGAAAAAGTTAATTGAGTATCTCCAGTGCCTGGTGGCATATCTACAATTATAAAATCTAAATCCTTCCAATTTACTTTTTGTGTAAAAGTTTTAATAGCACTGGTGACCATAGGACCTCGCCATATCATTGGAGTTTGTTGATCGGCTAAAAAACCGATAGACATACATTGAACATCATACTTCGTAATAGGTTCTAATTTTTGACCATCACTTTTTGGTTTTTCATTAATATTGAACATCTTTGGAATTGATGGACCATAAATATCGGCATCTAGTAAACCAACTTTGCAACCATTTTGTTTTAAAGCTAATGCAAGATTCGTTGCAAATGTAGACTTTCCAACTCCTCCCTTTGCACTTGAAATTGCAATTGTAAACTTAGTTCCTAAGATTGGATTTTTTGTAAATTTCCTAGGCTCTAGCTTCTTTTTCATTGCGTCACTTAGTTCTGGTTTTTTGTCAGTCATATTTTCATCATTACTTGTTTTTTAGAATAAAGACACTATATAGTTTGTCATATGTCAGATGATTTTAAAGGCAGAGGTGGAAGTCCATGGGGAACACCCCCTGGTGGAGGAGGAAATGGTTCAGGAAGAGGACCAACACCACCAGACATAGATGCAATAATTAAAGATATTCAAAATAAGATTAATAAGTTTTTACCTGGTGGAAGTAAATCAGGTGGCAAACCAATCGGTCTAATTTTAATTATTTTACTTTTTGTGTGGTTAGCAAGTGGATTATATAGAGTATTACCGGATGAACAGGGTGTAGTATTAAGGTTTGGTAAATTTATAAAAACAACCCAACCTGGTCTTAACTATCACATACCTTTCCCAATAGAGACCGTTGAAACTCCAAAAGTTACCAAAGTAAATAGAATGGATATTGGTTTTAGATCTGAGAGAGATAGTGGTTTTTCTTCAGGCGGAGGTGTAGCAGATGTTCCTCAAGAAAGTTTAATGTTAACAGGGGATGAAAATATTGTGAATATAGACTTTTCAGTATTTTGGGTCATTAAAGACGCAGGAAAATTTTTATTTGAAATTCAAGATCCTGAAGGAACAGTTAAAGCTGCAGCAGAGACTGCTATGAGAGAAGTAATTGCCAAAAGTGATATTCAGCCAATTTTAACTGAAGGAAGAGCGAAAATTGAAGTTGAGACACAAGACATTATTCAATCAATATTAGACGAGTACAATAGTGGAATTCAAATTACACAGGTACAAACTCAAAAAGCGGATCCACCAGATCAAGTAATTGATGCATTTAGAGATGTACAGGCTGCAAGAGCTGACATGGAGAGATCTAAAAACGAAGCTGAAGCTTATGCAAATGATGTAATTCCAAGAGCACGAGGGGAAGCTGCAAAAATTTTACAAGCAGCGGAAGCATATAAACAAAAAGTTGTGGCATCTGCAGAGGGTGAAGCAAGTAGATTTGTGTCTATCTTTAACGAATATGATAAAGCAAAAGAGGTTACTCAGGAAAGAATGTATTTAGAAACAATGGAAAAAGTTTTAGCTGATATTGAAAAAGTAATTATTGAGAAAAATGCAGGATCAGGTGTTGTTCCTTATTTACCATTGCCTGAACTAGGTAAAACGAAAGTAAGTAATTAGATGAAAGCACAAAAAATATTATTACCAATAGTAGCAATATTAGGAGCTTTGATATTCTTTTCAGTATTTATTGTAAAAGAAGTTAATCAAGCAATTGTTTTACAATTTGGTGATCCTAAAAAAATTATAGTTGAACCAGGTATAAATTTTAAATTACCTTTTATTCAAAACGTAGTGTTTTTAGATAGTAGGATTTTAAATTTAGATACTCCACCAGCAGAGGTTATTGCATCTGATCAAAAAAGATTAATTGTAGATGCGTTTGCAAGATTTCAAATTATAGATCCTTTAAAATTCTATATTTCTGTTGGAAATGAAAGAGTTGCAAGATCAAGATTAGCAACAATTATAAACTCAAGAATTAGAAATGTTCTAGGTCAACAAGAATTACAAACTTTGTTATCAAAAGATAGGTCTAAGCAAATGGCTTTAATTCAAGAAGGTGTGAATACAGAAGCCCAAAAGTTTGGTATCAAAATTGTTGATGTAAGAATTAAAAGAGCAGACCTTCCTCAAGCAAACAGTGATGCTATTTATAGAAGAATGCAAACTGAAAGAGAAAGAGAAGCGAAAGAATTTAGAGCAAGAGGGGCAGAGATGGCAGTAACAATCACTTCAACTGCAGATAAAGAGGTTTCAGTAATTTTAGCGAACGCCAATAAAGACTCTGAGATCATGAAAGGAGAAGGTGATGGTGAAAGAAATAAAATTTTTGCAGAAGCCTTTGGCCGGGATCCTGAATTCTTTGCTTTTTATAGAGCGATGCAGGCATATGAAACTGCTCTAATTGGCGGAGATACATCTTTGATATTATCTCCTGATAGTGAATTTTTTAAGTTTTTTGGAAATATAAAACCTAAATCAGAATAACGTATTTTATGAAGGAATTGATCATAGCATTTGGTCTCTTTCTTTTTATTGAAGGAATTTTGTATGCCATATTTCCATCAAAAATGAAAAGTATGTTAAAGAAGTTAGAACTTGTAAATGATAGTCAATTGAGAACAGGTGGACTAATTTTTGCAGTTATAGGATTTGTAATTATTTATTTTATTAAAAATTAATATGAAAAAAATTAAATTTATATTTTTAACATTTATTTTAGCAATTAGTTTTTCAATTCATGCAAATTCAAAAACTGTACCATCATCATTTGCAGATTTAGCAGAAAGATTGATGCCTTCAGTTGTTAATATTTCAACCACTCAAACAGTAACTACAACTTCCAATCCATTTCCATTTACTTTTCCTCCAGGATCACCATTTGAAGATATGTTTAGAGAGTTTGGAACTCCACAAGAAAGAAAGTCATCAGCACTTGGATCTGGCTTCATAATTGATGAAAAAGGAATAGTGGTTACTAATAATCATGTCATTCAAGATGCAGAAGATATTATTGTAAGAGTAAATGATGATGAGGAATATAAAGCAAAAGTAATTGGTGCTGATCCTTTATCAGACATTGCAGTACTACAACTAGAGACTAAAAACAAATTTACTACTGTTAGTTTTGGAAATTCTGATAAAGCAAGAATTGGAGACTGGGTTATTGCGATTGGAAACCCATTTGGTTTAGGTGGTACAGTTACATCAGGAATTATCTCGGCAAGAAATAGATCAATTGGATTATCAAGATATGAAGATTATATACAAACAGATGCATCAATTAACTCAGGAAATTCAGGTGGACCATTATTTGATATGAATGGTGATGTAATTGGAATTAATACTGCAATCCTTGGAAGAAATGGGTCAATTGGAATTGGTTTTTCAATTCCTGCTAACAGTGCAAAAATAGTTATAGATCAACTTATAGAATTTGGTGAAACTAAAAGAGGTTGGTTAGGTGTAAGGATTCAAGATGTTACTCAAGAAATAGCAGATATTGAAAAATTAGACAAACCAAGAGGAGCATTAGTTGCAAGTGTTGCAGAAAATAGTCCATCGGACAAAGGTGGAATAAAAGCAGGTGATATTATTTTAGAATTTAATGGAGTTAAAATAAATCAAATGAAAGAGTTGCCAGCAATTGTTGCAAAAACCAAAGTTGGAACAACAGTTAAAGTTAAAATTTGGAGAAATAAAAAAGAAATTACAAAAAGTATTCTTTTAGGAAGATTAGAAACATCAGATGATTTTAAAGTAAGTAATAAAAAAACTGAAGCACCTAAAGATACTATCATAGAAGATTTAAAAATTACTGTTAGAAAACTAACCAAAGAAGATATCAAGACTAGAAAACTCCCTAATCAAATTTCAGGTTTGGTAGTTACGCAAATAGAAAATACTAGCCCATTACAAAAATCAATAGAGGCCGATAGTATTATAGTTGAAGCTCAAAAAACAAAAATTAAAACTGTACAAGACTTAGAAAAAATTGTTAAAGATGTTTTAAAATCAAACCAAAAAACAATTTTACTAGCAATATATAATAATCAAAATCAAAGAAGATATATTGGTGTTAAATTAGATTAATCATGGATTTTAAGTCCAAGATTATACTAATTTCTGGACCAACAGCCTCTGGTAAATCTAATTTTTCAATTAAACTTGCTAAAAAAATTAATGGTGAAATTATTAATGCAGATAGCATGCAGGTTTATAAAGAATTAAAAATTTTATCAGCTCGTCCAAATATAAAAGATTATCAAAAAATTAAACATCACTTATATGGATTTCATAGTGTGAAAAATAATTTTTCGACTGGAGATTGGTTAAAAATTGCAATTAAAAAAATTAAAGAAGTTAGAAAAAGAAAAAAAACACCAATTTTTGTCGGTGGAACAGGACTTTATTTTAAGGCTTTAACTGATGGGTTAGTAAGTATACCCA
>Ga0315320_10002497_pt1 | contig 15123 bp, 8 predicted proteins | sample M140m21515metaG_FD_203458 | JGI IMG/M metagenome (GOLD analysis project Ga0315320, IMG submission 203458) | Ammonia-oxidizing marine archaeal communities from Monterey Bay, California, United States - M1 40m 21515 | ecosystem: Environmental > Aquatic > Marine > Coastal | place: USA: California... | reverse complement strand
CCAACAGAGTTGGAATCATCAGTACGCCGAACCAACCGACATAGAGGCGGTTATTGGTAGAAGTTACCCACTCGCAGAAAGATTCCCACGAAGAGGTTGTTTGTTGTTGTCTTGAAAGTGTTGACATTGTGAAAAGGGTTAGTTAAGAGTGCGGGGAACACTAGGTAGAATATTCCTGTCTCACCCTCAGAGGCAGGTATTAAAGACGTGTTTAGACACCCTATAGGTCTTGGTTTGAGGGGTGTTACGAATCGTTAAGGAATGTGTTGATTCCTTAACCTCTCGACTTATTTATAATACTACGGTTTCCCAGACCTGTCAACCCCCCTCAGACTCAATATCGATACTCCTCAATAATGTTCAATACTTTGTCCAGATACTTATGTGCCATATCCCGATCCCCCTGCCATACCGTGTCAGGTTCTTCATACACATCATTCTTTAATTGAAGTATACGATTTTTTAACTCATCCTTTTTCAATTCATTCTTAGGCATAAAGGAACCTCATGTCCCCCTATTTAAGCACAATTCAAAGTTAGAATCTATAGAATGTGTCCCTTTTCACATATCAACTTACAAAGTTAATCGTTCCTACCATACCACCATGCAGTGTACATTGATACACAATAGAGTTTGGAGCATCAAATGGAACAGTTAATATCTGTGTGCCGTTGATAGATCCTGACAGGAAACTTCCTCCTGGATTATATGCTGCACCACCGCTGCTAACTCTGAGTTCAAATGGGTGACCACTTCCAGTGGAGTTCTCCAAAATATAAGTGAATCCTCTATGGAAATATAGAGTTGGATCATCAGTAGTATTCAATACACCTGGTCCAGCAAAGCGATAAGAAGAAGATCCATTTGAGGTAACATAATACTTAGTAGTGAATCCTCTGTCGCTACCATCTCCAACTATACTATTACCTTGGAATGATGTCGCTACAACAGTGCCATTAACATCCAATTTACTTGATGGTATTGCACTTCCAATACCAACATTACCACTAATATTTACATAAAGTACTCCGCTCCCATCTGCGGAGAGTATCATTCCATCTGATGAACCAATTTCTAAATCATCACCTCCAGATTCCTCTCGTACATACCCAAACTCAGATACCCCATCATTAAAACTTACCTTTCCTCCACCAGTAACGTCAAGATCAACATCAGTACCAGTACCAGAGAAGGATGTTGCAGTTACAATACCACTTACATTGACACCAGACCCTGTAGTTGCAAACTTCTCTGCATTATCATAGTACAACTTGACATCTGCATTCTCATTGAAGCGAGCAAGAGTCTCGAACGATGCATTCTCAATCTTCAGTTGATTAGTACTGATAGTCAACTCACCAGTAGAATTCAACTCTTTTATAAAACTATCTGTACCATCAGATGTTATTGTAAGATTAGGTTCTGCATTGCTAGACCCAATAGAGACACTAGTAGCAGTCATGATACCAGCAACATGAACACCATCATTGGTGGTCATGAATCTCCTGGTTCCAGAATAATTTAATTTAACACCATAATTCTGATGAAACTCAGCAACTTGTTTATTATCTGCAAGATTCGTCCACTCCCATGTACCACCTTCAAATCTTGTTGCTCCATACTGATCCGAATAAACAGTTTCTGTACCTGTATGATAGATATTAAGATCACCAAAAGCATTATCACCAATTTTTAAAGATGCTCCATTTCTAGTAGCAGAATTTGCCCTAATGTGAATAGCACCATTGGTTCCAATAGTAGTAATTCCACTGACATTAAGTTCTTGAGTATTAGTTGTTCCTGTAATACTGACACCAGATCCAACTGTAGTAAGTTTTACACTATTGGATCCATAAAGATCAACTCCAGTAGCAGTTGTGCCGTTGCCTACAAATACTGCGAAGTTCTCAGATCCAGCAGTGTTGGTAAATGTGAAGTCAGACGCTCTATCATAACGAATTCCTGTAGAAACGAGATATGAATTGCCACTATTAATATATGATCTTAGGTATGAAGAATTATCTCCAAAATTTAAAACATTTAAAGCAAGTTTAATATCATTATTAAATGTAGATATGCCACTGACTACTAAAGATTGAGCATCTAAGTTAACAAAAGAACCATTAGATCCAGAGATAGGAACTCCAGTCAGAGCAGAACCATCACCAGAGAATGCTGTAGCATACATGGTTCCAGTAACTGTAGCACCTGCTCCAAGTGTCTGTAGTTTTACAGAGTCGTCTTTGTATAGTTTAGTGCCAGATGCATCGGCAGAGATCATTGCTCCCTTGCCAGCATATGGGTCTGTTACTAAAAATTCTTTTGTAGAGATATCAAGAACAGCATTAGTATTACCCGCGCCACTCTTAATTGAATTACGAATAGTACCACCAACATCCGCAGAGTCAATGGACATATGTGTTACAGCAACACCAGCATTACTTGTACCAATGTCAATAGTTCCAGTTGCATGTAACGTATTGAAGAAAGATGTACCAACAGTATCAATACCTACAGTTGATCCACCCCCTCCACCAGGAAGATTTGTCAGGAGAGATCCATCACCAACAAATTTAGATGCAGTTACAATACCAACAACAAGATTAGGTGTTCCAGTCAACCCCTGAGAATTTGTGGATACTCCTGATGTTGTAGAGTAAGTGGCAGTATCAGAATTGCCCGTTACATTACCAATAAAACTTGTAGCAGTTATAACACCAGCAACATTTACATTATTAAATCCCGAGGTTCCAGTAGTACTGACGCCCGAGATTCCTGCCCCACCTCCGCCAGGGAGATTAGTCAGAAGAGATCCATCCCCAACAAAACTACCAGCGGTTACAATACCAACAACACTTACATTCCTTCCAACCTGAAGGTCAGTACTAATAGCAACTCTGTTGCCATTTAAATTAATATTATCTGGACTGGAGATCGTAGGAGTACCAGCAGATCCAACAATATTAATCTCTCTTACACCAAAAGATCTATCTGCCATTATTCAAACACAGGTTTTTTAGTATTTATCACTCATAGGATATTGTGATGTTACCTGTTATCTCCATTCCTTCACCAGAGAAGACTTTAACACCCTCGATTACTGGTGATCCACTCGACTCTGTTGGTTCGTTACCCGTTGGTGCATCGTAAAGAACAATTGGAGTTGATCCCTCCAGACTATGAACATCAGACCAAGGACCACCACTGACATCTCCTGCACCAGAAACTCCAGTATCACTTCCATAATGAAACTTATCACTCTCTTGACGTGCAAGTGTTGATCCAACACCAACAGGTTGATTGTGACCTCTCAACCAATTACGAATATCTTGCCATCCCCAGTCCCTATTATCCTCTAATTTAGTAGCAATTATTCCACATGCAACAGGACATGCTGCACTGGTTCCACTAAATTTATTATCATAATAATAACTATATCCACTTTGGTCATTTGGTTTAGTATCATGGCGTGCTTTACCACTACTACTGACATTTTTTGCAGTAAGAATACCATCAGCAGCAGCATAGCAATCAATCTCACTGCCCATATCACTATAGTCTACCTTACGTTCTTTATAACTTTGTGTAATACTATAATCATCATCAAGAGCACCAATATTAATTACAGGATAAGTATAGATTGTTCCTCCAATACCACTCCTAGTCATTCCACCATGTTGAGGAAATCCTCTCCTATTTGTATATGGATAGACTTGCAGACCAAACTCATAGACATTGCTATCTCCCACAGTACTCGCAGAACCGACATTCCAATAGTTATTAAAGTCGGGATGATCAGAACTAGTTTGCTTTTGTCCACTATTTCCTGCTGCACCAACAAATATAACTCCAGCGTTAATCATTTCATCCAATGCTTGAGTTGTAGAATTAGGACGCATCTCTCCCTTCATTCTATACCCATCTCCATTGTATCCAACCCAACGCATGAACCCTGGTTTAGTATTGCTAGAACTATATGGACTGCGGCTTGACGAAGAACTATATGATACTCCACTAGCACCGCGATAATAATAATATGCATTATCAGAAGGAATAGCACGATAACCCCAACTGTTGCTAGTAATTGTAGGATCTTTAGTTCCAAGTTCAGAGTTATTTGGTTTCATCAAATGGAACAACTTTTGAGCATCAAATCCAGCTTCAATTCCAGAACCAGAAGAACCATACAAATTTAAGACCCACTTATTTGCATTGTATGCCCACCCCTGAGTTCTACCAAAAGTTGCACCAGCACATTGAGTTCCGTGTGAACTCCCATTAGTTGCCGTACTTGTAGCAGATCCATTACACCGTATTCTACTATAACTTGTACTAACAAATGCTGTTCCAAAAGTACTAAATCCAACAGAACGATTTGAAGTACTTCTCCACCAATTTACTGCAGTGCTACTATCTGGGACAACGGTTCCATCCCATCTAGTTTCTAACCTAGTACCAGGACTTGCATCAAAATACTCAGGATCAATATAATATGGGGCATCAAGAATTAGATCAAGTGCATAACATCTACCATTAGAATCTAAAACATTACCCTCAATCATATCTTCAGGACCAAAGATATAAGAATCCCCATTACCATCAGTTGTACTATTATTAATATCCCTAACATCAGATGGATTATAAAATTCAATATGACCCAACCAAAATCCTTCGTCTGCAACAATTACATCTACATTTTTACCTGTAGAATATTGTGGAACCCGATTATCAAATACCTGTCTGCCACCACTACTGGTGCCAGTATACCAAGGATCTACTGCCTGTGAATGACGAAGTAACTGAAATCCAGTTCTACTCATATCAACGTCATCAGTATTGCCACCAGTAGTTTCAAGCAAACCATACGCTTCCCATCTACGATAGTGTGATGAGATACCTGCCTGCCTAAAACCCTGCACAGAAGTCTTAAGTTCCTCTGATGGTGGAGAATAATCCTCTTGTGCTAATTGACAATAAAGAACTTTCTCATGCTGTACTACAGAAGCAGCTTCCTCATCAGTTAAAAGATAAGATGCCCTTGTCGGACTATGTTCTTTAAGATCATCACTAATAATTGCTTCGGTTGGAATATTATCATCCAATGTTCCATCTTGTGTAAGGATCTCATGGATGTACTCCCAATCTTCTGGGGCAGTACATCCAACAATATAACGCTTCTTCTCAGACATTTAGCTCAACTCCTTATTTTTTGCACGTTGATCTGGATTCTCCAAAGGAACCCAATGACTCTTTATAAATGGACCAGCAATTTCTGCAGTTTGGTTGTATCCATCCAGATCCAATTTAACTGAGGTATCTTGATTACATTTGAACCCAGGACGGCAAGTTTTTGGATCATCACAGACAATAGCATCAGGATCATCATTCAATCCCTGCATCCAATACTTTGGATAGATAACTTTTTTAGAATTAGATAACTCTACTCCCCATAAACCAAATGTACTATTTGCCATGACATGGTAGTCACACATAGACATCAAGCACATGTCAAGAGAGTAATTGTAAATATCATTATCTAGTTTATATTGGAACAATTCACTGAACGGAGGATCAGGATGCTCATCATGACACTCAAACATATCACATCCTTCAGGACCACAACTCTCTGGTCTATTATATAAAATAGATTTATAATATCTTATGGCATGTTTATACTGGAACAACCTTTGCCCATCAGTGTCTATAAAATGATCCAAGTATGTGCCAACTTTATCATCTAAATTATTATCATTTAATATATTTTTTATTAAAGTAAATCTATTCTTAGTAGATGCATTATACCATTTTGGATTACCAATGATATAACTTTTATCATTGGTAAAAATCACTACTGGAATATCCTTTGGTAACATTTCCAAAGCATTCATATAGTAATCATCATCTATTAAAAACATTCCGTTAGATTCTTTTTCAAAATCACCTCTACGGAAGTGCATTGAAATTACTTCAGAATCACCAAAAGTTTTTTTCTTCCATTCTTCACAAGCTTTATAAATCTCTTCTCTAAATGTAAAGTGTGCTTTTACATCATCAAACTGAGTGGAATCTATCATGTTTGATGGTGTTGGATAACCATACAAACATTTACCATCCTCAGTCTTTGCAAGCACATCATTAAAAGATTGATCTGGCATAAATTCTTGGGGTTCCCCATCAAGTCCAGGAGGATCAACCTCATCAATTATAATACCATCAAAAGTATTTTTTAAAGCAACAAGTTGTTCCTCACCAACAGCATATTTTAAACCCTTTCGGTTGCATAAAGATCTCATCAGCATGTATGAGGACATTTGATATCCCAATCCACAACCAGTACTCTGGTGTTCTTCGTTTAAAGTAAGTGCCATATCTTATCAGAGTAAAGTTCCTCTAGAGAATCTGTATGTAGTTATACCAGTTACACCTGTGAGTGGTGTTACCTGGAGTTTGCATGTTCCCCCACTCACGGTAGATGCGAAGGATACAAGAGGATCTGCAGAAGAATGCATGATTGCAAATTCATTAGAATATGCATTAAATCCATCCTGCATAACCAGAACCTTCTGAGATTGAATACCATTAGCATGTTGAACATGTAAGGTATATTCTGCAGTGACAAATGGTATAGTGCTGACGTTAAATTGATCAACAATTACTGGTGTTCCCACAGCAGCAGCAAAGGTTCCAACTCCAGACTGTATTCCATAACTACCAACTTGAAGATCGGTTTTAGGAAGAACAGTATTAATACCAACTGAAGAAGTAGTATGAATACCAGCAGCATTATCAACAAACTTACCTCCAGATGCTGGAGGTGGAGCACTAATACTAATAGTTGCAGTTCCAGAAGAGATAGTTGCAGTTACAGCAGCACCAACAAAGTTGATAGTACTTGCAGTACCAACAGCAGATCCTTCTTCCTGAATAGTGATTCCAGTTCCAGAAGCAACAATACCCGTCAGGAGAGAACCATCACCAACGAATGCCGTAGCAGTTACAACACCAGCAACCTTGGTTGGAGTGTTGATAAACAGACCACCTTGACCATTAGTTGTACCAATACCAACTCCACCATCCATTCCGAATGCTTGAAGTGCAAGAGATACTCCGCTATTAGAAGTAAGATTTCTTACATAACCCTTATTCTGGAGGATCATGCTGCCCGTACTGTTGTAAGGCATCCACAGATCACCACCAAACAATCTCACATCCCCAGAAATATCAAGAGAGTAAGAGTTATTGGCAGGAATACCAACACCAATTCTGCTACACTCAATATTAGTAGTCGTAACATTAGGAGATCCAGTCAGTCCCTGAGCAACTGTTGCAACACCAGCAACCTGTGCATAAGCATCATCAACAGTAACTGTCGCGGTTCCATTAGAGAGCGAAGAACTTACATTAGTACCAGCAAAGTTGATTGTTCCTGCAGTACCAATGGCACCACCTTCATCCTGAATTATAACTCCAGTTCCAGAAGCAACAATACCAGTCAGTCCAGATCCATCACCAACAAATTGAGTTGCAGTTACAACACCAAGAGCATTGATACCACCAGTTACTAAGGTATCGGCAGTATTGATTCCTGTTGCAGTTGCACTGATAGTAACAAGACCAGTAGAAGAACCGATAGAGATTCCATTACCAGCGATGATTGCAGTAGGAATGCCAGTAATGTTTGTACCATTACCAAAGAATCCAAACTGATCTGCTGTTATGTTATTACATTTCAGTCTGTTCTCGAATGGATTAAAGGTAATTCCACCATTGTCAACCATGCTGACGCGATAAGCGTTACCACCTGCAGCAACTTCATTTAGGAGAACTATGTTATAGAAGTTATCATCATCTATAGATTCAGTAATGTAAAGAGGAGCATCAATGCCTTGAGTTGCCCTAATGATACTACCAGTGATAATACCAGCAGCATTGATGTTCTCAGTAACCTTCAGAGAACCACCAACATGTAGTCTCTCATCAGCAGTAGTGCTACCAAAGGATACGTATCCATGGTCATAATCACCACGAGCACCACCCTTCATATACATCAATCTAGTGGTATTATCAATACCTCCAGATGCTTCAGAGTCCCAAACAAAATCTGGAGTATTATTATACGCTCTAGTTCTGAACAGTACAGAGTTTGTGTTAGGAGCATCAAAGCTTAGGTATGCATAGTTCTCGGTAGCATCCGAATCCTGAATTCTAATTGTTGGAGTAGTTCCTTCAACACTAAGGTCATCCCTTACAGTAACTCTATCACCGAAGGAAGAAGTCTGACCTGCTCCAACTACAAATGCACCAGTAGTTGTAAGTTCACCAACAGTAAGGTTTGGTGTTCCAGAGATTCCAGAAGCAATACCAGCAACATTTGCATAACCAGAAGTTACAGACTCAGTTGCATAATTTGCTGTGCTTGCAACACCAGCGAGAGTTGCATAGTTAACAACACCAGTAAATGTTCCTTTAAACTCCTGCGCCGTAACAACACCAGCAATATTTGCACCACTAGTAACTTCAAGATCACCATAAACAGTGGCACCCACACCTGAAGTGGAGAACTTAAGTGAATTATTATAGTACAGACTTGATTCTGCATTTGCCTTAAACGATGCACCAAGTTCAGTTGCAGTTGATCTAATGTATACACCATCAGTACCAGTGTTAGTCAGATATAAAGCACCATCAAAATCCTTATTAATTACATGGAATCCTGTTGTACTACTATCAGTTCCCCAGAAAATTTCACCATAGTCATTGCTACCAAGAGTTCCAAATCTTGCGGTGGCAGAAGAATCATAAGTAAAGACATATCCATTACCAAGAGATACATTTGTTGTAATGTTGCTGCTAAGATAACTGGAGAAATCGGGTGGAGTATATGTAAATACGCCAGACTCATTGTTGTAAGACAGTGATGCAACACCAACAGTTGCAGTGGTTACCGACAGATCAGACAGTCCAATACCTGTTCCACCAGCACCAGTAAGATCTGCTGCTGCTTGCCACTCACTACCAGACCACTTCAGAACCTGCCCAGAAGAAGGAGTTGGCGCATTTACATCAAGAAGACTATTGAGATTAGTAGCACCAACACCAGTTAGTTGAGATCCATCACCACGGAACGACTGTGCAGTTACAATTCCAGTGAAGGTTGCACTAGACAGTCCAACAATGTCCTGAGTGAAGACTCTACCTAACGTGCTAATTCCATTAACATTTAAATTATTAACAATATCAACTTGACCAAACTCAGAATCAAGATACAGAGGACCATTTAATCCGAAGATATTGTTAGATCCAAAAGTCCCCAATCTTAGATTACGTAACTCAGCACTAACAGCAGTTACAATTCCTGCACTGATGTCACCACTAGTAGTAAAGTTGGCAGTACCAATAGAGACATTACTCTCAGTAGCATCATATTGAACAAGTCTTGTCCAAGCTCCTGCATGTGCAAAGTATGCTCCACCAGTAGAATGAACATGAGCAAATGCACCATGGTAATCTCCAGCACTAGGAAGAGCACTTGGATTAGCGTACAGGAATGGGATGACGTTGCTAGTAGCAGCACCAACAATACGGTCTGCTGTCAGAATACCAACAACACCAGCACCAGTCTCTGTAGTCGAGAACCTTAGATTAGGTGATTCACCATCAACACAGTAGTAAAGTTCTACACCACCCCATCCACTCTTAAACTCAGCAGATTTTTTATCAGTATTATTAGTAATACTTAAAGATCCACCGTAAGATCCCCTATTACCATGTTTAATAATGCCATTAGATCCAGTATTATTAGTAGCTCCAAGATCTAGATAACTATCTGTTTGGAATACTGGAGTACCAGTTTCTACTTGATATAGTCTAATATCCTCATTGTCACCAATATAAAGTCTCTCCTTTGCATATAACCTAGATCCAGACAGCATTGTAGAACCAACGCTGAGATATCCATTAGTTACGGTAACAGATCCAGTGAATCCAGCACCCGAAAGAGATGCTTTAGTACCAATTAAATTAGTAGTTGTAGTTGCAAAGTTAGGGTCATCTCCGAGTGCCTGAGCTAACTCATTCAATGTATCCAAAGTCGATGGTGCCGACGATACGATACCAGCAACTGCAGCATTAACAAATCCAGGAGTTGCAATACCAGTTAAGGTTGATCCATCACCATAGAATACACCAGCAGTAATTGATCCAGTAGTGGTAACGTTTGTGCTACTACCAATACCAAATACAACATTACCAAAGTCTACAATCTGTGCTGTAGTAATTCCAGTGATACCAGAACCACCACCAACAAAGGAAGATGCATAATGAGTTCCGTATGTGGTTGCACCTGTACCAAGAATCTCTAACTTATTCAGATTATTGTAGTAAAAAGATGCACCTTGATCCTGATCAAACTTAGCAGCTAGTTCTGCATTGTTATACTTAAGTTCGATGTTTGGACCATTGGTATTCAGGATTAACTTACCTGTTCCAAGTTCAGAGATGTAGGAATCAGCACCATCATGGAAGATTTGCAGATCATTTTCTGCACCAAAGATTGCCTTTCTATTATCACCAAAGAGAGCATTCGTATTAAAGGTAGTAATACCAGTGAATACAATATCACCACCAGTAAAGGTAAGTCCAGTCAGTTGAGAACCATCACCATAGAAGGTTTGAGCAGTGATGGAACCTGCAGCGGATACATTACCCTGAGATACCGTATTGCCGTTATCACTATCTACAGTAAATTTATTCTGACCAGAAGCATTCTCAACAATAAATTGTTTACCATCAGCTCTGACTCTCAAAGTTTCATCAACTCTAAGCTCACCATCAACAGTAAGATTACCTTCAAAGTTAGAAGAACCTAGAAAATACCTTACATCAATCCTATTTACATCTAAGGTATTAGTTCCTGGGTTAAATGTAAGTCCAGTGTGATCTACCTGTAGTGTGTGATAACTATTACCTTCTCCTGGATTTTCATCTGTAAAGATGATATTGTATGCAAAATCATCATCCTCAGATTCATCCACATAAACAGTATCAGCACTAGTAGAAACACCAGTTACACCACTGAGTTGAGAACCATCACCGTAGAAGGTTGTACCTGTAATAGATCCTGCAACAGATACATTAGAAGAGTCCAAAGACAGAGCAGTAAGGACACCAACAACTTTTACATCACCAGCAAAGTCTGCTGTATCTCCATCAAGACTATCAATCAAAGCAACTTTAGTTGCAGAGAGTATATGTGTACCCATACCAATGGTATCATTATCACCATCAATAGTGATAGAACCAGATCCTACAGTCAGTACACCAACTATTCTTACATTCCCATCAACAACCAAAGCAGTGTTTGCACCACCAACAGTAACACTATCAGAAAAAGTAGATTCACCAACACTCATTCCCAGGTTGGATGTATTACCTAGACCCAAAACATTATTCAGAGTCTGAAGTTCTGTTGTGATACCAATAGGTCCAACATCAGAGAACTTAAATTTCTTAACAGCGTGATCGTACTTTAGATACTTACCATCATAGGCAGATGCATTAGTTGCAATACCAACAACATCATCAAGATACTTCAGTTCTACTTCACCACCGCCACCAAGAGTAGCAAGTTGTGTAGAGATTCTATCCAGGTACAGAGAATAGTGTTGTTTTAATTGATCAAAAGTTACAAAGTCAGTTTTAGCAAGTGGGTCTCCACCCTGAGCAGAACCACTTGGTTCGTTAAGGAACCCCTCAGAGATTTTGTCACTTAATTTACTATATACCGTGAGGATCTCATCCAACTTCTCCTCAATAACTGGGATATTGGGGAACATGTTCTCATTGATATTCTCAACAAGATCATCACGTAATTTATAAAACTCAACATCAATGTTTGCAAGATGCTGATCTACCCTTTGAAGTTGTTTAAGTTCTCTCTTCTTCTCTACAGTCTCTCTAAGACTCTCAACTTCTTCAGCGATTCTAATCTTCTCTTCACCAATCGCATCTTTAAGTTTTTGTTGCCTTTCTTCATATAGAAGATTGACCATTTCATACTGATCCTTCTCAGGAAAAAATTCCCTACGCCAATCAAATTTTCTATTTTGCTCCTCTATAGGAGCAGCAGGAGTTTTGGTATCCTCATTGAGAGCACCCGTCTTTTTCAATTCGTTATCAAGTTTCTTTAAATTCTCTTCAATCTGCCTGGATTTCTTCCCAAGTTTAAGAGACTTCCTGAAGGTGCCCATTAATGTCCCAAAATATTACGCCTATGGTAATATTTATTATACTGCAAATTCATGAGTATGTCACTAAATAAAAGAGTCTTACTATGAGTAATCATGCAAAAAATTATTAATGTACTTGCGCTTACGTCTTTTGCTGTATCTGCTGCCGCTGTCGGTGCTGGTGGTTATCTTTATGTCAATAAAGATGTTCTATTAGAGGACGCTAGAGAGAAGATCGCTAAAGCTGCAACAGAAGCAATTGCTGGGGCACTTCCTGGAATGATGGATTCAGCAATGCCAGAACTTCCTGGAGCAACTGGTGGTGCAATAGGTATGCCTGCTGGTGAAGGTAAAGGTGGAGCAGTTCCTGGAATGAGATTGCCATAATGGATATACCTAACATTAATATTCCGAATAATGATATTCGTATCGGTAATATTCGTGATTTAAATATTAATGTAATGCCTGATTGGATGGTTAATCCTCCACAGGCACTACCAGTTTACCCACCCGTGACTACACAGGTGGGTGTTCCCATTGTTAATATACCAGGGTGTGTTGAGTCTCATAGGGATAGTAGTGAGAATCAAACACTCAAAGAAGAAGACAGGGATGGAGTCCGAGTATTTTGTGATGCAGGAACACCTAGTTTCAATCCAATAGATTATGATCCCCGTAGGTTAAAGATAACAACAGAGTCTTCTCCACCTCTACCAGTCATCCCAAACACTCCAGAAGCACCACCAACTCCTGCTGCACCAGCACCTCCTAGAACTGATGCTGTATTAGCAGAGTGTCCTAGTAGAGCACAAGAATTAAAAAACCCTGTAGGAAAGATCCTAGAGGGCAATAAGAAGATTACTGGGTATGAGACAGTAGGAAAAGAATGTCTCCCCGTATTTGAAAATTTAAATATACCTGATCAGATTATACAGAACATACCATCAGCAGGTATGATAACTGTTACCGCCTCAATTGCTGTAGTCGCGACGACCTCTGCACTGCTTGCAAAGCCTCTTGCTGATCTTTTGTTAAAGGTTGTGAAACCGACTGTGAAGAAGGTGATAAAGAAGATTGCTGCCTTACGGGGTAAGACTCCCCCGGTACTGTCTGTGTCGCAGAAGAGGGCGGAGCAACGGGATCGGAACCGGGCGATAAAGGTCTTACGTTCGGCACTGAAGCCGAAGGGATAGAGTGACGATGTTGCTTGACGGTATTAACATTTTGAACTATCACGTCCGCACATATTTTAAAGTAAGGACTTCTGGGGTGGAAACTGATTCCCCTCTGCATTAATTCACCACAATTCTTAAGTCTCGCAATCTCAAAGTCCAAGCGTTTGTTAGCAATCAACTGTTGCTGCATTTGGATCTGAGTATCTGCTGCTTGTTTACAACGCTCTTGCATTCCACCATCAAGTGGGAAAGAAAGTGTTGCAGATAAACCAAGACTTGTACTGTTATTAATTGCATCACCAGTCCTTACTGGTTTTCTCCAGAGTTCTGCTCCAGGATTATCGGGAACACCATCACCCATCATTTCCATAACGGTGATAGTCATGTCTGCACCATCTTCATAGGCACGAACTTCTTCACCTTCTGAGTTTGTATATGTTCTATTATCATAATGTGGTTCCCAAGGAAAGTTCTTTACTACTTTCTGAGTTTCTACCATCTGACCGTTAAAATCTCTGTTGTCATACTGAGGTTCCATATAGTGTTGTTCAAATGGATCCTTCTGACTACGAGCATGAGTAATGAATGGTGTGATATTAGCAGTCGGTCCTTGACATGCGATACCACCACCATATTGGTTGGTTATATATGGTCCTTGTAATACCTGAATGGCCTGGTTGGTAACCGAGCCTGAACTATTTGCGATTGGGTTTGCTGTTGCACTTACACCCCCGACATCTGCTGCATGAGCAGGGGCAGTTACAACCGCAGTCAGAACAGATAGACATAATGTTTTTACTGTGTGAAGATACTTGTTGTGTCGGTTATGCTGGTAACCTCGGTGGTTCTTTGAATCACAGTTTGATTCGTTACCCCTGGTCCCATGTAGGTCTGGGTGAACTGGAATGCCGCTCCTGGATCTGCGATCGTAAAACTCTGTCCATTTAAATCGAGACCAGAGTTGGCGCTTGTTACTTGCCCCTCTGTTCCTCCTAATGGATTCACTATCACTGAGTTTGTCGTTGGGTTGGGACTGAGGGATTGTCCCCCGTTGGTCACGTTTGAACCCGATACTGAATATTGCCATCCTGTTGCATAATCTATAGAGTTAATCGTTTCAGTCACCTTTGATGTTGTCTCTGTATGACTCGTCATGGATCCCTGACTGAAATTTGGGACCACGGGGACCGCCAGGGCAGCGGCAGGAATAAGACTTACTGCCGCTGCAGACATCACAATAGATATGATCGTCTTTCCAGAAGTCATGATCTTTGACCTCCATTTATTTAGTGTAGAATTGTGAGCTCAGAGACAAATTGTCCAGTAGCATTCGTACCAGCTCCACCAGCCGTCAAAGTAATAGCACCAGCAGTACTAAGAGTACCAGCTAGAGAACCAGCAGATCCTGCAGTTGTAGATGTAATGTTGCCAAAGTTTGCTACATCACCAACAGTGACTGCTGCTGTTGGAATCGCATCAGCCTGTGTATAAGACTGAGAGAAACTAAAAGCACTACCAGGATTATCCTGAGTAGCAGCAATTGTGCCTGGAGCATAAATTCCAGAGGTAATTGCACCAGTAGAAATTGTATTAACTGTTGTTCCGTCAGTAGTATCTACACCGCTACCTGAAATTGAGAAGTTACTACCAAGTCTTGTGACATTAGTAGCAGCAGCATCAACGGTTAATTGGACACTAGAAGATAACTTATGAGTAAGAG
>Ga0315320_10002495_pt1 | contig 15126 bp, 7 predicted proteins | sample M140m21515metaG_FD_203458 | JGI IMG/M metagenome (GOLD analysis project Ga0315320, IMG submission 203458) | Ammonia-oxidizing marine archaeal communities from Monterey Bay, California, United States - M1 40m 21515 | ecosystem: Environmental > Aquatic > Marine > Coastal | place: USA: California... | reverse complement strand
TCTGAGGCATCAAGTTGCACGCGGTTGGTGCCCATCCAGGTTTCGTACCCGCCTAGGGCATGTTGACGTGGGGTGGGTAAATAGCCTCGTGAGTCGTTTGCCAGTTCGATGGTAAATGTATCGGCGAACGGCGATTTATCCTTGATTTTCAATCCGATTTCCGCGAACGTTTCAAAGGGAATGGCTGCGATGGCGAGGTCACCGATTCGCACTACCTGCAGCGGCACGGTGATTTCGTTAGGGCCATCATCGAGCTTTTGCACACGTGCCGCGTAGGTCCGTTCGTAACGGTGGAATTTTTCTGCGTCTTGAGGCTTTGCCATTACCTCGCGAAACCATGCCTTGATTTCGGGGTCAGGTTTACGCATGGTCAGTTTCAGTTCGCGTGTCAGTGAACCGACTTTTACATGTTCGTTGAATTGCACTTGGCTGTGTGCGCCATTCACTTGTTCGGCAATTTTATTGGCCACTTCGGTCATCTTCTCATAGCGGTCATAGCGACGTGCATTCCCATCGCGAAAATTGATGTTGTTGATGTCTCCACTGGTCCCGTTGCTCATCATGCCAACAAAGGGCGGCGTGACCGAGTCGGCGCCTAATAGTTTTTGAATTTGTTGTGAGAAGATGGCGAAATAATCGGCTGATACATCGCCTTTGTTGACGCCGCCCACGTAATGAAGTGAGTAATTTGCGAGCAGGGCAAGGGGCTGGCCATTGGCAGTTTGGACTGACAGAAAGGAAACTTCTGGATCAATGGGTCCCGCTGGTTTCATCAATGCAGCGTTCGCGCGTGGCGGATTCATGCGCACGGTATCAACACCACCAAAAGGATTACGCGCGAGTTCGGGTTTGCTTACATACCAACGGCGGTTGAATACTTCTGACGGCTCAGCGACGCCGCCCCAGCCGATTTTTGCTGGGGCCAGGTTTTGGATTGCGGTATTCACAGCCGCTGCGATCCCAGCAACCACTTTAGGCCTGTATTTCGGCTCGTGGGCACGAGTTGCTGAATGAGTGTGCGTCGCCGCCATTAAAATTTGATCTGGTGGGATTTTTGAATGTTTGGAAATCTCAGCTCTCGCTTCGTCATACACCGACCGAGTGATTCCTAGGTTGTCGCAAATGACAATCGCAATACGGTTCTTGCCGTCATCCAAGACGAGGCAGCGCGCATGCAGGGGATCGTGAATTTCGTTGGCCGGGAAGGGAACAAATCCACCAACAACCAACTCACCCAGTGGAGGAGTGATGTCAGCTATCGCGGCACCGGCTCGAAACACTTGCGTGTCTTCACCCCGTGCTGGCAATGCCAGCAGTAGGATTAAACCCAAGAAAAAACCAATTGCCGGCTTGCGGTGAATTTGTAACATGAGTCTGGTCCTGCCGTCTTTGCGAGAGAGGTTGAACGTAAAGAGGGCTGATTAAGGGATTGGTGTTGAATGTCGTCAAGTTAAGGTGGGGAAGAACCAAACGTCGTGACTTTTAAATTCACATGCTGCTTGGTTGTCGGTTAGCGACTTTGCATTTGACTGAGTTTCAGTGTCGCTTCTCCAACCGCTTCGCCATCGATATTGATGATTGTGTATTTGATGGTGGGGTCTTTTGCGGTGGTGTCGAAGTTGAGTAAGCCGAATGAGCATTTCTCGTTGTAACCAATGATGAACTCGGAGCCTTTCGCATTTTCGACTAAACCATGGGTGTGAACGTTTGTCAGCCGGGAACTCATGACTTCGTTAAAAGCGTATCCGTCTTGCCGAGGAATGCGGCGTAAATCAGAGCGGTGCCGATCAGCAGCGAGCAGGACAACGCCGTCAATCTGATTGGCGTGAATAAACGAAAATATCTCATTGCGTTCGTCGTTGAATCCGTCCCATGTGTCTTTGCTGCCAGGTTTGACGCCGGGCGACCAAGGAACCGGTGAGGCCAGGATCTTGAAGGTGGCTTGTGAGTTTTTGAGTGTGTCCATCAACCAGGTTTTCTGGACCGGCCCTAGCATGCTGCCGCCTTTTTTGTCTCGATAGTATCTGCCGTCAAGCATGATGAAATGCACATCAGCGATTTGAAAATCGTACCAACAGCCAGGTTGCTTTTCGCCACCGCCGAAACCAGGATTGTTCCAGTTTTGTTTGAACACCTGCCAAACGGGACGTTTCCAGTTCGGTTCATCGATCTCTGGACCGGGAATACAGTCGTTCACTCCGAAGTCATGGTCGTCATAAATTGAATACATCGCGGTGGAAGCAATGAAGGACTTCCAAAGGGGCTCGGATTGTCGTCGGTAGTAGCAGTAACGCTGGGTCATCGCGTGTGTGGGGTCATCGATGTAAACATTGTCACCCATCATAAGAAAGGCGGCCGGGGCCTGTTTGGCCAATGTCGTCCACATATGATTGAACTGGGGCGTATAGCCTGCTCCGCCACCAAATCCGATTTCAAATTTCGCCGGCTCGTCAGCCTTGGGCATCGTTCGTAGATTCAGCTGACTTGTCTGTGGTTCACCCTCAATCGACAACTGGTATCGGTACTGTGTATCAGGCTTCAGGTTTGATATTTGTATGACGCCTGTGTAATCATCTTGTGGTGAGGTGTCCGCGCTGAACTCTTGACGAGTTTGTGCGGCATTGTCTGCCTCGTGGATCACCAAGTTCACCTGAGTTGGTTTCGCGGTTCGTATCCAGACCTGTGCTGTGGTGTCAGTGACCGAAGACAACATGGGGCCATGTAGCAGTGGTTTTTCAAGGGCAGAAAGCCATGCAGCGTAGGCTGGGTCATTTTTAAGAGGTTCGAATAGAGTTCTGGGACCAGCCAAAATACGTTCGATTGGCAGACCAAGCTCGATGGCCTTTTGCAGGTGACTGATCGCTTTTGCCTGACTGTCTTGCCTACAGTTAAGAATCGCGAGCACAAAATTGCGTTCTGCTTCGCTGATGGGGCTGTTTTGGGACTTCGGCGGTTTTGCTAGCCGCTCTCGACCAGCTTTGAATTTGTCTTGCACCAGCAATTTCATGGCATCGCGACCAGGGTCATGTTGCGCCGATGCACCTTGGGAATTGAGAATGCCGATTGCCAAGGCTGCGAAAAGGGTGGCGAGGGAAAGGGGTTGCCGCATGAAAAGTTTCTGGAGCTTGAAAGAATGAAAATTAGGTACGGATCGCGAACGATGATTCTAGATCGCTCTTTGCTTGCACTGCAGCCAGCTGGTTGCAGTGCGGCTACCAAGAGATTGTGCTGAGGTAACTTCTTGGCGACAAAAAGCGTCAGTCAAAAGCCTCACTGCGACTCAGGACTTTCCGCTATGAGGGGCTCTCTGGGCACAGTGCTGCCGGCATGTCTCGGCCAGCCGACAGAATATCATGTGGAGCGGTGTAATGCGAATTTGGGGGCCACTTCGGTGTGGCGTTGGTGTCCCTTTGCTCACTGCTGACAGCGTTGCATGGCCGCAAGTATCGGCACAGTCACGCTTCACCGCGCTGAGGTTGGGTAGGCGTCTGCTCGGGTGCAAGCAGGGCGAGATGGCTGTCAGCTGCGGGCTCGCGGGCCGAGGCGTCCGAACATGCGATCAAGTTCATCACGACTGAAAAATAAAGCCGTGGGGCGACCATGAGGGCAATGGTGCGTCTCATGGTATAAGTCCTTCTGTTCCAGCAGGCTGGTGATTTCCTGCGAATTCAGCGGATCACCAGCTTTCACGGCAGCCTTGCATGCGATGGTTGACAGTAAATGATTCAACAAGTCCTTGGGGTCCGGTTGCTTGCCAGCTGAAATCACCGATTCCAGCAGGGTACGCAGCATGTCACCTGGTGAAGTTTTGGGCAACATCGCTGGATAAGAGTGAATCAAGAGTGTTTCTCCGCCAAATTCGTCAATTTCAATTCCAATCCGTGCGAGAGTATCTTTGACGTCGAGAGCTGCCGTTCGTTCAGCAGGCGTCAAAGACACCGGCTCAGGCACAAGTAGGCGTTGAGATTCAAGCGACGCATTTTCGGATAGGACTTTTGAGCAGACACGCTCGTATAACACACGCTCGTGTAATGCATGTTGATCAATCACAACCATGCCTGACTCGTCTTGGGTTACCAGATAGCGGTTGTGCACCTGAAAGCCCAGGTAGCAAACGCTGGGCTGGTCTGCGGCGGGATTTGGGGAACTCGTGTTCGCTTGCCTGTCAGTAGCGTTGTCCCACGGTGCCTGTTCATGCTCAGAATTTGTGGTTCCGGTTGCCACTTCAGTGTTGGCGGTGCCGGTTGGATTGGTTCCGACTGGGTTCAGGATGGAGTTGTTTCCCGGGAAGGGTTGGAAAGCGGGTGTTCCCCCCAGTTGCCCATCACGATTGGCGTTGTCGTTGTTCGTTTGGCCGGTGCGAGCCCAGTCAATCACTGCTTGCCGTTGTTGTTGCTCAACAGAGACAGGAAGTCCTAATTCGCTAGACGGCTGCTTCCTGAGTTCGCTGTCGTCTTTGATAGGTTCAGGTGGTCCGACACGTTGAGTTAGGTTGGTGGTCAGGAATTGGTGCCGCAGTGATTGCAGCAGGCGACTGTAAATGCGACCTCCGTCGGTGAAACGGACTTCAAGTTTAGACGGGTGGACGTTGACATCAATCATGTCTGCGGGCATGTCCATCCGCAAAAAACAGACAGGATGCCGACCGACCATCAACATGCCGCGATAAGACTCACCCAAAGCGTGTTGCAACGCCCGATCGCGAATGTGTCTTCCGTTGAGGAACAGATATTGCATGCGATTATTGCCACGGCTTACCGATGGATCACATACATAGCCGCTGATCTTGATTTGACCGTCATCGCTATTGATTGGGATCAGCGACTCAGAAACTTCAGCGCCAAAAAATGCTTCGATCCTCGCCGCCCAACGCTCGGTCACGGGAAGGTCGTAAAGTTGCTTGTCGTTGTTGGTGAGTACAAAATGTATCTGTGGATTTGCGAGGGCAAGCCTCGTGAAGGCTTCTACAATATGCCCACGCTCAGTCTGTGCTGTTTTTAAAAACCGGTGTCGGACTGGGGTGTTGAAAAACAGGTTCCGGACCTCCATCACGGTCCCAGTCGGGCATCCACATGGCACGGGGGATTCGATGACGCCGCCGCGGACTGATAGTTCCGAGCCACTGTCTTCTGATTCGGTCCGACTGCGGATCGTCAAATGCGAAACGCTGCCGATCGATGCGATCGCCTCACCACGGAACCCCAAGGTCGCAACGTGAAACAACGATTCGTCGTCAGGCAGTTTGCTGGTGGCATGACTGGAAACTGCCAGCGGTAGTTGCTCAGGGGTCATGCCGCAACCATCATCGCTGATGCGGATCAGCTCGCTACCGCCGCCGGCAATCGTGACTTCGATGCGGCGGGCTCCTGCATCGATGCTGTTTTCCAGCAATTCCTTGACGACCGAGGCTGGGCGTTCGATGACTTCGCCAGCAGCGATCTGATTGATCAGATTGGGTGGCAGTTGGCGGATCGTCGGTAGTTTTTTGGCAGTCGTGCTCATGCCCTCGAATGTAACGGTATCCCACGCTGCTACAACCGAGTACGACACACGATTCCGCGAAAATCATGAATCAATTGAAAACGTGAATCCGTGCGTTGCCCGGAAGTCCGCGTGCTCCGCACGCTTTACGCAATCTCTACGATTTCTCTGTGTTGCTGCAGCGAGTTTCCTGCACCGTGTTTTTCCCTAAATCATTCTGTTCTGCCGCCGCGTTTCAGGCTGCCCCGGCGATCACCAAGGGCGATCACCAAGGTAGACGTTGGGGAAGAATGGCCGCTAGGTTAGCGGATCAGTAGCGTCAAACGTTCGCGGCCACGCCGGATTATCATCCGCACTGATTTACCGCCCCGTTTGGCTTCCACTAATATTTCTGCAAGTTGGTCAACAGTGCGTATTCTCAGGCCGCCGACCGTTTCAATCACGTCACCCACCTCGAGGTCGGCTTGTTCGGCGAGGCTCCCTGCCTCAACACTGGTCACAATCAAACCACTTTGCAGACCGCGGTACCCGTATTGTCGCTGCGTGTCGGGGGTGACCGGCACTAGCTCTGATCCAAAATTGTTACGGTCTGGCCGGAATTGTGCCATTGCTTCATCTGTGCGTTCAGTGAGCCGCACTCGAAGTTGCATGGTTTGTCCGTTTCGATTGATCTCCATTCTCAGAGTCGCTCCGGGGGGCCGATTGGCGACATAGTTTCGAAGTTGGGTTCCGCCAGTACAAAGTCGGCCATCAATCCGCGTGACTACGTCACCCTCTTTCAAACCAGCAAGATCAGCCGACTGCTCGGGTAGCACAGTTGCCACAAACGCTCCGCTGCGAACACGCAAGTCATATCTTTGCGTCAGCGTGGGTGACACATCTACGACTTGCGCACCCAAGAAGCCACGGCGGACCTCGCCATTTTGAATGATCGATTGGAGGACCGGTTGTGCCATGGAAACGGGGATCGCAAAACCGATCCCGGCGCTGGCTCCGCTTTGTGACAAGATGGCTGTGTTGATACCGATTAGTTCGCCGCGCAAATTGACCAACGGACCTCCAGAGTTGCCGGGATTGATTGCAGCATCAGTTTGCAGAAAATCTTCAAACCCATCACCATCTGCAATGATCGCTTGGACACGATTCTTTCCACTGATGATGCCGGCAGTGACGGTCTGGTCGAGACCGAAGGGACTTCCGATGGCTAATACCCAGTCCCCAACTCGTGTGGCGTCGGAGTCACCGAAAGCTGCTGCTCGCAAGTTCGGTGCATCAATTTTGACCACGGCCAAGTCGGTTTGGGGGTCAGCACCGACAACGGTGCCCGCAACCGTTTGCCCATCGGGTAGTTCAACAGTCAGTGAGTCGGCTCCTTCGATTACATGATTATTGGTGAGGATGTAACCGTCTGACCGAACGATAACACCGCTGCCCATACCGTTTTGTTCGCGTGGACCGAACTGCCATCGAAATTGAGGTGGGACGCGATTGACTCGAGGGTCCACCACAGATTGCTTCGTGCTGATACTGACCACGCACGGTCGCAGGGCCTCGGCTACGTTGTGAAAGGCATCGGAGAGATTTTGGGCGTGTCGGAGATTTTCCGAATTCACGATCGGAGGGCGTGCGTTGATGGGTGGCAAGGTCCGATTTTGTGCCTGGAGCGGAGTTCGCAGGCCTGTCGGCAGCAGGAAAATTACAGTCGTCACGAGCGAGCCCGCGATCATGGTGGTGAGTGCTATGCCAACGTGTATCAAGGTCTTGGTCATGCCGATGACTCCGTACTTACTCTCGAGGTGCTGCTCAGAAATAGGGTGCGATTGGAAAAAGGGTGCCGTGGATCGGTGGAGCTTCGATGTTTCGAGGCTGCTCGTCCCGATCCACTGTGCCTCAAGGTCACATTATTGCAAATCTGGCTAGTACCTTCTATTGCCTTTTGGCTGCCGCTCCCAAAAGTTACCGGTGACAGCGGGTTTTATTGTTTTCGGGAGCCGTGTTGTGAATCAGTCACTTGGTCTCTTACCCAGTTTCACAGATGTGACGAAAAGACTCCTGAGTTTGGTCACGCATGCATCTGCGGCATCTGTTAGGCTTGAAACCGCGTTCGGACAGATCGGGTTTGCAGGTTCGGAGGTGGTGGCAACTTTTCACAGTTGGCATCAACGCTGACGGCAGGGAGCACTAAGGCATGCGAGACACATTGACGGTGATATTGGCGGGTGGAAGAGGTTCAAGATTGGAGCCTTTGACTCGCGACCGCGCGAAACCTGCTGTGCCCTTCGGCGGTTTGTACCGTATCGTGGACTTTGTTTTGAGTAATTGTCTCAATAGCGGAATGAGGCGTCTGCTGGTGTTAACTCAATACAAAGCACAGTCGCTTGACCGACACATCAATCTTGCGTGGCGAGGATATTTTTGTCGCGAGTTGGGAGAGTTCATTGATGTCGTTCCACCACAGCAGCGTTTTACCGATAATTGGTACCAGGGAACGGCTGATGCTGTTTACCAAAATATTTACGCTATCGAGCGTGAGCAGCCCAAGGATGTCGTGGTGCTCGCCGGTGACCATATCTACAAAATGAATTATGGACCGATGGTCGACTTTCATCGCAAGATGGGGGCTGATATCACGATCGGAGCGCTTCGCGTTAGTCGTTCGGAAGCACGCCAGTTCGGTGTCATGCAAACTGATGGATCGAATCGCGTGATCGGCTTTCAGGAAAAACCTGAGGACCCGACTGGGTTACCAGAAGATCCTGAGGTGTGCCTTGCATCGATGGGTATCTATGTGTTTAACGCCAAATTTCTGTACGAACAATTATGCGACGATGCGACGCATGATGACAGCGAGCACGATTTTGGAAAAAATATTATTCCCAACGCCATCGACGACTATCAGGTTTGTGCTTTCCCATTTCTGGATGAGAACAGAAAGGTAGACGCCTACTGGCGAGATGTTGGGACGATCGACGCCTACTACGACGCGACGATGGATTTGATTCGTGTTGATCCACTCTTGAATTTGTATGACCAACAGTGGCCCATGCGAGCTTTTCAGCCAATGTTGCCACCGCCAAAATTTGTGTTTGGTAGCGAGGGTAAATCAAATCATCGTCGAGGTGAAGCACTCGACTCCATCGTTTGCCAAGGAGCCATTGTCAGCGGAGGCAGTGTCGCGAGAAGTGTGCTCGGACCTAACGTCCGAATCAACAGTTATGCTTCCGTTGAAGACAGCATTCTATTTGACGGTGTTGAGGTGGGAAGACGTTGCCGCCTGCGGCGGGTGATCATTGACAAAGGTGTGCGTATTCCGCCCGAAACCGAGATTGGTTTCGATCCTGCTGCAGATCGCGAGCGAGGTTTTACTGTAACTGACAGTGGGCTGGTTGTGATTGCGCGGGGCGAGGACCTGACGCAGGTGTCAGGAGTCGAGGATAACTCGCCCGGTGAAAGTGTGTTCCATTCTTAGTTGTCGGTCATCAAGCTTCAGTGAACTGTAGTGAAACGCGACAGAATTAAGGGGACAACGTGAATCTGAACCGTGCCGATGTGAATCGTCTGAATGCAAGTAGGGGTGTCCGCTGATGCCTAGCGTGAGTGAACACGTATTGCTACTGGGTGCCTGTATTTTTGGCACGCTGTTACTTCTGCTTGGAGTCTGGATTGGGTTTCGGTTAGCGCGGGTAAAATACGGACCACCGGACGCTGGTTTTCGTCTCCATCAGGGTGATCGCGAACGCATCTCGCAATTGTTGCAGGATCTTGGAACGTGGGTGCGTGAGTATCGCCAGAGTGTTAATGATTACAAAGCGTTACTCGAAAAGTTTGAGCCCGATGTGGCTGGAGAAGAATCCAAACGTAGTATTTCCCAGCACCGAGCAGCGATCGCCGTCGAGCAGGTGTTGAAAGGAGTTCAGAAAACATCGGACCAATTGGATACTGCGGAGTATCGATTGCAGAAGCAAACATCACAAATTCAGTCGTATGTCAGCGATGAAAAGATTGACAGTTTGACTGGGCTGCCCAATCGCCATGCCTTCGACATCAGGCTGGAAGAATTATGTGGTGAAAACCACGAGGGTGGGTCATCGCTAGTCCTTGCGTTGATTGACATCGATCGTCTGAAAGCGTTTGGTGATGAACATGGGCAGCAGGCCTGTGATTACGCTCTGCGCCAGGTTTGTGAGATGATCTGCTCGAGAATTGAAAATGCGGTTGCAGTGGCTCGTTTTGGTGGCGGAGAGTTTTCGATGGTGCTGCAGGAGCCACTACGTGACGCCGCCGAACAAATGAATAAATTGGGGCGGTACTTGCAAATGGAACGCTTTACTTTCGGAAGCGAAGTCGCGCGTTTGACGGTCAGTATTGGCCTGAGTGCGTTAAGCGAGGACCGAGTGATGGGCACATTACTGCGGCATGCTGATGAAGCCTTGTTCACTGCGAAAAAGACAGGCGGAAATCGTGTCTACTTTCACGATGGGAACGGGCCCGTGCTTGTGGGGGCTCCCGAAACAGTGAAGCCACGGTCGTCCTCGTGATGACTGCTCATCGTTCTCATGGCAAGTGTGTTCCGCATCGAAAGGCGACGAGTCGATTTGGATAGATGACGAGTGGGGGCGGTTAGTGAGACCGATGAGTCTATGATTTCGGCCGGATGTGCCGTTTCCTTTGTTTTTTGAAACAAAATGGTGAGATTGCGGCCTCAGGCAAGATAATTGGCAAAAAAGCTGCGGAGATCCGCCACGGTTTGCGTGTTTATGAGTGAGCAGATTGACTTATTACTCGCAAATTTGGCAGGAATCATGTCCATACATTTCGATACCACGCCGGCCGTGATCTACATCGTCGATCGAGATGCCGGATCTCACTCAGCTTACCAAGCTATCGCTGAGCGACTTGGCGTTGAAGTCCGCTTCTCAACTTCCGTTGATGAGCTACTGATGACGGCTCCCAATGTTGCACCTTCCTGCCTGGTTTATGACGTTCGGTCCGGGCGAGACGAGTTTGAGCAGTGGCGGCAGAAACTGTTGCAGAAAACCACCGATGTTCCCATCATCTTGATTGCAGATGAGCACGAAGATGCACAGACTGCTTTTGGCTTTCAATTGGGCGCTTTGGCTGTGCTGCAAAGGCCCGTCGCCATGAATGTGCTGGAGGAGTATCTGAAATATGCGGTGCGTCGCCACCGAGCGGTTCGGAATCTGGTTCAGCAACATGAAAGAGTTCAGCAGACGTTGCGGGGACTCACCGAGCGACAAACCCATGTCATGGAGTTGGCGTCCACCGGTATGCCAAACAAGACGATCGCAACGCGTCTGTCTGTGTCGCAGCGAACAGTAGAGACTGAGCGTGCCAAAATTTTGAAAGCTTTCTCTGCCGATGCTTTCTGTGATGTGACTGCACAGGTGGGTGGCTTTCGAGTCCTGGAAACACTGCAGGAATTACAACAGCGAGCAACCGTGCTTCAACAAGGAGGAGTGCCGGTCTCGGACGAGAGGCCTCGTGTTGGAGCACCTGCGAGAATCGAAATGGGGAACCTGCCCTCGGACATCCTGATGCTGGTTTCTGATCAGACAGATATGCCCGCGTGACGCGGTAACGCCGCGGAGCAGATTTTTACGAAACGTATTTCCCAGTGTTTGAGTGGCCTATCGTTTGAGTGGCCTATCGTTTGTCGGTGGGTTTCTTGGGGTGTGGCGACTACCTGTGATGAGATTCAGTGAGCGGCTCGCTCTTGCTACGAATGCAGGGCAGGTGGATCCGGGCGATATGTCACGATTCGCACTGTGGCCACTTTGAATCAGCAGGGGTCGCCCCCCACCACCAGCCAAATGTCAGTGCATTGTGATGGTGGGTAAAGTGTGCTCCTCATGCGAGGTGCACAATGAGTGCCTGTCAGGTACACCGTGCCATTTAGTGATCTAAGATCGGGACGTCCCGCGATCTGCCGGGGCAAGACTGCTTCAGTGGAACGAACTTGGTTAGGTTTCATCAGCCTTTTTGGTCTTCTCAGCGGAAGTGTTGTGTTTTGTGGCCCTCTCTCAGGGTGTCATCTCGTCATGGAGGGGCGTTTCCAGTTAGACTTACGCCTCCCTGATTTACGACATTTGTTTTCGCCGAAGTATGAACGAACTTGACGATACACGTTTGATTGGCATGCTCCGACGCGTGGTACGCGATTGTGGAAAGCTATACAAGCAGTGTGGAACGTGGATGGTACGACGTTTTCCAACGTTGCTAGAGGGTGACGGTGAGAACTTCGTCGAACTGATGGATGATCTGCACCGTGGCTTGCTCATTAAGGTTTACGTAACGGTTGTGCGTGCCGATAATCGGTGGAGTGCCCCAGAGAAGAAAGTGGCTGCGGCCATGATCGAGCATTTGTGGGATCAGCAACTGCGTGGCAATGAGCTGCGTGAAGCGGCAACCGAGCTATTTCAGCAGGCCGATTTGTTGAAGTGGGAGGCACTCGTCGCTCCGTTTGTCCGGTACGAACCGTTGGCGGATAGTAAGTCCCATGTTGAAACCATTGTCATGCGTCTCGCGAACTTGGTCGCGAAGTGTGATGGTGAGCTTCTTGATGAAGAGTCTGTCACGCTGCATACCCTGCAACGGGAGATCGACATGGCGTTGTATCCCGCAGATCCCCAATCGGTGTTGGCTCCGCTTGCAGAGCCGCAAGACAAAGGGAATCGAGCCACTGCTAAGAAAAGTGATACAGCAAAGCAGAATAAAGGGAAGCAGCAAAAGGGCGGGAAGTCGGAGCAGCCTGAGCCTTTGTCCGAGGCTGAGCGAGAGCAGCGACTTGATGTCGCGATGAAAGAACTTGATGAATTGATCGGCTTGGATAGCGTGAAAGAACGTGTCAAAAGTTACACCAACTTTCTGCGTTTGCAGGGACAGCGGCGTGCTGCTGGCCTGAGTACCATGCCGATCAGCCTGCACATGTCGTTTGTGGGCAATCCAGGAACTGGTAAAACCACGGTCGCACGTATCGTGGGGCAAATCCTTGGGGCCTTGGGAACTCTGACTAGCGGACATGTGGTTGAAACTGATCGCAGTGGATTGGTTGCCGAGTATGCTGGGCAAACCGCCCCCAAGACAAATGAACTGTGTGATTCAGCGATGAACGGGATTCTGTTCATTGATGAGGCGTACAGCCTTGTCGATGCCTCTGGTGATGATGCTTATGGTCGTGAAGCGGTTCAATGTCTGTTGAAGCGTATGGAAGATGATCGTGAGTCGGTCGCTGTGATTCTGGCGGGGTATAGCAGTGAAATGAAGCAATTGATTCGATCGAATCCCGGGCTTTCGTCACGCGTCAATACAACCATCGACTTCGACGACTACACACCATTGCAGCTCGGTCGCATATTTGAGCACTTATGTGTACAGAATGAGTATTCTATCCCAAGTGACGCAAGATACCGCCTGCTCGTTGGGTTCCATCACCTGTATCAAGAGCGGGATCGGCATTTTGGTAATGGACGTCTTGTACGCAATGTGTTCGAAGAGAGTGTGCGGTGCTTGGCTGATAGGATTGCGGATGCGGGCCAGTTAACCGAATCTTTATTGACGACCTTGCTTGCGATAGACATCCGCTTTCCTGACTTGGATGCAAAGAAACTCGACGGTCTGGTCGCTGCTGAGCACGCTCTGAGGTTCAAGTGCGATCATTGCAGTACCACAGTTCGCATACAACGCGAGTCTTTGGGGCGTCGTATCAAGTGTGGAAAATGCAGTCATGTTCAGTACGTTGGTTGGGCAAGTATTTCCGATGCTTGATGCCGCGTATTCAATGTTATCCGCCGGCATGTTGATAGCCATGCAATTCTAACGTGGACTCGCGGATTTTGCGGCTCGGGTCCGCTGGCCTTCAATGTCACTCGGCCGGAGATGCCCAGACTACAAATGCGGGCAGCAACGTCAAGTTCACGACGGTTCCAATGGCCAGTGTTGATGCAACAAGTGCTCCAAAAGTTGCAGTCGGCACAAAGTCACTTGTTGACATCACACCGAAGCCAACCATGAGGGCTGCAGTGGCCAGCAAAATCGGTACGCCGGTTCTTCCTGCTGCGTGTCGTGATGATATTTGTGCGGTGTGCTTTCGACGCCGCGTGCGCTGATAACCGGCAAGGAAATGAACAGAACCATCAATTGATAGTCCAACGGAAACGGCAGCGATCATCGCTGCACCCATGTTGATCTTTCCGCCCGTGAACCCGACCAACGCGAGCACGAGAAAGACGGGAAGGATATTTGGAATTAACGCGACAAAAGCTAGACGCATGCGGCCTGTCGCCAGCCAGAGCAACAACAAGATCAGAATACTGGAGGTCGCAAAGCATCTCCATTGATCTTGTACCAATTGATTGATCAAATCGGCCATGATGACATAGTATCCGGTGACCTGCCCTGTCTTGCTCTTTCGGGGTGCGGTGGGTGCTTTATCGGCAGTTGGGGCCGCATCGGTTGATTGGGTGGCAATTTCGGGCGTGCTTGTGACCTCGTGCCATGCTTGGGTGTTGACGTGTTGTTGCACCACTCTTTGAACTTCTTTGATCAGTGCTGTCTTGGTAGTTGCATCGAGTTGTTCTCGACTTCGCAGCATGATGCGGAGTTTTCGCTTGTCGCCGGTTGGCTGGCTCAATAAGGCATCGTAGAAGACGGGCATTACCACGGACATGGCAGAGAGGCGTGACGAGGGAGACAGCAAGGCTGACACTGCTGATCGGCTCGCCACTTGGTCTGCGTCAGCGAGGCTGAGGACTTTGGTGAGTCCCTCGCCATCGATGTTGATTGCCCGAAGGTCTTGCTCCAGCAAACGGACTTGTTCCAAGTAGGAACGATTGAGCTCCGTCGGCGAATCCACGATGATGTCCCAGACTCCAGCGCCGCCAAATTCCGTTTCGACTTCTTGATAAGCTGAGACAACACTACTGTCGGGATCAAAATTATTGAGGAAACTGGTTTCTGTTTCGGCTCTCCCCATGCCAATGGCTGCGATCACGGTCATCAATCCAGCGATGGCAATGCATTTGCGAGGTGCCCGTATTGATGCATCGGCCAGTCGGATGCACCGCCGACGCAAAACGCGGGAAAAATGCTTCTGCTGTTGATCAAGTCGGGCGTGAAATCGAAACGCTGGTAGCATCATCAAAGCAGGTGAGAAAAGCATGATTGCCAAGCAGACGGCGACTGCGGAGATCGCGATCATGATGCCAAACTCGCGGATGGGTAAAATCTGCGAGACCGATAAAGCGGCGAATCCTGCAGCATCAGTCATGCAAGTCCATAGGATGGGCATCACTAGCAATGCAATCGCCTCGGTGGCAGACCTCTTCTGGTCATGCCCTCGGTTCTGCGAGTTGCGAAAACGGACCCCAAGATGAAGCACAGCTGTCACTGATATGACGGTAATGATTGCCGTCAGGATTGTCGAAACCAGAGACAGACTACTACCCATCCACACCATGCACGCCTGTGTGAGCACCGTTGACCACAGTATCAATAGCATGGACAAAGCCACGAAACGAAGGTCCAAAAGAGACAGAAATACGACAAGGGACAATAGAATCACCGTCGTGACAGCCAGTTGGTTGCCGTCTTTTTTGATGAGTTCAAAGCCATCGTGGACGAGAACGG
>Ga0315320_10002491_pt1 | contig 15135 bp, 19 predicted proteins | sample M140m21515metaG_FD_203458 | JGI IMG/M metagenome (GOLD analysis project Ga0315320, IMG submission 203458) | Ammonia-oxidizing marine archaeal communities from Monterey Bay, California, United States - M1 40m 21515 | ecosystem: Environmental > Aquatic > Marine > Coastal | place: USA: California... | reverse complement strand
CCATTAGCTTAGTGCATTTATGGCCGCAGTTACTGCCGCCTTGTTTTCGATTGTTGCGTCTTTATCCGTTGCGAGTTGCTCCATATTGGCGAGCGATGCCGCCGGGCTTGTGATGTCGTCTAATGAATACCACGCTTGTAGTCCGTTTTCTTCGCTATCGGTTAAACCTTCGTAGCTTTTCCACATCACGGAATTTATTTCATCGCTTGTTAACGCGCGGTTCCATATTGCGACGTTTGCAAGGTTGCCGTCGTAGTAGGCGTCTAAACTTGTATGAGAACGCGCGCCGATTAAAGCGTTTGTACTTGTGCTTATTGTTTGGCTTGTACTTGCGCTATTTGTTTGCGAGCCGTTGATGTATAGTTTTTGAGTAGTGCCGTCGTAAGTACCAACGCAAAAAATCCATTCATTTGAGTAAATACCCGTAGTGATTACGTCGGAAGAATTAACTGAATATCTTATTTTTTCATCAACATTTGATGCTAAAAAAATACCATCATCATTTGCTTCGCGATTGTCGTAAACAATTTTTGTTGTAGCCGTGGCCTCAACATAAACCCACGCCGCGATGGTGTGGTTCGTATGACTGAACGGGTCGTTTAGTTGTATAAAATCACTCGTCCCGTTGAATTCGGCCGAGCCTTGTACGGGGTGTGAAATGCCAGCGGTCGTGAACTTGTTAAACATAACCAGTCCATTTTTGATAATTGCCGAACCCGCGCTGAACAACCCTCTCCGTAGGAGGTAGTAAAATTGAGATTGTTTCATTCATCTTCGTCTTTATATGTTTTGTAAATATAAGTATCGCCTTACGGCTTTTTATTTTTCCTTCTTCTGAATCACGAACCAATCGCCACTCGGCCCGCCCATCAATGTGATTCCGTCATATGGTCGATCCATTGTATACGATGCCTCACCATCAATGCGTTCACCCGATTGCGGTGTCAATGAAATGTCTTTTGAATTGCTGATGGTGTCATCCGTTTTGAATCGCATAATCAATCCCGGTTCGGATGATGGCAAATTCAATGTGTACGTTCCATTTTCACCACTTGCGAAATCAATGAAGTTGAAATTCTTGTCCGCCGATAATGTTTCCGAACCGCCGGGGTTGCCCGTCACTTCATTCAATGTGACATTCACGCGCCCCGTTGTTGTGAACTCGCCAACCGATGTGGCCGACAATGTTGAATTGCCCGTGACATCTAATGTGCCCGTGACGTCGGTGTTTCCCGTGACATCCAAATCATTCCCTACCGTCACATTGTTATCTACACTTGCATCATTAGCGGTGAAATCATTGACATCTAAAGCTGCAATGTTTATCTCTCCCGTGCCGTTGTTTCCGCCAATACTGAATACTGGATCGGCGGGGACACCCGTGTCGGTATCCGTTATTGTAATGGCCTCTTTAGATATTGCAAACCATTCACCGTCCCACTCATCAGAGTTGGCAGTAAATCTACCGCCAAGCTGCAACCAATTCTTCCCCTCAAAAATTAAGCGAGTCATAAAGTTGTGGCTGCTGAAGATACTACCCTCGTACTTTTGCACGGGTGTGTTCATTAAAGAAAGGAACTCATTGGCAACAAGTCGCTGCGCCGTGTTATAGCTTCCGCTATTGCCCTCACGCCACCCCGTTGTAAGTGTGCGCGATGTTAAGGAATTTCTTTTATACAAACTCCCTTCCGTTCCGGGGCCGTCAAAGATTTTAGTAGTACCAAGATCGTAAATGATTCCGCTATCATTATCCGCTTGCGTTGTTGTAGAGCGAATATCAAAGCCGTTAGTTCCTACTGATTTTTGTATGGATACAACCTCAGTTTTCCACGTTGCGCTGTTTCCAGCGTTTATCACTTTTGTAGTGCCATCCGCTTTGATGAACTTATTGCTATTGAATTGCACCGTGATATCGCCATCAGTTTGCAGATACGGCGTTACTATAGTAACGGTTCCCGAAGCACGTTGGAATCCAAAATCACTGCGTTCAACAAACCTACCCGCGAGCACTTGATATCCGCCATCTGCTTGCGTTGTTGTCCACGTTTGGCTTATTGGTGTCAGCTTGTTGTGGTCACGCTCTAAATAGTAGACCGTCGTGCCATCATCTTGGATGACATCCACGTCAAACATATACCACAAAAACTGTGGGTTGTCCGTTACATTTGCGGTCAACGTTACCTTATAAGTGAAGGTTATCTCAAGGAAGTTGTTAACGTTTGATCCAGGTGTGTATCCTAAATCAATGAGAGGGCTTGAGTTGTGCGTAGATACAACACCTGCATAATCCAATCCATTTTCTGATGTTCGAATTTGCACTTCATTAACCGCTGGCAAAAAGTTGAAGATATTACCAGCAAGGCGCGCCTTGTTGCTTGTTTGGTCAAGTGTCTTATCTCTCGTTACACTTTCAAACCCTATAAGGTTGCCGTCTCTTCTATAGCTGAACTCTTTTAAAGAGCTACCATCGCGCTGGAATATCTGCTCTGCTCGGTAGCTACCATTTGAAAAATAAAAGCGCAGTCCGAATATCCTACACACCCCTACGAGCACATCGTAATAAGAAGCAAGGTTTACACTGCCATCGGCACTAAAATTGTGGAATACATTAACATCAACCGAGGTAGTCTCTAATGGGTTTACATCCGCATCATAAGTATGCTGCTCACTCCACCAGTTGCTAATCATTTTTAGTGCGGGCCACTCGGTTGGTAAAATGTTAAAGCTGTACGCATTAAAGATTGCGCTCGAGAATAAGCTCTTAATCGTTCTTAGCCCCTCTTGCGCCTCTACATTCTTGAGCTTGGCAATACCATCGTTTGCTTCTATCTGCAAAACGTAAGGCTCCGCAGCATCTTCTATTTTAACAATGTCTTGAAGGATGTAGCCACCCCAAAAGAAGTCAAGATAAACAAGCTCCTCCTCATCGGGTGAAAAGTTCATTACTAAGCCATCATCCGATACCTTTGAGGTGTTGTACCACTTATCAGAATCTTGGCCATCGTATTGGCCCTTCCAAATCTTAACGTAGTAGCGGTTCTCTTGGTAGTTCTTAAAGTCAGTCTCAAAGGCTCTTGTTGCGGCATCCTTGATGTACATACCAAAGGAAACACTTGAGCCAATGACAGGGCTGTAGATGTTGTCAGTTTGCCCCGAGTAGTTCAGCTCAAAGCCGCCACCAGTGACGTTGAACCTATCAGGATCATTGCCCGTATAGTCCTCATCCCATATCTCTATCAAGTAGAAGTTTCCGTGGTCGCTTCTAAATTCTCCGTATAATTTTGGGTTTGCCATTAGCCTCCGATTCCGCTTAGTCTATTTCTATTCCTTCCAGCACGCTCTTGCATCAATATGAAGTCACTACCTCTAAGCATTCCGATGATATTCATACCACCTTCTCCGCCACCAAAGCCGCCTCCGTTAAATCCAAAGCCGCCCATTCCTTCAAACATACCGCCAAACAAATCGCCAAAGCCCATTCCACCTTTATGAAACATTGCTAAACCAGCCTTGTTGGTTCCGCCAAATGCAATGGTCAGCATTGTAGCGAGCACCGCAGCAGCAGCAGCGGTAGCAAGTAATTGTGCTGCCATCATTCCAAGCTGTTGTAAGAACACCTCGTTAAACCTACCCATACGAGTTTCCCCTTCTTCTAACTTAGAAAAAGCAGCCTCAAAAGAAACTCTTAGCATATCGCCGAAAATCATAAACTCATCTCTAAACTCTCTGAATTTATCAATGTTATTCCTAAAGCTATGGTCAAAGATATCGCCAAAGTTCTCGGTGGTTTCCTCAAGCTCTTCAAGCTCCATATTAACCTCAGCGAAACCTAAATTGTGTGCAAGTTTTCCGCTTGTATCTTCTCCAGGATTAAAGGCTCGGTCGATCTCATACCCTACCCTTTGAAGTGTAGGGAGCAGCTCTTCAAGTTTCTTGTTGTATTGCTCAACGGCTTCTCTTTGTTTCTTTGCACCCTCTTTAGCTTGAGTTTGCATTTTATCAAACTTATCAGCCCAAGCGGTAACGCTCGGCAAGCCATTGTCAAATTCAGTGTTTAACTCCTCAACCTCTTCCTTGGTATCACCAAGCAAAGAGAGAAGTGCTTTAGTAGGGTTGGTCACTAAATCTAAACCAAACTTTGTGATATTAAAGTAAGATTGTACAGCAACAAAAAGCCGCTTGTAACCTTTCTCTTGGTCATCAAGGATAAAGTTGATTTTTCCAAGCCCTTTGATTGTATTATCAAGGAAAGCAGAGTATACAGGCAGGAGCTTGTCACCTACTTCAGTCTTTAGGTTGGTGATTGAAGCACGCTGCTGGTCTACCTTCATTGATGTGGTAGTAACACGCTCACCAACCTTCTTGAACTCCTCATCCATTATTGCACCAACAGCCTCAGCCATTGTAGCGCCCTCTGCCATCCGCTCTCTAAGTTCAGCGGCAGAAATACCAAGGTTATCAAGAATCTTAATCGATTGCCGCCCTAAACCAGTGACAAACGATTCAACCATATAGTCAACGCTCTCACCCGTAGCTTGTGCTCTGCGCTGTGCGAAGTCCAAACCCTTTGCAAGCACATCCATAGGGATGCGGAAGTTTTCGGCCTTTACAGCCGTCTGCATCAAGGTTAGGTCATCAACGGTGCCCGCTGTGGCTTTTCTAAGGTTATCAAGTAGGTTAGGGTTATTGAGTCGATTAAAAGCCGCCTCAACGCCTTCCATCTTAGATGCAAGCTCTATAGATTCAGCAGCAAACTGCTGTATAATATCAATCGCAAAGGAAGCGCCAATCACTCCACCTAAAGCACCAAAACCACCGCTTAACTTCTTCAAGCTGTGGTCGATGTTGCCCATTGCACCGCGGAACTGCTTTAAGTCCGCGCCAATCTTAAAATCTATATCCGTACGGCTCATTTACCAAACACCTTTTTAATTGCCTCTTGCACCTCTTCGTATGTTGCAGCCTTATGTACTCGCTTCTTGCTATCCCAAGGGAATACAGCCAAGTCTTTAGGGCCTAATCTTTTCTTCGTATGTGGTGCAATGTTTACCGCTGCTTGCCACCTCGTGGTTTCCCATACCAATTCAGTCTCATACTGAATGCGGTTTTGGAAGCCCTCTCTTTTGTTTTGGAATTGTCGCGGAGTCATATTGTAGAACTCCTCAACACTCATTCCCATCTCACCCAAACCTACCGCTTCCAGTGCATCCCAATCAAGGGATTCCGAGGCTTGGGCGTTTACTTTTTTTCTTCAGCTCCTGGCTTCACAAAGGAGGCGACAAACAATTCCATACACTGCTGAATGATACTCATATCCTCATCAAGCAAGTCGGCAATGTCATCAGTGTCAAGATCGAAGGCTTGCTTCTCTGCTCGTGCACCGTCTTTCATTCCCGCCCATACCAAATTGATGGCGTGGTCTATACTTATGTTTTCTCCTATCTTTTCAAGCTCTTGCAATCCAATGCCGCTGGCATTGCAAAACAATCTTAATGCATTGAACCCGTACTTTACAGGGTATGTCTTTTCGCCTACTTTTATCAAGTTTGTTTCCATTGTTGTGTGTGATGTTAAAATAGGGAGGCCTAAGCCCCCCTACTGATATTATGATTGAGTACCTTGAGTCAAGGTGCCAGTTCCTTGGAATGAGAAAGAGAACGTTGCGTTATCTTCTACTCCAGCATCGGTTGAGAACTCAGTAAAGAAACCACTACCGCTGTAGTATTTCTCGTCAGTTGTTTCTGAACCGAACTCAATAGCTACCGCAGCGCGGGTGCTTAAATATGTGTAAATATCGTCAGGCGTTGCCTTTCCGCTATTATCGTACACTACCAAGCCTTCGCCGGATAGAGTCCAAGATTTTTGGCCTTCTAATACTTCCATCCAGCCTGCGCTGTCTTTCGTGGAAATATCACGAGTTGCCATTGTAACGCTTAAAGAAGCGCTTGTCATTTTACCGACAATTTCACTACCGACTTTTATTACAACATCGGTGCTATTCATTACTGATGTACTTGCTGCCATCTTTTTTTAATTTTATGATTTGACTATTCTAAACACTAAATCAACCGATACCGCAAAAGTCTCCTCATCAACATTGAATACCTCACTTTGAGTATCAAAGCCACACGATTGAACATTCACACCCTCAATTGTTTCCTTCATTCGCACAAAAGTCGTGCGTATATTTTCAACGGCAGCTTGCAGCGTGCCGTAGTTATCTCCTATTAAAGTCAGCTCAATGTTGACTATATCAATATGGCTGTCGGCATCTTTCGATCCTTCAGGGCGGATGCTTGTAGTATCGTAAATGCAAAAAGGTCGGGCACTCGTTTGCGCTCCAACCAAAGGATAAACACGGCCAGCGAAAACGTTGTTTAAGCTGCTGGTGTTATCGAACTTGTACTTTATTACTTTACCAATCATCGCAAACCAAATCTCTGCCCAAACTTGAGCTTGTTTATCTCTTTTGTGGTTTCCGTTCTAAATACACGGACAAACCTCACATTTACCCTTGTCTTTGCAGCAGCCATTGCTTTCTGCGCAAAGTTTAAGTTTTGACCTTGGTATCGCTTTCCTTGATTGCCTCCAACTCTTAACCAGCCAAAGTTTATCATACCAGCGTACCAACCGCCTTTCTCTGCATCTTTATACCTACCGCTTCTGCGTGGCCCAACACTCATACCTACTACATCTTTCTTTTGTAGGTGCTTGGGTGTCTTTATACCAACACTTCTGCGCAGTTGTCCAGGCTTTATCTCATAGGCTATCTTGCCATTTCGATATACTTTGAACACCTCATCTGCATCAGTGATGTTGCGCTTATAAGAGTCAACCATAGGCGGCAGTGATTTCTTCCCTACTTTCTTGAGTATCCTCTTCTTGAGTCTATCATCAAGTTTGCGGAGCTTTCTCATCACCTCAGCGACACCCTCAACTCTTACCTTTACGTTTTCCATTACTGCGCATCTGACCATAAGCATACAATCTTAAGGAATGCCTTGCGGGCATCTGCGGATTGTATCGCTTGAATCTTATATGTATTGTTGTTGTATACTATACGCATCTCCTCATCAACATCGGTGCGGTAGCGAATGATAAACTCAACCTTTTTAGTGGCTGCTATCATATCACCATCTTCACCCTCGCGCCCTACTTTCTCAACCACGTTGGCCCATACTGAAGCAAGGGTAGAGAAGCTCTTCACTTCTTGCCCAAAGTTATCCGTAGTCTCACTAAAGGTTTGAATAGTGATTCTACGATCCAGTTGTCCAGCTTGGTCTATCATTAGAATGTAAAGATGCGGAATGGGTTAAACAGGTACTCCGATGCTGTTGGCATTTTTCTCACTCGGTCATCTCTCTTATCATATAAGTCGCTGATGATTAAAAGCATCCCTTGCTTTAATGGCGTGGGGATACTATCAACAGCGGTGCCTACTACATAGCGGACAATGACTTGATTGATGATTCCGTTTGTCGCAAACCATCCAGCAGTAGAAGCAATTCTCGCTGGTTCACTTATAGTATCAGAAACGTAGTAAGATGATGCAACCGTCTCTTCCGAGCCAATCTCATCAACATACTTAAGGCTTGTGATTGATTGCACTGGGCCTCTTGATAGGTAGATGATGTCTTTGCTTACCGCATTCTTATAGTTCGGGAAGCCATCAAAATACTCATCAATGGTAGTAGTAACCAAGATGCGGCGAGTATACTGCTCACACATCTCACGCGCAGCAGAAATGAGTGCGCCTATGAGTGCATCATCATCACTACCATCAACACGCAAGAAGTTCTTCGCCTCCGTTAATGTAATCGGCTCGCTTGCCGCTGGTGTTACTACTGAATAGGCCATTACCTTTTCTCTTTACTTTTTGGTTTTGACACGGTCTTTTTTGCACGCTTTTTAGGTGGCTCTGCAACTGCATCGCAGTACCCAGCGTTCAAAAATTCCATTGCTCTATCGTTGGGAAGTTCCACCTCCGCACCTTTGCGGAAGCGGAACCCTGAACCAACAATAGTCTTTTTAAAGACTACTTTCATCCTTATGCTTGGATCAAGTGCTTAACTGCACGGCTATCCAATACAGCAGAATCGCTTCTCTTGTAGCTTACAAAGCCTACTTCGAGTTCATCAGCGAAACGCTCATTTAAGCGTAGCATTTGAACACCACCAGCATTACGAACAACAAACTTGCTGAAGTCAGCAGCAATCATTGTTTTTGTACCAGTTGCGATGCTTGACTGCATATCGTTATTCACATAAACTGGAATACCGAAGATACGGTCAGGCTGCCCAGCTTCCATCGATGGGATGAAGATTGGGAAGTCGTTTGCAGCGCCTAAACCTAAAGCACGAACAGCAGCGATGATGTTATCGTGAGCCATAAGACCGAAGCCAGGCTTGTTGCGATAAGAAGCATCTACGCTGTAGATAAGGTCTAATAAGTCATCAGCAGTGATTGCAGTTGCACCAGCAGCAGTATTACCTAAAGCTGAACCAGTTACCAAACCTTGAGGTTGAGAAGAACCAGTACCAGTAGTGAAGGCAGCATTAGTTGCACGAGCGATACGCTCACCCATAGCTTCAACCAAGAACGCGTTCAAGTCGAAAGCAGAGTCTTGCAACAATTGCTGAGATACTTTTACCAATGAGCTGTAGTTGTAAGCAGAAAGCTGCTTGTTACCAAAGGTCATATCTTGTACCGTTACCGCAGAAGCCTCACCGATTAGGTTGGCATCAGTTGCAGTATCATTGATTGTTGGGTAATCCAACAAGCCACCTGAAGCAGTGTTCAACTTCTTAGCCAAACGCTCTACTTCACCTGTGAAGGCAGTAGCAACATCAAGCTCATTGCTGAACTCTTGAGGTACCAAGTAACCACCTAAGTTGTCAGTACCAGCAACTTGAGTCGCAGTACCACGCTTTTGTACCATTGAGCGCTCTTCAGCAGACAACGCACCAAAGCCGTGACGTAGGTATTTAGAGAATGCAGCAGATGCGTTTGCTTTAGGAGCAGCAGCACGAGCTTCGCCTTCCATTGAGGCAATCTCTTTTTTCATCTCAGCATTGCGCTCGATGATTTCAATTTCTTGCTTGAGGCCACGAGCATCTGCTTCGATAGCTTCAAACTTTGTTTTTTCTTCGCCCGTCATTGAGCGATTTTCAGCGTGTGCACCAGCTACAATTGCATCAGCATCTTTGATGAGCTGCGCACGACGTCCTCTTAATTCGATGTTTTTCATCTTAATCGAGTTTTAAAAGTTTGAGTTTATATTCAAAGATTTCAATATCAGACATTTCTTCAACCTCGGCTTTCACCTCAACTTCAGCACCCTCTGATTCAGGTGTATCTTTTCTCATCATTAGCTCACTCGTTGCATCCGGGTACGCAGGTTGCGCAACTGGCGATACATCAAGAAGCCTTGATACTTTTTCTATTATTCTATAAGTCTTTCCATCACGCTCTTCCCAGCGGTCGCGGTCAATCAAGAAAGCGAATGAACTTTGGTTCACATCACCTCTCTTCATCAATTCAACCAAATCATTTGCGTATGAAGTATTCGGTAGGTCAACTTCGTAGTAGAGTCCTCGCTCATCACTACCAAGGCGTAGGGTTCCGCTGGACACTCTACCAAGTAATAAATTCTCATCGTGATTAAAGTAAGCGCGTGTATCGTTATCCATTACCTCATCAAAGGCTCCAGTAGCAATCTGCTCGTAGAAGCCTCCCATCCATTCGCTGTCGCTGTTGTAAACAGCAGCATAACCTCTAATGGTGTTGCCTTCATACTCAGCGTTCTCCATACGGAACTCACGCTTCTCAATGATGGCCTTGTGGCTACGCACCTCAGCATCAAACTTCTCTAAAGTCGAGAAGCGGTGCACGACATTAAGCGCTGGCTTGCGCTCGATGTAGGCTTCCTCTTCCGAAGAGTAGCGGTATATTCTAATGAGAGCCGCTGGATCATCAGCAGTGCCGTTGACTTTAAAGCCGCTATCTGCCTCGAGTTCTCCATCTCTTTCGATTTGAATGATAACACCGTAAGCGTTTCCGCCGCTTGTGTTCCAACGTACAAAATCACCTACGCTCAATGCATCGGGTGCTGCACGCTCCTCATCTTTATAGCCAGCCTCTTCCATCTCACCCTTACCGAATGTGATGACAATTTCCTCATCAGTCTCAACAACCGACTTGATGTGGCGCTCGTTTTTATTTTCTTCCATTCCTTCTATCGTTCTTTTTGCCCAGCGCAGCATCTCATCACCGCCCCAAGCTGCATACATAATAGAACCGCAAATCTCTTTGCCGTCCTCATCAGTGAACTTACCTTGGTCGTAGGTCTTCGCTCTACTTAAAAAGCTGTAAGTTCTTACAAGCGTTTCATCGCTGAGATTTTCTTTACCCGCGATTTGGTTTGCTCTTGCCCATCCAACGGGTGTACCACAATCCGTACCATTCTCCTCGCGGAAGTCTAAAGCACGTTGTGCGTTGTTTACTGCTGCTTGTGGGTAGTCATTCCAAGGCATTACTCAGCAGCGTTATCAGTTCCCGCCTCAACCATATTCATAGGTTGCAAGTAAATATCTCCTCCATCAATTGGGTCAAGGCTTTCGTGTTTGCGTATATCATTCACCGACAGCCAGCCCCATTGTCGCGCAGTGGCATACGAGGAGTATCTGCTTGAGATATCACCGCGTAAAAGCCCATCCATATTGATACGGATAAAATAATCCTCTTGGCCAGGGAATAGCTTGCGGTTGAATTCCGCTTCCCAACGCTTAACCCAAGGGAGTATTGTGTTTCTTTGAAATTGAATGCCTTGCTCCTCAATGTTGGCTCGCGTGCTTGAGTTCTCTAATGATCCAAGATAAGCCAATGGGATACGGAAGAACCTTGCAATGTCTTCTACTCCAAACTTACGCGTTTCTAAGAACTGCGATTCTTGTGGTGAGATGCTGACCTTTTGCAAGTTCATTCCTTCTTCCAATATAGCTGTCTTATGTGAATTGTCAAGACCGCTGTACCTACGTTGCCAAGAAGCCATTAAACGCTTATAGGCTTCATCTGATAGGCGGCCAGGATGCGTGAGCACCGCACTTACGTTTGCGCCATTACCAAAGAATGAACCACCGAACTGGTCAGCAGCCAAACCAAGGCCTATGCTTTCTCTTGCTGCCTCTATTACACTCTTACCAATGACACCGTCAAACGATAACCCTAAAATGTGTATCATCTCAGTATCATCAAAGGTCTCTTTACCTTGGTCGATGTTGTAGAACTTCTCATCCTTGTAGACCTTAACCTCAACGCGGTCGGGGTGTACTGGAATAAGTTTAACGGGCTGGCCCGCTTCGTTTCTACGAATTGCAATAAATGCATTCCCGTGCAAACAAAGGTGCGCCTGACAAACCTCTCTAAAGTTAAAGTCCGTCATCATCCCGTTCGGGTGATGTATTAGCTTATTGATTGGGTGTGCTGATGCGTTGCGGGTGCTATCGCCTACATCTTGCTTCACTGCCCACGGCAATGATGCTATAGTCTCGGAAATAACACGAACGGCACCAAATACCGCAGAAAGGCGCATAGCGCTATCCTCAGTGATTGCAATACCCGTTTTTGAGGCCGCGCCGTCAAACATCCAAGAAGCGGGATTCGCTAATGATGTTGAGGGGTTATTAGGCGAAGAGCGGAATGCTCCTAAGATGCGCCCAAATAGATTCTGATTCTCGGCCATAAAGTAGTGTGTACTTTGTAATTACATCACCAAATATAAGTATCGCTAAATGGGAATAAAAAAACCCCCTCAAATCAATGAGGAGGTTTGCACCGCTAAGAACCTAATAGAAATTAATAAACCAAAACCAAAACTAAAATGGATGCGGTGAGTGAGCAAAGCTATCTATTTCAATCCTATTACGCAAGGCGCGAACGGTAAATCTCATCCGCACATTCTCACGCACGATATCTTGCAAAACAGCAACACCGTTTCTGATGCTGATGATCTTATACTGCCACCCGAATCTTTTCGATAGCAAGTAATCGCCAATAACTAATTTCGTTTCTTTCATAATCAAGAGTTTTGTTGTTGTCCTCTAAATATACAAAAAAACAAACACGAAACAAGTGCCCAGCGTTTGTCAAAGATGCAAGTATCTATTTACCTACGGAGGAGGCTATGCCTCCGTAGGGAAATAAATACAAAGACAAATACCTTTATTTTTTATTTTTTTTCTCTATATATAGGAGGAACAAAAAGAAAATTAACAGGTAAATGTTAATAACGCTCTTTTTGTATCGTGTAGCTTTTACCCTCAAAAATGAGTTCAATGGAGTAGTTATTCCCTCCCTCGTGTCTTAAAAAAGGACTTAATCCTGGCACATCGAAGAGCAGCAACCCCACCTTTTTTGCTTCTTCTATTGTCATAAGAATCGGATTTCTTGACTTTCATAAGTGCTCACTTTCGATACATCAGAGTTCTCAACCGTCATCTTTTCACCCAGCGCCATTATCATTGCAACAACGCCATCAATCTTATCACCAGCTTTTGCTTTAGAGAACTTCACATTCTCAGCATCATCTTTCTTCACTACAACATTCCCTACCATCCATCTAAGCATAGAGTGACCGCCGTGGTGTAATGCTGCTTTCTTAATCAATACCTCAGCATTCTTGATTGGGCCACTCATAGATACAAAGCCTTGGCCGAACGGGTCTAAATCAAGGCCCTCATCTACGAGCTGCTGTACTAAAGAGTTGGAGTTCCATCTATCAAAAGCGATGCTCTGCACATCAAACACATCAGCGGCCTCCAATATCTTCTGCTTGATAACGCCATAGTCAGTGCTGTTCCCATCGGTAACGATAAGCTCACCTTTAGATACAAAGCTGTCGTACGATCCACCCGTTTGCACCCTTCTGCGCTCCACGGCTGCCTCACTTACAAATAGATAAGGCAACACCTTAATACTGCCATCATCCCAAGGGAATACCAAAACAAAAGCAGTGACATCCTCAACGGCGGCTAAATCTAAACCGCCATAACAAGGCCTCCCTTTTAACTCTTCTAAGTGTACACTACCCGAGCTTTTCATCCACTCATCATCAGATATCCAGCCACTTAAACTATTCACCCATTGGTTCAGGTGCAACTGCCGAAACGCAATCTCACTGGACGGTAGGCTCTTTGCCTCTTGGCTCATCTTTTTAAAATACTCGGGCTTGATGCTCACATCAAAGTTAGGGTTTGCCTTGCGCCACGTCTCCTCACTATGGATATCATCATCAAGAGAGGCCTCATATATAAGTGGCAAGAAAGTGCTGTCCTCAATGATTCCGCTGCGCACCTTCTTCCCATAATCATAAAGCTCATAGCAAACGCTGTTAGGATCGAAGAGGCCCGCAGTAGAGATGCCGAACATAAGCGGCTGGGAACGTGCACCCATAGAGGTAGCCATCACATCCCAAAGCTCACGATTTTTAGCAGTATGCACCTCATCATACAATACCGCACTCGCATTGCTCCCGTGCAAAACACCAGCATCCGCAGCTACAGCTTTAAGGAATGAGTTGGTGCCGTTAAGAACAATCGAGTTGCGGTACACCTTACAAGCGCGCTCTAGTACAGGTTGATTCCGAACCATTTGCTTACATACGTCATAGATAGCATTTGCTTGGTCGCGTGATGAGGCGCATACATATATCTCCGCTCCTGGCTCTTTCTCTACGAATAGCAAAGCCAAACCAATAGCAGCGAGTAGGTTACTCTTTCCATTCTTACGCGGGATGAACACAAACGAGGTGCGGTACTGCCGAGTGCCGTCTTGGTTTACCGTACCAAAGAGTTGGCGAATGTATTCTATCTGCCACTCCTCTAATATGAATGGCTTATTCGCTAAGTCACCCTTAACGTGGGTGCAGACCTTTTCTATAAACCTGATGACCTTATCTGCTTTGTTGCTGTCGTACATTACTCTCCTAATAAATCTTCTAAACTATCAATCTTCTCGGGTGTGCTCAACTTGGCTCTTGCCGCTGCGGTGAGTCCAAACTCGGGGAGCATCTTTTTGATTCTATCCCACGCACCATTCATCATTGCAAGCTCGGGCCTTGGTCTATGCATCTCATCACCTTGTGCTGTGGTGGTCGCATAGGTTGGGCCTAATCTTTTTATCACTGCTCGGCTTGCGCAATAGTCCTCCCACGCATCGCTTATCATTTGCAATGCGATGGCATCAAGTTCTGCAACAACGCCAAGATCATCAAGGTGCTTAACCAACCAGTCAAAAGTCTCCTCTGCGCTTTGATAGGTTGGGAGTACTGGGCGGCCTTGCACTTCAAGGCGCTCTTCGTGACGGTCTTTTCTATAAGTATCTGCTGCCTTCAGCATCGCTGTTGGCTTTGGTTTTCTTCCTGGCATATCCTAAAACATTGTAAGTTGAGATTGGTGTATCTCGAGGCGCTTTTGTGCTGCATCAAAATACTCCTTATCTATTTCAAAACCCGTAAGGCTGTAGCCTCTATTGTGGCAAGCCAATGCAATTGATCCTGAACCAAGGTGCGTATCCAAAATGGTTTGGCCTTCCTCAGCGTAATTGTCAAGGAGCCATTCGTAGAGCTTAACGGGCTTTTGGGTAGGGTGTATTTTATCGCTTGCTGATGTATTCCCCTCGAGGCCACCGTAGTATCTGAAATCGAATTGCCTTGCAACTTTGTTGAAGCTGGTCCAAGCTAACTCCCCATCAGAGAAATTTGGAACTGGATTTCCTTTATACCAAAAGATGAAGCCTTTGCAACCATTATCCCAAAGCGGTGGGAAGTAATTACCGCCCCACACAATTTGGTTTTTGCTTACGCGTCTTAATTCATCAAAGTATTCTTGAGTTGGTATAGATTCATCCCAATCTTTTTGCTTATGTCTTTTCCCAGCCTTGTCTGATGGTGTACGGTTGTAGCTTCCGAACCCAATCCCATAAGGCGGGTCAACAATAGCTAAATCAAATTGGTTGTCAGTCATTTGGCGCATTGCCTCAAGGCAATCTTCGTTCTTTAAATCAATCATATTTTATCATTTTATTCGGGAACACTGCCCGACTTTTACCCTTTTCATTTTGCCCTCGTGTAAAAGAGAC
>Ga0315320_10002489_pt1 | contig 15140 bp, 12 predicted proteins | sample M140m21515metaG_FD_203458 | JGI IMG/M metagenome (GOLD analysis project Ga0315320, IMG submission 203458) | Ammonia-oxidizing marine archaeal communities from Monterey Bay, California, United States - M1 40m 21515 | ecosystem: Environmental > Aquatic > Marine > Coastal | place: USA: California... | reverse complement strand
TATGGATATGAAGTATATGTTAATACAGATATGCCTGATACTGAAAGAAATCGTCGTCGACTAATCCGTTTCGTGTCTCAAGAAGTTGTCAATGAAAGAAAGAAAACCTCGGGAAAACCAATCCCGCATTTCGATATTGAATCCATCGGACTAATTTTGAAAGAAGCTCAAAGGCGTAGCGGACGTAGAGGACGTTTATCTCTTAGATTACGTGAACTTGGAGGCTTAATCCGGATTGCAGGTGATCTAGCTGTTGAGGAAAATGCAGAAATAACCACGGCATCACATATAATTAGAGCTAGAGCAATTGCAAAACCGCTAGAGCAACAAGTTGCAGATAGGTATTTGGAAAGACAGGCAGACTACTCAATGATTGTGAATAAGGGTGAGAGGATTGGAAGAGTCAACGGGTTAGCAGTGTTAGGTGCGGACTCAGGACTTTCTGATTATTCAGGAGTAGTGCTACCAGTAGAAGCTATGGTGACTGCAGCGCATGGCAGATCAGGGCAGGTAATAGCTACAGGTGGACTTTCGGATTTAGCTAAAGAATCAGTAACTAATATTAGTGCAGTGGTCAAAAAATTAACTGGAAATGATATCAAGGATTTCGATGTCCATGTTCAATTCCCTGGAACTCATAATGTCGATGGAGATAGCGCATCCATTACTATGGCTACTGCAATCATAAGTGCATTTGAAGGATTACCTATAGAACAGAATCTTGCAATGACTGGTTCTCTATCTATTAGAGGCGAAGTACTCCCTATAGGTGGAGTTTCCGCCAAGATTGAAGCGGCGGCTAAATCAGGCATTGAAACTATTATTATCCCTCGCTCTAATATGCAAGATGTATTAATTGATGAACAATATGAATCTATGGTAACTGTAATTCCAGTCGATTCCCTAGATGAGGTTCTAAAACATGCACTTGTAGGTTCGGAGGATAAAGTTTCATTGGTTGAAAGGTTAGCATTAGTTATTGATACTATTTCCAATACTGCCGATACTCAACCGTCTGCTTGATGCTCCCTCAAAACTAAGTGTTCAACCTACACGGTGTATTTATGGGGTATGACGGGAGTAAGAGTTCTCCGATGGGAATTTTATTTCTTGTAGTCCTTATTGATATGTTAGGATTCACTATAGTTATCCCATTTCTAACATATTTTATCCAGGATTTAGCATCTTCAGAAGGAATTATGGATATTGGTAGGAGAGATTTATGGGTTGGTGTTGTGATATCTTGTTATTCTTTAGCACAGTTTATTTTCACCCCGATTCTAGGTTCACTTAGCGATAATTATGGTAGGCGTCCGATTATTATCCTAGGTCTGATTTCTAATTCAATATTTTTCATAGTCTTCGGCCTCTCACAAAGTCTCACAATGGCACTTATCGCTCGTTTCTTGGCTGGTGCAGGTAATGGAAATATTGCGGTTGCAAGAGCATATATCGGCGATATAAGCCAGCCAAATGAAATATCTAGAAGAATGGGTATGATAGGCGCTGCTTTTGGTCTTGGATTCATGATAGGGCCATTTATTGGAGGTTTATTGTCAGATCCAGCGACAAGTATTGGAGGTATTTTTGATACAACATTCTGGTCAAAATATCCTTATTTATTACCATGTATATTTTCAAGTATTCTTTCATTGATTTCATTATTGTTAGCAATAATTTGGCTTCCTGAGAGCCTCCCTAAAAAATCTAGAAAAAATCAGTTAGATTCTCCTGTGAAAGAAATCAGAAGTATTTTTGATAATCTAATTAATGTATTGAAATTCCCTCAAATATCTATTTTAATTTTTGCTAATTTCTTATTTATGTTTGGATTTAGTATGATGCATGGGACTTTCATACTTTTTACAGCCATGGAAATTGAAAACGGGGGGCTTGGTTTCACTGAAATGCAAAATGGATGGATTTTCGCCTTTATCGGTGTGATAGGAGTAATCATCCAAGGCGGTCTCATTGGTAAATTGACAGATAGGTATAGCATGAAAAATCTTATGATTTTTGGAACCCTACTTTGCGGATTAGGGATTGCTAGTTTACCCTATGTTCCTGCAAGTGCTAGCTGGGTGGTTTTCTTTAGCTCAGCAGCATTGGCTATCGGAAACGCACTCTTCTCACCTACACAATCATCAATGCTTACCTTTGCTACTTCCAATTCAGGTTATGAACTAGGTGCAGTGATGGGTGCTCAAGAAGGATATAGTGCGTTAGCCAGAATAATTGGACCACTATTAGCCGCCTATATTTGGTCTGAGACAGTTGAGGGAATTGGTTTATGGACTTACCATACCTGTTTTAGAGTGGCAGGATTGATTTTTATCGTTGCTTTAATATTACAGATGAAGATTAAAGTCAATTCACAATTTAAAGGGAGTATCAAAGCATGACAATTCCAGCAGTAATAGCTCATGGAGGGGCTGGTCCCGGGCCAGCTCGTCAAGATAATCTTCAGACTGCAATAAACAAGGCTGCTGAAATTCTTACTGCAGGAGGATCCGCATTAGACGCTGCTGTTCAGGCCTGTGTAATTCTAGAAAATGATCCTGTGTTCAATGCAGGGACTGGTAGTGTAATGCGTACAGATGGCTCAGTATTAACAGATGCTTCAATACAGACAGGCGACGGGAAAATAGGTTTTGTAATTGCTATGGAAGAAACCCCGAATCCAATTTTAGTTGCTGCAGATTTATTAGATGAAGAAATCAATGGCTTGACATCTCAAGGTGCTAGGATGTGGGCAGATGAAAAAGGACACATCAAGAAAAAAGTTATCGGAGTTTCTCCAAAGGGCCAAATTGGTGATTCAGAAAGGGAGATAACTGGAGATACAGTTGGCGTTATTGCTAGAGATAGAACTGGAATGATTGTCGTTGCTACAAGTACTGGAGGTTGCAGTTTTCGTCCTCCAGGAAGAGTTGGAGATGTGCCATTGCCTGGCTCTGGATTTTGGGCAGAGGAAGGACTAGCAGTTGCAGCTACAGGAATTGGTGAGGCTATTACTAGAGCACTTCTTAGTAACAAGGTATATGAAAAAATAAAGGATAAAACCTATTCTTTGGAAGAGTCAATGAATTGGGGAATTAATACATTAATATCGCCTAAGCATTCTGTTGGATTAATTGCATTAGGTCCTTCAGGGCCTGGTTTAGGTGTTTCTAATACAAATATGCCATGGGCTACATGGGAACAAGAATCAACTGAATAATATACTAATCTAGGGATGCGCTTAAGGACATGTCATTTGTCGGCGACTCGGTGGTAATGTGTCAGACATCGAATCCCGCATCCAACAGATTGCATCTGTACTAAGTCAACTTGATGATTCGCAAGTGCCTAGGAATATACGCACTACTGCAAAAGAATCTGTAGATAAGTGGCTATTAAATAAAAATAAGGAAATAGATTTGAGGCTTGGAATGACTGCATCTATGCTTGATGATATTTTCAATGATCCAAATTTGCCGCTTCATTTTGGTCCGCTATGTCTTCAAATTCAGACTGCATTAGAAACTATTCTAGCAGAAGCACGTAGGAAATAATTTTTAATTCAAACTCTAATCTAGTATCGATGATTAGATGAAGTTGAAAGCGACTCAATTAGGTACTTCTACGCTCAGTGGCTTTAGCCCTTAGGTTAGTATAACCACACTTTCGGCAAGCTCTAGGTTTGCTTCCACGATGAGTTGCAGAGCATTTCATGCATATCCACTTTTGGAGAAGACGTGCTTCTGCCACACTGTGTCGTTGAGCCATACAGAGTCTCCGAAATGCCTACCCTTCATAATCGCTTTGCTAGGTATTCTAAGTTTTTCAGTCATTTTTTTCAAGATTCTTGGACCGAACTATTCATTCGCCTTCGGCTAAGCCGAGACCTTGTGCCAGCGAATATTGTGTTAGGGGCCCAGTGGGGAGATGAAGGAAAAGGTAAGGCGATTGATCAACTAGCGCCCAACTCTACTTGGGCTGTTAGATTTCAAGGAGGAAACAATGCGGGGCATACAATAGTTCTAGGAGATACAACCTTGAAACTGCATCAAATTCCTTCTGGTGTAACATCAATGGAATGTAACTTAGTGCTTGGAGATGGAATGGTCATAGATCCTTGGGTTCTCGAAGAGGAACTTGACAGATGGTTTTCTCTAACTGAGGAAAGGCCAGAAGGTAAGCGTTTATTCATTAGTGAGAGAGCATCTGTTATCCTACCATTCCATAGGTTATATGATTCTGCTGACAAAGTAGTTGGAACCACAGGTAGAGGAATCGGTCCCGCTTATCGTGATAGAATAGAAAGAGTAGGTATTCGTTTTTGTGATATTAATAATGTGATTACAGATGGTAATAAAATATCTGAAATAGTTTCTAGAATGAATAAGCAATTAGATTCAGTAAATGTTTCAGAAAGAATAACTCCTGAATCCTTAGTATCAGATTTGAGATGGATAATGGATAGATATTCGGATGCAATCAGGCCAACAGGATTAATGGTTGATTCTGCACTACAAAATGGTGAAAGGATTCTCCTTGAAGGCGCTCAAGGTGCTATGTTAGACATAGATCAAGGCACGTATCCCTTTGTTACATCTTCAGTAACAAGTCGTGCCAATGCGACTCATGGTGCGGGAATTCATCCGGGTCATGTCGAGCAATGTTTTGGTATAACAAAGGCATATACAACAAGAGTTGGAAATGGGCCATTCCCATCCGAATTATCTCTTGACAAAGGGCCTGGCCATCATATGGCACAAGTAGGTCATGAATTTGGTACTACTACCGGCCGTCCAAGAAGGACTGGATGGTTAGATATGGTGGCTTTGAAAGATGCTCATAGGTTCAATGGATACACTGGATTAGTAGTCACGAAATTGGACGTATTGGGGGGGCTTGATGAAATTAAAATTTGTATCGGTTACGATTTTGACGGTAAGGTGATAAAATATTTCCCAACAACTTCCGAAGAAGTAGCAAGATGTAAGCCGATTTATGAGACTCATGAAGGATTTCCCGCATTATCAGATGATGAATGGATTTCTATGGCAGATAGGTCACGTTCGGAAGGAATTGGATACAATGCAATGCCTGAAAAGGTCAGGCATATTGTAGAAAGAATAGAAGAATTATCAGGGATTCCAGTTGTCAGTGTAGGGGTTGGTCCTGATAGAAAGGCATCAATTGCAAAGTTAGGAGGTCCATTCGATGTACCTGCTGAAGAGGCAACGTTCTAATTCAGGTGTCTTTTCGAAGTGTCATGGGATTCAAATCCAGGGCTAAGAAGAAACAAGAATTAGCTTCAGCGGCCAAAGGTCCATCCAAAAAAGAGAAAGAAGAATATTCGGGCGAAATTCGTTGTGATGTTGCCGGATGTGGAAAATGGGCAGATAAGAAAATTGGTGGTCGAAAATTAGCATTTGATAGAGCCGCTGATGTTTGGGGTGAAGAAGGACTTCTAGGAAATTCTAGGAGAGTCACTCTTTGTAAGTCATGTTATCGAGAGTGGAAGAAGGCGAAGAAAGACGACCCTAATGAATGGGGTTAAACTTCTAGTGTTTCTTTTAGTAATGATAAAATGCATTATCTAGTAGCGCCGTAATATGAACCATCCTGTTAACGAACCTATCCTTGGTTATTCTCCGGGTAGCAAAGAGAGAATTGAAATTAAAGCAGAACTTGATAGGCAAATGAGTGAAGTAATAGAAATTCCTTGCATCATAAATGGTAAAGAAGTATTTACAGGAAATATTGCAACTCAGGTAATCCCTCACAACCATAGTCACATTATTGCAAGAGTCCACTTGGCTGGTAAAGATGAGATGGAAAATGCTTGCAAGGTAGCAGTTAATGCACAGCAGAATTGGATAGATATCGGTTTAGAATCTAGGTGTGAAATTTTTGAAAAGTGCGCTGATTTGCTAGCAGGAGAATGGAGGATGAAAGTGAATGCCTCTACTATGCTTAATCAATCAAAAACAGTTTTTCAGGCAGAAATAGATTCTGCTTGTGAATTAATTGATTTTTGGCGCTTCAATTGCTTCTATGCAAGAAATTTCCATGATGATTTCCAACCATTAGTATCTCCGCCTGGGGTAAAAAATTCTACTGAGATTCGTCCCTTGGAAGGATTCGTTCTTTCAATAACTCCATTCAATTTCACAAGTATTGCTGCAAATCTCCCTAGTGCACCTGCAATTGTTGGTTGTACATCTGTTTGGAAACCAAGTAGAAATTCGTACTTGTCTAACTATATTCTTATGCAGTTAATGATGGAAGCCGGATTGCCAGATGGCGTGATAAATTTCTTGCCAGGTTCTGGTGCAGAAATAACAGAGGTTGCTCTTGCAAATCCTGACTTTGCTGGTTTACATTTCACTGGCTCAACTGCAACTTTCCAAGGCCTATGGCAGGAAATTGGTATAGCTTTACCAAATCTCCGTTCATATCCTCGAATCGTTGGTGAAACAGGCGGTAAAGACTTTGTTGTAGCTCATCCTAATTGTAATGAGCGTGGTTTGTTAGTTGCATTATTAAGAGGTTCATTTGAGTTCCAAGGCCAGAAGTGTTCTGCAGCTAGTAGAGCATATGTACCTCAATCAGTTTGGTCATCAATTAGTGATGAATTATGTGATGAGATTAGGAAAATAAAGATGGGAGATGCAAAAGATTTCACTAACTTTATGACTGCTGTAATTGATCAAAGATCTTTCGACAAGATTACTGGTTATATTGATAGGGCTAAGGAAGATAACTCATGTGATGTAATTGTTGGGGGTAATTACGATGATTCAATAGGATGGTTCATTGAACCAACAATTATCGTTACGTCAAATCCTAAGTCAGAGACAATGATAGATGAGATATTTGGTCCTGTACTAACCGTCTATGTCTATGATGACAATAAGTTCGATGAAGTACTAACCTTATGTGATGAATCTTCTCCATATGCTCTTACTGGGTCAATCTTCGCCAATGATGAATCTGATGTGCAGAAAGCATTCAATGCTCTTAGATTTACAGCAGGAAATTTCTACATCAATGATAAACCAACAGGTGCTGTAGTCGCTCAACAACCATTCGGTGGGGCTAGAGCTAGTGGTACCAATGATAAAGCAGGTGGACCATTGAACTTGTTAAGATGGATAAGTCCTCGTTCAGTTAAAAGAACATTCGAACCCCCCCAAGATTGGGATTATCAATTCATGCAATCTGAATAAGTCGCCAATATATTCAATAGCCTAATCTCATTCCTTTACTTGGGGAGCATCTGCTGAGAGGTTACGTAAGTAACGACCCTTGGACCTGATCTGGGTAATGCCAGCGGAGGAAAAAAATATGTACAATAAAAAAGCAATAACAATATGCCTAATAATGATATGTTCTTTACTAACTGGATGTATAGAAGATAGAGACTCATCTGGGAATGATGAGAACTTAAGCATCATATCTTATGATGCATTTGGAGTTTCACAAGAACTCCTTGATCAATTTACGAATGAAACTGGAATTAGTGTTGAGATTACTAGAGCCGGAGATGCCGGTGGTGTACTATCTACTGCTATTCAAACTAAAGACTCTGGTCTTTTCGATTTAGCAATAGGAGTTGACAATTCTTATCTCGGTACTGCCTTAGCCGCAGAAATTTTTCAACCTTTAGAGACCGATCGAACGATTTTTTCCTCACGTGCTTTAACCTCTTATGACGGTAATCTGGCTATCCCATTCGATATCGGTAGTGTGTGTATAAATTATGACTCAAATTATGTTGATGGTGAGAATATTACTATTCCGACATCTCTATGGAATTTCACAGAGCCAGCATGGGAAGGGAAATTTGCAGTTCAAAATCCACGGACAAGTAGCCCTGGTCGTGCCTTTTTCATAGCAACTGTTGATTATTTTTCTAAGGACGAATATAATCAAACAAACTATGAAGATTGGTGGGAGTCTATGAATTCAAATGATGTGATAGTAACTGATGGATGGACAACATCCTATGAAACTCATTATTCTGGGGGGTATGGTCAATGGAGTGACGGTTTCATTGGCGATGCACACGCAGTAGTTTCTTACTGCCATTCTCCGGGAGTAGAAGCTTACTATGGGGGAAATTGGACCACTTCCGTAGCATTGAATATTGAGGGGGCATCTTTTTCACAAATAGAATATGTATCCTTTTTATCTGGTTCTGAAAAGTCCTCATCTGCAAATATCTTTGTTAACTGGTTAGTCTCTGAAGAAATTAATTCTCAGATGTCAACTATTAACTGGATGTATCCTGCAATTGAAGGTGGAGACATAATAGAAGATTCAGGCTATCGTTGGCATTCTGTAGTTCCTATAGATTGTGATATAGAAATTTCTGAGATAGACTCGAATATTTCTCTATGGCTTGATGAATGGGATACTGCAATGGCTTGAGACGGTTTTATGAAAATCCGTTATCTGATAATAACTTCATGGGCTGTTTTAGTAATTTTGCCCTTATTACTCGCCTGGAATCAACTTGACTCTGTTGCTGAAAGAAATATTTTCGAGACTATCCTAGATTTTAATAATAAATTTCAGACAAAAGACTCTATTTCTTTTACATTCCTAGTTGCCTTTCTATCTACAATATTGACGATAATTATTGGTTTACCCTTGGCTTGGAATCTTGGTAGATATAACTGGCCATATCATAATCTTCTAAGAAGTATTTTCACGGTCCCTTTTGTAATGCCATCGATTCTGGTTGCAATGGGTTTCTTAGCACTGTTAGATTGGATTAGTATTCTAATTGGGCATAACCATTCTAATGAAACACGTTTTTACACCCTTCTCCTAGCTCATGCTTGGTTTAATTTGGCTCTTTTGATAAGGTTCTGTGAACCTCTTCTTTCAACAATTGATTCGTCTTATGAAGAGGCATGTAGGTTGTTACCTTCTGGTAAGACGAAAATTAGTAGGCTTAGAAATTTCTGGATCCCTTTAATGTGGCCCAATATTGCTGCCTCTTCAGCCCTAGTATTCGTTTTTTCTTTTACGTCATTTGCTCTAGTGAAATTCATTACTCCCTCAGAAAGAAATTTAGAAGTTGTAATGGCAAATCAGTCCGAGTGGGCAGGTCTGCCAATACCTTCGCTGAGTCGTGCACCATCTGAGATAGTTCTCGCCTCATCTACAATTCAATTGATAACGATAATTCTGGCATTATTAGTCTCGTCATGGTTACAATCCCGGTCGTTAGGACATCATCTTTCTTCTCTTAAAGATGGAAGAATTTCTGTTTCATTCAAATCAGCACGTGGGATATATCTTATTTTAATGATAATTTTCATTATATCTCCAATGCTTTCTCTTATCTCTTCCTCATTTATGGTTAGAGAAAATGATTCGATGATTTTTTCTTTACAAGGTTGGGAATCAGCCTTTGGAGGTAGTCATTCTCCCACAAATGCCTACCAATCTCTCAAATCTTCAGTCGGGTATGCTATTATGACTATTATGCTATCACTTCCTATAGGTTTCCTACTTGCAGATACTATATTCAACCTAGAAAAAACAAATCCTAAATCTGCGACAATTTTAGATGTTCTTGTAATGCTGCCTTTAGCATTATCTGCCGTCATGGTCGGTCTTGGTGTTTTACTCGGATTAATGCGTACAGATCCTGAAATTGCTCGAAGTTGGTGGATTCCTCTTTATGGACATTTGATGTTAACAACTCCTTTCGTAGTCAGAGTACTTTTACCGGCTATGAGAAATCTCAACCCCCATCTTGAAGAAGCTGCAGCATTGCTTGGCGCAAATTATCTAAAACGATTATTTTTCATACGCTTATCTCTATTAAAACCTTCAATTATAGTTGCCTCTAGTCTGGTATTTGCAATTTCATTGGGTGAATTTGGTGCATCTTGGGTGGTTTTGAGATTTACTGAATACACTACACTTCCAGTGATGATTGGTGATTTACTCAGTCGTCCCGGATACGACCCTATATTGAGACCCGCTGCGAATGCTGCGGGAACAATTTTGTTATTGATTACATTAGTTTTATTCATTAGTGTAGAGCGATTCAGACCAATTGGAAGTGGAGGTGAGTTTTGATGCTATCTTGTGAAAACATTACTAAGTCGTATGATAGTTTGGTGTTATCTAACTTCAACTTAATAGTTGATAGTAATGAAATTGTAGCATTACTTGGTCCATCGGGCTCAGGTAAATCTACTCTTTTGAGAATTATTTGTGGTTTAGAGAAAAGTGATTCAGGAAAGATATTATTCAACGGAGTAGATTTAGAAGAAATGCCTCCTGAAAAAAGAGGTATTGGGATGGTATTCCAAAACCTTGCATTATTCCCTCACCTAAATGTACATGACAACATTAAATTTGGCCTACCAGTAAATAATTCTATAAATAAAATTTCAGAGATACTTGAGTTAGTAGGCTTGAAAGATTTTGGTTCTAGAAAGATTCAGACTCTTTCAGGTGGCGAATCACAACGTGTGGCTCTAGCACGTTCTTTGATCGCAGAACCTAAAATGATACTTTTGGACGAACCCCTATCCAGTCTTGATTCAAGCATTAAAGAATCATTATCTTTAGAGGTCCGAAAAATGATTAAATCATTATCTATACCTGCTATATATGTGACGCATGATCCTCAAATTGCAGAAAGAATGGCTGATCGAATAGTCTACTTAGATGAAGATAACTCTAATAATTAATCAATCAAACTAAATATAGTTAATATTCCGAAATGTCTCATGGAAGAATTGTCTAAGTTACAAAAACTAACATTTCCTTGGAAAGGATTCTGGAGGAAAACATGGACTCGTAGAGAGATGATAAACGGTAGTTGGTTCCCATTAGAAGTTTTTTTACTAGGCATTATATTTATTGCAGTGCCATATTTTGGCTCGAATAATATAGCACATTTTTATCTCGAAGATGCATTTTCTGTATTCCCTGAGATTTCTTACGATCGCTCAGTTCCAGTAATTAATTGGATGATTATTCCTTATGCTGCTTTGTACCTATTTTATCCTGCTACTTTGATATTAACCCCTAAGAATGACAAAGGTCGTTTAGAGTTAATTTCAGCTATGCAGATGCTAATTTTAGCCACTCTATTTTGTGTAATGATATTCTTATTATTTCCAGCAGAAGTAGATATGAGGAATCAAATCGATTGGGATTCTATGAATGGAATCGAGACAATTCTCTTTGAGTTTATACATACTTCTGACAAGCCTTGGAATGCGTGGCCAAGTCTCCATATTGTTCATTCATATTGCCTTGCAAGAATGATTACTCATTGGTTAAATCACAACTATTCAGAAACTAAATGGGCGAAACCATTCATGGTACTATTGTGGGTTGAATGGACACTACTATGCATTAGTATATTAACAACCAAACAGCACTATATGTTCGATTTGTTTTCTGGTATGTTTGTAGGATATTTCGCTTGGAGATTTTTCCAACCAACACTCGATAAGATACAATCTAGCGACGTCGATTCCATATTGGAAGAAATCGGTTGGTCTAACTAATTGTAAACAATTGGTAAGAATGCATTAGCAGCATCTTCACAAGAGTTAGCAACATCGTCAAGTCTCTGCAATACTCTGTACATGTGTACTGCTGCAAGAGGATCATCTACTCCTTCTCTAAATACAAATCCTGCTGCACGACTTTCAACTAAGTCTGCCTCATGTTCTGCAAGGTTTACCTGATGAATCAGTTCTCTTAACTCAATTCTTCCCTTCTTAGTATTTCCAGAAAGTGTTAGATCTCTTAGATGTAAAACTGTATCTTCGTAAAGTGCTGCAGTCTTTTGTACAGCCTCTGCCATCTCGATTACCATTTTTCTTGCATCTTCATTATTGTAAAGTTCTCTGAAAGATAGTTGTTCTGCAACATTTTGTGCATAATCTGCTATCCTATCTTGCCTTCCAAGCATGTAAAGGAACTCATCGCTGTCTATCAACAGTTTCCAGCCCTTGCTGCTTACTTTCTCTCTCAGTGCATTTTTGATATCATCTGCTTTCAATTCAGCCTCAATTGTAGCATTGATTTCTTCAGATGCATCTTCTCCTGAAGCGCTCTTTTTTACAGCGGTTAACATGTGTTCCACAGTTTCTTCTACTGCCTCTGCATGAGTGTGGAATAATTCGAAAACTGTAGGATCATATTTTCCACCGTCTGCACCAGCATCTGCTAATGCATCTTCTACAAATATTTCATCGCCACTAGTTTTCCAAATAACATACCCTACTAATAAGAATGAGATAGGAAGTACAACAATTAATTTTAGTGGATCTGAACCCATGGCGACATAGAGTGTTACTGCACCAAAACCTGCTGCAGGGAGGCTTGCTACCCATGATGCTGCAATCTTACCAAACACTTTGAAATCCACATTCTTTGCTCCTCCAGCCAAACCGACTCCTACTACCGCCCCAACCAGTGTGTGAGTAGTTGATACAGGCACTGCCAGGAATGGCATTGAGAAAATCAGGATTGTAGTTGCTGCGCCAAACTCGGCAGCGAACCCTCTTGTTGGAGTAATATCGGTAATTTTAGTACCAATTGTTTCCATTACTCTCCACCCCCATGTTACTACACCGACAGCAATACCTACGGAACCAAGTAGCACCAACCAAAGTGGAACATCTACCTTAGCTGCTAAATCTCCACCACTAGATAGGATATCGTAAACTGCAGCCATTGGTCCGATTGCATTAGATCTGTCATTTGCTCCATGAGCGAATGCAACATATGCTGCAGTGATTATCTGTAACCAAACGAAAATTTTCTCTACACCTTGGAAGCCTTCTCCTTGCTTCTTGAAATCATAGTCTCTCAGAACATACCAAAGTATCATAGATGCAATACATCCAATGATAAATGCTACAATTAGAGAGTTTATAGGGAACCAAGCATTTTCTGCGAATGGGTCGAAAACTCCATTCTCTTTCACTGGCAACCAGTCGTTCTTATCATCAATCCATCCTTCTGAAGCTGCTCTTGAGATGAATCCTTTTAGTGCCTTAAATTGTAATGCTAGACCTAATGTGAAGAATGTAGGCAAGGCAAGAATCGGCGCTAACCACCTAGATCTCGCAATTGGGTCATCTGCTTCAAGAATACTCGCACGGACAATAAAGAATGTGATGAATGCAAGAATACCACCCATTAGTGGGCTTGCTACCCATGACATGACTACTTTTCTCACAACTTCCCAATCTATTAGTGAAGCATTATGTTGTACTTCCAGAACTAACCCTACACCAACTATTCCACCAATTATTGAATGCGTTGTTGAAACTGGCAGTCCGAAGCGAGTCGCAATTGTCAACCAAACTGCTGCAGCCATCATTGCAGCAATGAATCCGAACATCAAATCATTTGCAAATGCATCTGTAACTAGAGCTTCATCTGCGAGGTCGATATTTAGAATACCCTTTCTGACAGTATCTGTAACTGCATCACCTGCAAAGAAAGCTCCGCAGAATTCAAACACAGCAGCAATAATAACTGCCTGTCTCAATGTCAAGGCTCTGGAACCTACAGAGGTCCCCATTGCATTGGCAACATCATTGGCACCTATGTTCCATGCCATGTAGGCACAAACAACAATTGCTAGCATAAGGACGACGGTCATAATCGGTTCCATGTCATTTCCGACTAATACTTGGTTTATCACTTTTAGATTATATAATCTATATAGTTAGTAATAAAAAAGCATTACTGCGGACTATCTATAATTATATATAGTTCCATTGAGTCGTCATATTATGTATTCAAAGACAGACAAGAGTTCTGAAGTTAGGAAAATTCAACTAACTGGAGGTTCAACATATACCGTTAGTCTTCCTAAAAAATGGATTATAGAGCATGGTTTAGAAGCTAAAGATGAGATTAGGATTGAATGGAGACCCTCAGGAGCCCTTAGAGTAATTGCCGACACCTCAAACTTACTTAGAAAAAGGGAAGTAAAGATTGATTGTGAGATTATACCTGATCATATGATTTTTGATCATCTTATTGCTGCATATTTATCTGGTGCTGATAAAATCAAAATATCCTCAAATAATGATTTTTCCCGTATTCAAAGCAAAGTTTTTCGTGATTTTGTTCGTTCTACTCGTGGCCTTGAGATTGCTAATGATCAAGGCAACATGCTCGAAATGATTAGTTTACTAAATCCTTCAGAAATGCCATTACATTCTAGTATTAACCGGATGTATTTACTTATATCGAAACAAGTAAGAGACTTTTCAGAGGTACTTACCGGTGATAATCTAGAAATTCTTGATGACTCTAGCGACAGAGAGAATGAAGTAGATGCATTAAGGCTGTTACTTGAGAGGCAAGTAGGTCAAATTCTCGAATCTGCTAGCATAGAAGATTCTCTCGGAACTTCAAGATGGGAGGCGTCCGAATTATGTAAGTTGGTTAGGACATTGGAAAGAATGGGTGATCATAGTTATGCATTATGCGACCTAGCCCAAAATCATACAATCCCCGAGTCTTTGAATTTGTCATCAATGCCAGTTTCCTTAATTCCAATTTGGCAACAATCAATGAAATTATTAGTTTCTAATATCAAAAAGAGAGATATTTCTGAAGTACATATTGCAAAATCAAATTTAATCTTAGCTCAAAAAGAACTTATTCAATACGAAGAAGAACTAAGAGCTAGCGATATTGCTATTAAAGATGCTTTATTCTTAGATCGAGTATCCGAATCTCTCAGAAGAATATGTGCTTATTCGATTAATATGGCTGAAATTTTAATGAATATACAAACTCATAGAGATTCCGTGGAAGTTCAACTGTAAATCTATCATCTACTGGATAACTTACTAAGCAAAGTCTTGAAACAAGTATCATGAAGAAGGCAGCAATCCTAACGATTGCAGTTTCTACTTTCTTGATTATTCTCTCATTTACTATTTTTATAGCCGGAAGTTTGATTTTAGATAGAGACATATCTGATGAATCAATATTCAGAGGAGATAGCGGCGAGGTATTCGTTCGTTACCATGACACATATTCGGTTTATGTCAGTGATGCTCACAGTTGTTCTGAAACTACAGTGAGTATCCATGATGATGAATGGGAATATTTCTTTGAGGATTGTGATT
>Ga0315320_10002488_pt1 | contig 15141 bp, 12 predicted proteins | sample M140m21515metaG_FD_203458 | JGI IMG/M metagenome (GOLD analysis project Ga0315320, IMG submission 203458) | Ammonia-oxidizing marine archaeal communities from Monterey Bay, California, United States - M1 40m 21515 | ecosystem: Environmental > Aquatic > Marine > Coastal | place: USA: California... | reverse complement strand
CCGGTTTTTGAGTAGTAGCTCCATTATCGAAGTACACTAAGTTATGCCCATTTACCTTGCGGCTCAGTATAGGGAACTGTTTTCTTATTTGGTTAATATCTAACATTTATAGGTCAAAATCTAAATCAACATTTAATTTTTTAGCTAGTAATTTTTTAGCTAGTGTCTTCACTTGTTCTACTGATATATTTTCTATTGCTTCGGATGCAAATGCGTAGGTCAATACTGCTTTTGCTTCTTCAATTCCTATTCCTCTACTTCTCATGTAAAAAAGCGCGTCGTCATCTAATTGACCAATAGTACATCCATGACTACACTTTACGTCATCGGCATAAATTTCAAGTTGAGGCTTACTGTCAATGCTTGAACTGTCACTTAAAAGTAAATTATTGTTGGACTGGAAAGCATCAATTTTTTGAGCATCAGGGCGCACCATTATTTTACCATTAAAGACCCCTTTAGAATTGTCTAAATAAACTCCCTTATACATCTCATTACTTCTGCAATGTGCACTTTTATGATCTACAAAAGTATGGTTGTCAGCTAACTGATTATTGTTTAAAATTGAAACACCATTCATGTTGCTTTCACAATTAGAACCGTTTTGTTCAAAATTTATGTTATTTCTAATGAAAGCGCTTCCAAAAATTAGAGTGTTAATGTTGCAAGTAGAATCATGTTCTTGAAACACATTCACAGTATCAATTAGTTGAGATTCTGTAGTATTGTCTTGTATTTTGTTGTATTCTACTTTTGTATTTTTATCACAATTTATTTGAGTAAAATGATTTATAAGAGAAGCAGAATTGTTTAGGTCCTGTAATCGTTCTATAAATTTAACTTCTGAATTTTCGCCAATAGAAATTTGATTTCTATATTGAGAGAAATTATTTACTGTTGTTGAGAAAAACAAGATTTCAATAGGACTTTCTAATACTGTATTTTTATCTATCGAAATAGTAAAGCCATTTTGAGAAAGAGCCTTGTTAAGTTGCAATATGCTACCATTATTTATGCTTTCAAATTCTGAAAAACCATTAACACTTACACCTTTTATTGTTGGAGTATTTATTAATTCTCCGTCTGAAAAAATAATTTTATCTGTAAGTCCTAAAGAGTATTTTTCTACTATTGAGGAATTAATAATTCCCCCTTTTTTTTCAATGCTGTATTCGTTAGCAATTACTTTTTTTAAAGAAGTATATTTCCACTCTTCATCTTTAATTGTCGGAAATCCATTTGACAGAAAAGAGGTTAGTAATTCTGTTTTTTTAGCGGAAATCTGAATTCCTTCAGAATACGCTTTTATATTTTTAATTAAGCCCACTTTTTATCCACTTCTTTAGTTATCCAATCGTATCCTTTTTCTTCTAATTCTAACGCTAATTCTTTCCCCCCTGATTTTATAATTCTTCCATTATGTAAAACATGTACAAAGTCAGGAACAATATAGTCTAACAACCTTTGGTAATGTGTGATAATGATTGTTGCATTATCTTCATTTTTTAATTTATTTACTCCATTCGCAACAATTCTAAGTGCATCAATATCTAGGCCCGAATCTGTTTCGTCCAAAATAGCGAGTTTTGGCTCTAACATTGCCATTTGAAAAATTTCATTTCTTTTCTTTTCTCCACCAGAGAAACCTTCGTTCATGTTCCTAGATAAATATCCTTTTTTAATGCTTAGTAGATCCATTTTTTCACGCATCATTTTTAATAAATCTTTAGTAGGAAGTGGTTCTATACCTTGTGCCTTTCTTTTTTCAGCTATTGAAGTTTTGATAAAGTTAGAAACTGAAATTCCTGGAATTTCAACAGGATACTGAAAAGAAAGAAATATACCGTTATGGGCTCTTTCTTCTGGGTCCAATTCTAATAAATTTTTTCCATCAAAGCTTATTCCTCCCCCTTCTACTTCATACTCTTCCTTTCCTGCAATTACAGCTGAAAGTGTACTTTTTCCAGAGCCATTAGGCCCCATAATAGCATGAATTTCTCCTGCTTTTACTTCTAAGTTTATTCCTTTGAGGATTTGATTACCTTCAATACCTGCCTTCAATTCTTTTATTTGTAACATATTTTAATTTTTAACCTACTGAGCCCTCTAGGCTGATTTCTAATAATTTTTGTGCTTCTACAGCAAACTCCATTGGTAATTGATTGAGCACATCCTTACAATAACCGTTTACTATTAGTGCAATTGCGGCCTCTGTTCCTATACCTCTTTGGTTACAGTAAAATATTTGGTCTTCCCCAATTTTTGATGTAGTTGCTTCATGCTCCACTTTTGAAGAGTTATTTTTAACTTCAATATATGGGAATGTATGAGAGCCGCATTTATCTCCCATTAGTAAAGAGTCACATTGAGAAAAATTTCTTGAATTGGTTGCCCCATTAGAAATACGTACTAATCCTCTATAGTTTCCCTCACTCTTTCCTGCGGATATTCCTTTTGCAATTATTGTGCTTTTAGTATTTTTACCTAAGTGAATCATTTTTGTTCCTGTATCTGCTTGCTGTTTGTTATTTGTTACAGCAACTGAGAAAAATTCTCCTATAGAGTTATCTCCCTTTAAAATACAAGAAGGATACTTCCAAGTAACAGCCGAGCCCGTCTCTACTTGTGTCCATGAAATTTTTGCACTTTTGTGACAAATACCTCTTTTAGTTACAAAATTGAATACTCCACCAACTCCTTCACTATTTCCTGGATACCAATTTTGTACTGTAGAATATTTAATATCTGCCTCTTCTAAAGCAACCAGCTCTACAACAGCTGCATGTAATTGGTTTTCATCTCTCATTGGCGCGGTACACCCTTCTAAATAGCTTACTTGAGAGCCTTCATCTGCAATTAATAATGTTCTTTCAAATTGACCTGTTCCGGCTTCATTAATTCTGAAATAAGTGGATAGTTCCATAGGGCATTTTACTCCTTTTGGAATATAGCAGAATGACCCATCAGAGAATACTGCTGAGTTTAATGCAGAAAAGAAATTATCTCTAGCAGGCACAACACTTCCTAAATATTTTTTTACTAATTCTGGATGATCTTGTATGGCGTCAGAAATTGGACAAAAAATAATCCCTTTTTCTGCCAAAGTTTCCTTAAAAGAAGTAGCCACTGAAACAGAATCCATTACTATATCTACGGCAACATTTGCTAATTTATTTTGTTCATCAATAGAAATACCAAGTTTATCAAACATTTCTTTCATTTCAGGGTCTAAGTCATCTAAGCTGTCCAAAACTGGTTTTTGTTTTGGTGCTGAATAATAGATAATTTCTTGATAGTTAGGTTTTGTGTAATTGATATTTGCCCAATTCGGCTCTTCCATCTCTAGCCAAGCGTTGTACGCTTTTAATCGATATTCTAGCATCCACTCCGGCTCATTTTTTTTTGCAGAAATAATACGAACTACGTCTTCAGATAATCCTTTAGGAATGGTATCCGAATCAACATCAGTTGTAAAGCCATATTTGTATTCACTTGAAGTTACTTTTTCTAATAACTCATCTTCTGACTGTTTTTTTTGTTCACTCATTTTTTAAAATTATTATAGAGAAAAGCTTTCTCCGCAGCCACAGGTTCTGGTTGCGTTTGGATTGTTAAATACAAATCCCTTTCCATTTAATCCGTCGGAAAACTCTAATGTTGTGCCAACTAAATATAAAAAACTTTTTTTATTAACTAAAAGTTTAATACCATTATCTTCAATTAGTTCATCTTGATCACTCTTAGAGTGATCAAAGTCTAATTTGTAACTTAAACCCGAACAGCCACCACTTTCAACACCAACTCTCACAAATTCTTTTTGCTCATTTTCTAGATCTAGTAAATGAAGTAATCGTTCTTTTGCTGAATTACTAATATTAATCATATTTTTAATATATCTTTTTTCCAGTTTGCAAATGTAGTAAATAAAGATCTCATTTATATATCTTTGCTAAATGAATATATTTGAGGATAAAGGCATAATCGCTACATCAATTGATAGTTTGGGTGAATTTGGTTTAATTGATCATTTAACTAAAGATTTTAAAATAAATAACCCGAGCTCTATACTTGGAATTGGTGATGATGCAGCCGTTATAGATAAAGGTGATAAATATCAGCTAATAAGTACTGATTTACTTGTAGAGGGAGTTCATTTTGACTTGGCTTATGTGCCGTTAAAGCATTTGGGATATAAATCAGTTGCTGTAAATGTTTCCGATATTTGTGCAATGAATGGAGAGGCTAAGCAAATTACAATAGGTCTTGCAATGAGTAATCGCTTTACCGTTGAAGCCCTTGAAGAGTTTTATCAAGGAATTAAGTTAGCATGCATTGAATATGGTGTTGATTTGGTAGGGGGGGATACTACTTCATCGGTATCAGGATTAATGATAAGCGTATCAATATTAGGGGAAGTAGAAAAGAACAAAATCACTTTTAGAAGTGGCGCAAATATTAACGATTTAGTAGTTTGTACTGGCGATTTAGGTGCAGCATATTTAGGATTACAACTTTTAAATAGAGAGAATACTATTTTTAAGGAGAACCCCAAAATGCAGCCTGATTTAAGTGGTCATGATTATGTGTTAAGAAGACAATTAAGGCCTGAGGCGGCAACAAAATACACCAGAATACTTAGAGAGCTTGAGATTACACCAACATCAATGATTGATATTTCTGATGGACTTTCTTCTGAAGCCTTACATATTTCAAAATCCTCAAGAGTTGGGATTACAATTCACGAAGAAAAAATTCCAATAGACTATACGTCTATGAATTTAGCCAACGAGTTTAATATGAACCCTATATTGTGTGCTTTAAGTGGAGGTGAGGACTATGAGCTATTATTTACAGTTAATCAAGAAAGTTATGATAAATTAAAGAAAGATCCAGACTTTACAATTATAGGTTTTGTGAATGACATATCAGATGGCAATAATTTTATAGCTAAGGACGGAAGCTCTCACCCGTTAACTGCTCAAGGTTGGGATTCGATAAATCTTAATAAAGTTGATTAGTCTAAATTATAAACGTTTATAATTATAAATCATATTACTTTAAAATTTCAACCAATCTATTGTCGTAAGTTTGTAAAAAAATAATTTTTATAAATATTTCTGTATGAAATTTAATGATTTACGACTACACTCAACCTTGTTAAAAGCTATAAAAGATCAAAAATATATTAACCCTACTGAGATACAAAAGAAGGCTATACCATTAATTATTAATAAAAAAGATGTACTTGGCTCTGCGCAAACAGGAACTGGAAAAACAGCTGCATTTGCATTACCTATTTTACATAATTTAATTATTGAAGGCAATATTAATCAAAACTCTAAAATTAAAGTATTAATTGTAACACCTACAAGAGAGCTTGCTATTCAGATTGGCGAAAATTTTTCGGCATATTCAAAATATAATAATATCAAAAATACCGTAGTCTTTGGTGGAGTCAATCAAGTGGCTCAAACAGAAATCCTTAAAAAAGGCGTCAGCGTTTTAATTGCCACACCTGGAAGATTATTAGATTTAATGGGTCAAGGCTTTATTTCACTCAAAGATGTTTCTTGTTTTGTTTTAGACGAGGCTGATCGCATGCTAGATATGGGTTTTATTCATGATATTAAAAAGCTATTGGAAAAACTGCCTAAGATTAGACAATCGTTATTTTTTTCAGCAACCATGCCTGAGAATATTATTAGCTTATCAGATACAATATTAAGCAACCCTAGAAAAGTTGCTGTACATAATGTTTCGACAACAGCAGAAACTATTCAGCAATTTATTTATTACACTAATAAAACTGATAAGAAAAACTTATTACTTCATATTCTAAAAGACAATATGATTGACCAAGTCTTAATTTTTTCTAGAACTAAGCATGGAGCAGATAGAATTGTTCGTAACTTGAAAAAGAAGAATATAAAGGCAGCTGGAATTCACGGAGGCAAATCTCAGAATCAAAGGCAAAAGGCTTTAAAGGCCTTTAAAAACAATGAAGTAAGGGTCTTAGTTGCCACTGATATTGCAGCTAGAGGTATAGATATTGATAAATTAAGCTACGTACTTAATTATGATATTCCAAATGAGCCAGAAACTTATGTTCATCGTATTGGAAGATGTGGTCGGGCCGGAAAAGAAGGCGTTTCACTTTCTATTTGCGAGCCCGAAGAAAACACATACGCTAAAGATATTGAGAGGTTAATTAAAAAAACAATAGAGGAGGTAAAAACCCATCCGTTTCCTCAAACAGAAAAACCGATGAACTTGGAGCAAAAAAAAGAATTTGAAAGGCAAAAACAAAAAAGAAAACAAGAGTTTTTTGCTAATAGAAATAAAAAGAATAACGGGAAGGTAAATAGATAGTTTTATTATGGGTATTTATAAGTTTAATGTAATTATATAAATTAGAGAGGACTCATATGTTCATCAAATCTTCTATTTCTTCTATTTCCACAGGAATATTTCTCATTAAGTCAAATGGCTTATCATTTGTAACTAATATATCATTTTCAATCCTTATACCGAGCTCTTCTTTTAAAATGTAAATTCCAGGTTCACATGTAAAGACCATTCCATCTTTCATTGGAGCCGAAACATCTCCCACATCATGAACATCGAGCCCTAAATAATGAGATGTGCCATGCATAAAATATTCTCTAAATAGCGGTTTTTTAGGATTTTGTTTTTGAACATCGTGTTTGTCTAATAAGTTTAGATTTATTAATTCTGCCTCCATTAACTTGCCAACTTCTTTATGATATTCTGCAATAACAGTGCCTGGTCTTAGCATGCTAGTTGCTTCTTTCATTATATGTAACACAGATCTATACACTTCTTTTTGTCTATTAGAAAATCGTCCATTTACTGGAACGGTTCTAGTCATGTCAGAAGCGTAATTGGCATATTCAGCCCCAAAATCCATTAATAATATGTCTCCATCTTTACACTCTTTATTGTTTTCTATGTAATGCAAAACACAAGAGTTTCTTGCCGACCCTAATATTGGCTCATAAGCAAATCCAGACGACCTATTGTTTAAAAATTCGTGCATTAATTCAGCCTCAATTTCATACTCCATAACTCCAGCATTTATAAATGGAAGTATTCTTCTAAATCCCTTTTCAGTTATATTGCAGGCATTTTGAATTAATTCTATTTCATATGACGATTTTATAGACCTTAGTTCATGCATAATTGGCGCTACTTCTTTAATTTTAATATTTGAAAACTTCTTAGAAATCATCTTTCTAAATCGATCGTCTCTTGTTTCCACATCAGACGAGGCGCGGCTATGAATATTTTTATTTAAAAATATTGTATTTGTATCTAAAGACAATTCTCTAAGTTTATCTTCTATTTCATTCAGCCAAAAAACAGTCTCTATACCAGAAATATTAAAAGCCTTTTCTTTGTTTAGTTTTGCGCCTTCCCAAATTTCTATATGCTTATTTGTTTCTTTTAAAAACAAAATCTCTCTCATTTTATGATTTGTATGATTAGGGGATATTACCAAAACGGTTTCTTCTTGATCAACTCCAGAAAGCCAAAACAAGTCATTATTTTGCTTAAAAGGCATTGTTCCATCTGCATTAGTTGGCATCACATCGTTAGAATTAAAAATAGCGCAACTATTTTTAGCCAATTTAGATCTAAATTTTTTTCTATTTTGTATAAAGAGTTGTTTATCTATTGGTAAATACTTCATTTTAGAAATTTTAAAAATCAAAAATAGTTAAAATCTTTATTAAGCAATAATCATTCTTTATTAGAATTTTATTAATACATTGTCTGAATTATAATAATTGAGCAGTATATTTGTACTTTAATTTTATAAACTTTTCAAAAATGAGTAATGGAATATCATCTTCATCAGTAGGAAGAAAATTTTTAATGGCCATTTCAGGATTTTTTCTAATGTTTTTTTTATTACAACATCTTGCTATTAATTCACTTTCTGTGATTAGCCCTAAGACATTTAACGAAGCATCTCATTTCATGGGCACCAACCCTCTTATACAGTTTTTCTTACAGCCATTACTTATATTAGGCGTAGTTTTTCATTTAGTAATGGGGATGTATTTAGATCAAATGAATAGATCTGCTAGACCAATCAAATATGCAATGGACAAGCCAAGTGAAAATTCAAATTGGATTAGCCGAAATATGATTATAACTGGAGTAATGATTTTACTGTTTATGGGTTTACATTTTTATGATTTTTGGATACCAGAGATAAATACTAAGTTTATTAAAGGTGACTGGACGGGACTACATAATGGTCAGTATAGGTATTGGGAAGAGCTAAGTCACAAATTTCATGACCTATGGAGGGTGATTATTTATTGTATTTCGTTTGTCTTCCTTGCGTTACACTTGCTTCATGGTTTTCAGTCTGCCTTTCAATCAGCAGGATTTAACTCTAATAGTTATACACCTATAATAAAAAAAGCTAGCAATATATACGCTATATTTATACCATTAGGGTTTATATTTATAGCGATATTTCATTATATAAATTATATAATTTAAATTATAACAGGCTATGTGTTACAATAAATGTGGCGGCTTTACATGTGTAAACATCTTATTAATCCACACAAATTGTAACACATAAATATTTATTATTAATAATTTTTTTATTGTGTTACAAATAAATTTTTATTTGCGTGTTACAATACTTTTGTCTTAATTTTTTTATAATTTTGCAATAACATTATATAACAATATGAATAAGATAACATTTTCCCTTAATTATAGAAAGCCCAAATCTAAATATAGTGGTTCAGACGAGTTATTTGTGTGTATTAGGCAATATTACAAAACTGACGGTGATAAAAGAGGTAAAATTAGAAAATCTAGCACTGGTGTTAAATGTAAACTAGATGACTGGAATATACATTGGCATGACACTGATGCTCGACTTCCCATTAAAGAAAGTGATCCAAATCATGTTAAAAAAAATAGGATACTTAAAAGAAAAGTTGAAGAGTTTGAGAAAAAATTTTTCACTACAAATGTTGAGCCTAAACAGGCCAGATCAAAACTTAATAGTAAAATACCAAAAGGACCAATAGCCTCAAAATGGACTCAGCACAAGAATTCTATTAATCTAGTAAATCCATCAAACAAAAGAAATATAGATATTATTGTTGTAGGAACAGGTTTGGCTGGAGGATCAGCTTCGGCTTCGTTGGCTGAAATGGGATATAACGTTAAAACTTTTTGTTATCAGGATTCACCTAGAAGAGCTCATTCTATTGCTGCACAGGGAGGAATTAATGCAGCTAAGAACTATCAAAATGATGGTGACTCTGTAAACAGACTATTTTATGACACTGTTAAAGGTGGAGATTATCGAAGTAGAGAGTCAAATGTACATAGGCTAGCCGAAGTTTCAGCTAATATTATTGATCAATGCGTTGCTCAAGGCGTGCCCTTCGGGCGAGATTACGGTGGGTTGCTGGACAATAGGTCTTTTGGTGGGGTTTTAGTTTCTAGAACATTCTATGCTAAGGGTCAGACTGGACAACAATTATTACTTGGAGCTTATTCAGCTATGAATCGTCAAATTGGTAAAGGTAAAATTACGCCATATAATCGTCATGAAATGCTAGATCTTGTTAAGATTGACGGAAAGGCTCGTGGAATAATTGCGAGAAATCTGGAAACTGGAGAGATTGAAAGGCATTCAGCTCATGCAGTTGTTATTGCAAGCGGGGGCTATGGAAATGTTTTTTTTCTATCTACTAATGCAATGGGTTCAAATGTTACAGCAGCTTGGAAAATTCATAAAAAAGGTGCGTTTTTTGCTAATCCTTGTTATACACAAATTCACCCCACTTGTATCCCTAGAAGTGGCGATAATCAAGCAAAGCTAACACTTATGTCGGAGTCACTAAGAAATGATGGAAGAATCTGGGTTCCTAAACACATTAAAGATGTCAAATCTATTAGAGACGGCACATTAAAGCCTATTGATATTGCAGAAATCGATAGAGATTATTATTTAGAGAGAAGATATCCTGCTTTTGGAAATTTAGTACCAAGAGATGTTGCTTCTAGAGCTGCAAAAGAAAGAATTGACGCTGGTTTTGGAGTAAATCAAACAGCAGAAGCAGTCTACTTGGATTTTTCTTCTGCAATTATTAGATATGGTAAGCAAGAAGCAGCTATTGCAAGAATTAAGAATCCTACAAATGAAGATTTTGTAAGATTAGGAGAAAAAATAGTTGAATCAAAATATGGAAACCTCTTTCAGATGTATGAAAAGATAGTAGCTGAGAATCCATACAAGACACCAATGATGATTTATCCTGCTGTACATTATACAATGGGTGGTGTTTGGGTCGATTATAATCTTATGACAACAATACCAGGATGCTATTGTATTGGTGAAGCTAATTTTTCTGACCACGGAGCTAATAGATTAGGTGCTTCTGCATTAATGCAGGGTTTAGCGGATGGTTATTTTGTATTACCTTACACAATTGGAGATTATCTTGCAGATGATATTAGAACAGGACCTATTTCAACTGAATTAAAAGAATTTGATTTAGCAGAAAAGAATGTGACACAAAAATTAGATTTATTAATAAATACTAATGGTACAAAATCACCAGATTATTTTCACAAGAAGCTAGGTAAAATTATGTGGGAATATGTTGGTATGTCAAGAAATGAAAAGGGATTAAAAAAGGCAATAAATGAGATAAAATCTATTCGAAAAGAATTTTGGAAAGATGTTCGTGTTCTTGGTGATAGAAAATCATTAAATCCTCAATTAGAAAAAGCAGGTAGAGTTGCAGATTTATTAGAATTAGGAGAGTTATTTGCTAAAGATGCTTTAGATAGAAATGAATCGTGTGGCGGACACTTTAGAGAAGAGTCTGTTGAATTAGATGGTATGCAAAAGGGAGAAGCAAAGAGAAATGACAAAGACTATTCTTTTGTTTCTGCTTGGGAATTTAACGGCGAGCCTTCTGAAGCAATTTTACATAAAGAACAGCTTGAATTTAATGATATTGAACTTAAGCAAAGAAGTTATAAATAATAATATGGATTTAACACTTAAGGTTTGGAGACAGAAAAACAGAAACGACAATGGCTGCTTAGTTGATTATAAAGTAACCAATATTTCTGAGCACTCTTCTTTTTTAGAGATGCTAGATATTCTTAATGAACAGTTGATAGAAAAAAATATCGAGCCTGTTGCATTTGATCATGATTGTAGAGAGGGGATTTGTGGTATGTGTTCACTTTATATTAACGGAGAAGCGCACGGCCCAGATAGAAAAGTTACAACTTGTCAGTTACATATGCGCATGTTTAAAGACGGGCAAACAATTTATATAGAGCCTTGGAGGTCTTTAGCAATGCCAGTTATTAAAGATTTAATTGTAGATAGATCGGCATTTGATAGAATACAACAGTCTGGAGGCTTTGTGTCAATAAATACTTCTGGGAATACTCAAGATGCAAATGCGCTACCTATACCAAAAATGAATGCAGACAAAGCATTTGATGCGGCAGCATGTATTGGGTGTGGCGCCTGTGTTGCAACTTGTAAAAACTCTTCGGCCATGTTATTTGTTGCGGCAAAGGTTTCTCAGTATGCATATTTACCGCAAGGACAAGTAGAGGCAAAACAAAGAGTAAAAAATATGGTCAAACAAATGGATAATGAAGGCTTTGGAAATTGTACTAACACTGGAGCGTGCGAAATAGAGTGCCCAAAAAGTATATCAATTGAATATATAGCCAAAATGAATCGAGAATACTTTAGTGCATCATTTTCAGATTCTGATTAGAAAATGCATGAAAATATCAAAATATCTATTATACAGTCAGATATTATTTGGACTGATATAGATAAAAACCTTGCTCACTTTACTAATTTAGTTTCTAAAATAAAAGACTCAAAATTTATTTTTTTACCAGAAATGTTTAATACCGGATTTTGTCCGAACCTTACAAATTTTGCAGAAACAATGAATTGCAAAACAGTTAATTGGATGAAGAATATTTCACTTGAAAAAAAATGTGTTGTAGCGGGCACTTTAATGATTAAGGAAGATAAAAAAATTTTTAATCGTTTAGTTTGGGTTTCAGCATCAGGCAATATCATTACTTATGATAAATGGCATTTATTTTCATTAGCCGAAGAAGATAAATTTATATCAAAAGGAATACAACGTATAATTATTAACGAATTTGGTTGGAAATTTTGCCCCTTAATTTGTTATGATTTACGATTTCCGGTTTTCTCTAGGAATAAGGATGATTACGATATTTTAATTTATTTAGCGAATTGGCCAGCTAAGCGTATTTTAGCTTGGAATACATTATTAAAAGCAAGAGCAATCGAAAATCAATGCTATGTTATTGGCGTAAATAGAGTTGGTTATGATTCAAATAGAACATTTTTTAATGGATATTCTAAAGTAATCGATTTAGATGGCAGAGAATTAATTTCTGCATCAGAAAACACAGATGAGATTTTAAATATAGAACTATCTATATGTGATTTAAGGTCAAAAAGAAAAAAAATGAATTTTTTAGAAGACAGAGATGATTTTATTTTATTATAGTCCACTCTAGTTCTAAGTCCCAATTAGCTCGGATTGTAATTTCTGATGCATAGTTTTTAACTTTTTCAGGCAGTATTTTATTATCCCAATTGCCTGTATTCCAAATGTCATCATTATTTTCATCTGAGATATACTTTATTTGATAATTTCCAGGGGGGATGCTATCTATTATGTATGGCTTATGGTCAAAGGAGACTTCTTTTATTACTTTTTCGTTTTGTAATAACTGAAATATGCATGAAGAACTTATATTTGTTACTAATTCTAGATTACCTTGGCCATTTTTTTCTTTTTTATCAACAGAGCTCTGTGTTAATGTTAAATCAGCAGTATCTGCTATATAGATTAGAGAGTCTTTAGTTTTGTCAATATTTGGATTGAAAGCCAAAAGAGAAATAAAGGTATCATTTTTAGCATTTACTAGTCTATCCAAAAAAGCAATTTTTTCTTCATTATCATAATTAAAATTTAGACCAGTAATTGATACAATCTTATATTCTCTATTTTTTAGATTAGGAAAATTAAATAGACCGTTCTTATCTGTCTTTGCGATATAATTTGGGAGACTATTAAAAATAAGACTATCATTTATAGTGTTTTTGTAAAGTAAGACCCATGCATTTTTTTGTGGCATTAAAGTATACGCATCCACTAAATTTCCTGATAGACTAAGAGTATCAAAAATATTTTTTGGAGCTAATGTGTAGCTTAAAGTATCTAATATATTCCCTTCATTATTATCTTTTATACAATAGTTTAGTGAAAAGTAGTAAGTGTCATCAACGTTTAATTCTTCATCAATATTAATTAATAGTGTTTTGCCTTTTATATTTGGTTGTAATCTTTTATTGGTTGGAGGAGATGTATAAAAATATTCCTCCCATTTATTAAGATTGAAGTATTCATCAAATTCAAATGAAATTGTTTGCATGCCCTTCTTGTTTTCATTTATTATATTTTTAATTTTTAAAATTTGTGGCGGACTGATATCTTTACCACCACCATCAGGCATAACTATATTTGCACATCCAGATATTAAAAAAATTAAAAGGCACTTTGTAATTATTTTCATAAGTCCAAATAAAACAATTTTATGTAATATTTCACAAATTAATTATAAATAAAAAACCTGCTTTCGGCAGGTTTTAAATTTTTTAGAATAGTGTGTTTTTAACCACACTTACTATATCCACAATTCATACACTTAAGACACCCTTCTTCATATACAATATAACCATCTGAACAATCACTGCAAGTTTGATCACTAACTTTTGTTCCGTCTGCAATAAATGTTTTAAGAGCCCTTACTACACCGCTTTTCCAAGTATTTATATTTTCATCATATAGATTCATTTTACCAATTAAATCAACAACATAATGTAATGGCATTCCATGTCTTAGCACTCCAGAAATAAGTTTGGCATAATTCCAAAACTCTTTATTAAATGAACGCGACAATCCCCCCATAGTAACTTTGTATCCATCTTTATCCTCATATTGAAAATCATATTGAGTAGAACCATCATCTTTTTTGTTTTTTATAACCCAACCATATTCAACAGCAGAAGGCATATTAAATACATCTTCAGTTTTTCCAGTAAAAATTTCATATGGTCTGCCATTTAATAAGCCTACTACAGCAATCCATTTCTCTTTATTATTTTGGAATCTTACAACCTTAGCATCAAGTCTTTCAGGCCTTGAAGGTGCATTTGTTTCTTTAAATTCAGAGTTTTCTAACACCTCATTTTTTTTGTCATCTGCTGAAACAAGTACACCTGACCTTGAGCCGTCTCGATAAACCGTAATACCTTTTGTACCCTGTTTCCAAGACTCTAAATAGATATTGCTAACCTCATCTAAAGAAACATCATTAGGTAAATTTATAGTAGAACTTATTGAGTGAGTAACATATTTTTGAACTACTGCTTGCATTTCAACACGCTTGACCCAGTTAATTTCTGGCGCCGTGCTTCCTGAATATGGGCTTTTGCTAATATCACTTTCTCCTGTTATATCCATCCATTTTTTCAAATTATGATGATAGACTGTGAATTCTTGCCATTTATCGCCAGAGTCATCAATAAAATCAACCTTTGCTTCTCTGTCTTGTTCATTAAGTTTTCTTCTTCTTTTATAGTGAGTCATAAAAACTGGCTCAATTCCTGATGATGTTTGAGCGAGCATACTTAGTGTCCCTGTTGGAGCGACAGTACTTATTGATATATTTCTTCTACCAAACTTCATCATTCGTTCATATACATCTGGTAATTCTTTTTCTAACATCTGAACAAACTCAGAAGTTTTTTCAATTTTAGAATCAAAACCCACAAAACTTCCCCTTGATAAAGACATATCAATAGAGCTATCAAATTCAGCCCTACATTTTTCTTTCATTATCTCCTCAACTTTTGCAATAGCTTCGTCGGAGTCAATAGACATGCCTAAAGCAGCCACCATATCTGCAAGGGCTGTAAAACCCAAACCTGTTCTTCTACCTTCAGTTCCAGTCTTTAATAATAACTCCCAAGTTTCTTTTTCAACAGCT
>Ga0315320_10002487_pt1 | contig 15145 bp, 13 predicted proteins | sample M140m21515metaG_FD_203458 | JGI IMG/M metagenome (GOLD analysis project Ga0315320, IMG submission 203458) | Ammonia-oxidizing marine archaeal communities from Monterey Bay, California, United States - M1 40m 21515 | ecosystem: Environmental > Aquatic > Marine > Coastal | place: USA: California... | reverse complement strand
TCACCAAAAGTTCCGGAAAGCAGCATACTAAAATCAAAAGGGGAGGTGTAGCTTTGCGCTAAGATGGTCTGATTTGAGACGAGTATAGCTATCAGTAAAAAAGGTTTGAGAAACTGCATGAAACACATCTAATTTTAAATTAGTAAAAAAGTTCAGCAAATATAACACCAAAAAATTTGGATTATTATACTTAGAATCTGTAAGTTTGTAACAATTATTTTGCAGTGAAAACTATAATAAACAATATAGGGTTAAAGGTTGGTATGTTAATTGAAAAAGGTAATCAATTAAAGGCCGAAAAGAAAAGTTTACAGCAAGATAATGATGCTTTAGATGCTCAGTTACAAGAAAAGAAAAAGCAGATTGTTGCTCTGCAGGATAAAGTAAAGCTCATGAATATCTCAAAATCTGTTGATGTTTCAAAACAGGAAGTGAAGGAGACAAGATTAAAGATAAATGAGTATGTACGGGAGATTGATAAATGTATTGCATTATTAAATAAATAGACTTAAGCTTAGTGGATAAGTTATCGATAAAATTACATATAGCAAATCGCATCTATCCAATGAAGATTGAGCGTGAATCAGAAGAATTCATTAGGAATTCTGTAAAGAAGATTGAAGAGCGCTTAAAGTTTTATGAAGAAAATTATGCTATTAAGGACAAACAGGATTTACTTGCTATGTGCCTTATAGAGTATGCTTCAAAGTTTGAGTCTGTAAATAATAAAAAAGTAGTAGAGGATGATGACTTAAGTGAGAAGTTATCCGAAATAGATTCCTTACTATCGAGTAGTATATAAATAGTTCTTTAAAATAATTTAATCCCGTATTAATGTTATTGTTAAACTCAACACTTTAAGTATTGGGGTTTGACTTAATATGTTAAAAACAGGCCTCAGCCCTTTGGGTTCTCAATTTGAGACAGTGGAAGTTTGCAATATGTTAGCAGCCCTTACCCATGTATGAATGGAGTTTTTCAGTTCTTAATGCGGGTTTTTTTAATTAATAAATGAAATAAAATGATAGAAATAATAATTGCAGTTGTTGGATTAATAATAGGAGGAGGAATTTCTTTTTTTGTGTTAAATAGTAAAAACTCTGTTAAAGCAAAACTGATAATTGAAGATGCAAATAAGCAGGCAGAACAAATAAAAAAGGAAAAGCTGTTACAGGCTAAGGAGAAATTTATTGAGTTAAAATCAGAGCATGAAAAGGTTATTAATAAAAAGAATAATGATATTAATAATACCCATCAAAGAGTAAAACAGAAAGAAACTATCCTTAATCAGAAACTTGCGGAGGTTAATAAGCAAGATGCTAATTTTAAGAAGTTAAGCTTAGAAATTAAGCAGCAACGATCTGCTATTGATAGAAAACAAGTTGAGCTGGATAAGTCACATAAAAATCAAGTTGAGCAATTGGAACAAATTTCTAATCTTTCAGCTGCTGAAGCTAAATCACAATTGATTGAAAATTTAAAGGATGAGGCTAAAACAGAGGCTTTATCTATTGTGAATAATACTATTGAGGAAGCAAAACTTACGGCCAAGCAAGAGGCAAAAAAGATTGTAATACAAACCATACAAAGGATAGCAACTGAAGAAGCAGTAGATAATGCTGTTTCTGTTTTTAATATTGATAATGATGCTGTAAAAGGAAGAATTATTGGTAGGGAAGGGCGTAATATTAGAGCTATTGAGGCTGCAACGGGTGTTGATATTGTTGTGGATGATACTCCTGGCGCTATTGTCCTCTCATGTTTTGATTCTGTTAGAAGGGAAGTAGCTCGTCTTTCACTACACAAGCTTGTTACTGATGGAAGAATACATCCTGCAAGGATTGAGGAGGTGGTAAAGAAAACATCTAAAGAAATTGAAGATGAGATTATTCAGATTGGTAAAAAAACAACTATTGACTTAGGTATTCATGGTTTACATCCAGAGTTAATTAAGATGGTAGGAAGGATGCGTTATCGTTCATCTTATGGACAGAATCTTTTACAACATTCTCGTGAGACTGCAAATATGTGTGCAACGATGGCTTCTGAACTTAGCTTAAATACTAAATATGCTAAAAGGGCAGGATTGCTTCATGATATTGGAAAAGTTTCTCCAGATGATGCTGAAACCCCACATGCTATTATTGGTATGCAGTTAGCTGAAAAGTATGGTGAAAAGCCTGAGGTTTGTAATGCTATTGGTGCTCACCATGATGAGGTAGAGATGACATCTTTGATATCACCATTAGTTCAAGTTTGTGATGGAGTTTCAGGGGCAAGACCCGGCGCAAGAAGAGCTATGACCGACCAATACATTAAACGAATAAAAGAGCTAGAGGAAACTGCTTTAGGCTATCCTGGTGTACTTAAGTCTTACGCAATACAAGCGGGTAGGGAGTTAAGAGTAGTAGTAGAAAGTGAGAAAGTTACTGATGAGAAAGCTTCAGAGTTAGCTTTTCAGATATCTGACAAGATACAAAACGAGATGACTTACCCAGGGCAAGTAAAGGTTACTGTGATAAGAGAAACAAGATCTATTAGTTATGCAAAGTAGATATTATAAATTTAATATCTCAACCTCTCCATTAACGTTTTCTTTCCATTGATTTACTTCTTCCAAACTTTCGTAAGGTCCAATAAAAATTTTGTAAACTTCTTCAGTACTATTTGATTTGTTAGGTAAAAAGAAGTAATCGCATTTAAATCCTTTTACAGACAAGTTATTTACCATTGCTTTAGCTGAACTTTCATCTTCAAATGAATTAACAATTGCAATGTTATTTCCTGTTAAGTCTAAATTATATTTTAAAGGTTTTTTTACTTCATTTATTTCATCTATTTTCGTAGTATCAGTTTTATCTGATTTTAATGCGTTAAAATCAATATTATTGTAGCTATAAAAAGCGCCATATACAATCCAAATAATAATAACAATATATATTAGCCATTTGAATAATATTGAGCTCTTTTCTTTCTGTGAAATTTTATTTTTAACAGGTTCAACTTCAATCACTTCCTCTTGTGCTTTTCTTTTAGCTGATGCAGTATCTTGCTTTCCTTTTATTTGAGCTAATCGTTCTTGCAGAATTCTTAGTTTTTCATCATTTGTTTTATCACTCATAGTTTGATGTAATTTTGATACAAATATATTATTTTAATTAATGTTGTTTAAGCACAAGTCAAAAAATTCTGACAATCTGATGTTAGCAGATTTTAATTGTTTAGGAATAATACTCTCTTCAGATAATCCTGGAATAGTATTAATCTCAATGATAAAAGGTTTGTTGTTTTGAATAATATAATCAATCCTACAGATTCCTGTAAGTTCCATCTTTTTGTAAATTTTTATAGTTTCTTTTTGGATATCTTTAGTTAGGGATTTGCTTATTCTTGCTGGTGTTATTTCTTCTGATTTTCCTTTGTATTTAGCTTCATAGTCAAAGAAATCATTTTCACTAACAATCTCAGTAATAGGTAAGGCTTCAATAGATTGACCATTAGAAAATACACCAACACTTATTTCAGTACCATTAATAGCCTGTTCTATTAGCACTTTATTATCATGTTCTAAAGCATGGTTAATTGCTATTTTTAAATTTGATTTATGATTTACTTTAGAGATTCCATAACTTGATCCTGCGCCATTTGGTTTTACGAAACAAGGAATTCCAATGCGTTTAATAATAGAGTCCGTATCAATTGTGTTTCCAGCTTCATAGATATAGGATTTAGCACAATTAAAGCCTAATTGGTTTAATCTTTTATTGCATTCATATTTATCAAAAGTCAAATCAGAAACAGCTGATTTACAGCAAGTATATGGGATTTTTAGTTTTTCAAAATAGGGTTGAATAAGTCCATTTTCAGCAGGAGGCCCGTGCAAGGCCACAAAAACAGCATCAAATGAGATGGGTTTTTTGTTTAGTTGAAAAGTAAAATCTTTCTGATTAATAGTAATCTCTTTTTTATTAATAAGCGCTGTAAAGTTATTGTTCTTTAGGCGAATGATATATCCGTTAAATTTCTCAGGATTTAAATGTTGCAGTACAGTATTTGCACTTAATATGGAGATGTCATATTCAGCAGAATCCCCACCTGTTAAAATTGCAATGTTTTTCATTCTCTATTTTCTAAAACAAACTAACAAAATATTTGTTGTTTATCAAACTCCTTTGCATTCATAATTTTTATATTTGTAAATCGTTATTTAACAAGAAAATTAATTTGATAATGCTATCCATTTTTAAAGATAGAAGTTTGTATAAGAACTTACTGCTAGCAGTAGTTACTTTAGTTTTACTATTTGTTGGGTGGTTGCAGTATCTTAATTATTATACTTTACATAAAACTTTTATTAAAGTACCAGACTTTAAAAACATGCAAATTACTCAATTGGATTCTGTGGTTGAGGCTAATAATATTCGGTATGTAATTATTGATTCAATTTTTGATAGAAGCAAAGTAAAAGGAATAGTGGTTAATCAGGAACCAGAACCCCTAACTCATGTCAAAAAGAATAGAAGAGTCTATTTAACAATTAATTCATTGCAATCAAGAAAGGTAGCGTTGCCTGATATTTATGATTTGTCATTGCGTCAAGCTATTCGTAAGTTAGAGAAGAATGGACTAGAAATAGGGAAGTTAGAATATCGTGCTGATATAGCTACTAACAAGGTGTTAGATTATAAAATAAATGGTATTAAAGCTGAACTTGGTCAAGAGCTATATATTGGTACGGTAGTTGATCTGGTTGTAGGTAAAGGATTGAGTAAACAAAGTGTGGTGGTACCTAATTTAATTGGATTAACAAGAATGGAGGCTAATATTATTTTAAAATCTACTTCTTTAAATATTGGAGCAGAGGTTTTTAAGTCCTCAGTTAAAGATTCTACATCAGCAATTATTTATAAGCAGTTTCCAATAGGGGATGCTAATACCTTGCATATTGGTTCAGCTATTGATTTATTTTTTGAGAAAGTAAAGATAAATACCTTATAATGAGAGGTATTTTAGTAATGGTATTCTTATCTTTTTCCTCTTTGCTAGAAGGACAAGAAGTGATATCAAATTTGGTGAGTAACCCTATCCTGAAAAGTGAGAGATTATTTTCTAAAAAGAATAAGACCTCTCTTGCTTTACCTTTTATTGACGACTTCTCCTATAATTTATCAGTTGTAAATCCTGATTTGTGGGAAAAAAGTTCCGTATTTGTAAATAGAACGTATCCTATTAATCCTATTACAATTGGTGTCGCTACTTTTGATGGACTAGATGAATATGGTTTTGCTAGAGATTTTTCTCCTTCTAACCCTTCTGAACCATCAGATACTCTTTTATCTCAAGCAATTGATTTAGGTGGACAAAGTAGTTTGTATTTTATGTTTTATTTTCAGGAAAAGGGAATAGGAGATGCTCCTGAGATGCAAGACACATTATTCCTAGAGTTTTTAAATGATACTTTTAACTGGGAAACGATTTGGTATTCTAACGGACAAACAATGCTAGATACTGTTTTTGAGAAAGTTATTCATGTGATAGACGAACAGAAATTCTTACATAGCGCATTTCAATTCAGATTTAGAAATTATGCAACAATATCTGGTAATTTTGACCATTGGCATCTTGATTATATAAAGTTGGATGAACTTCTAAGTATATCTGATACTGCTGAATTAAATGATGTCTCCTTTGTGTATTCGGCTCCATCTTTTTTGAAAAGGTATGAGCAAATGCCTTGGACACATTTTAAGAATAATGAAATGGCTGAGATGAACGATACAGCGGCTATTGTTCTTAGAAATAATGAGGCAAGCATAAGTGTAGATTACTATTATAATGTTTTTGAGAATAATACTCAAATTGCTCATTACCCCACTTTAGGAGTAAGTAGAAATGAAAGTATTCCTACTTCTAGTCCTACAGTAGCTAATTTTGAGTATAAGAATCCTCCTATTTCTGTAGGTGCTTCTGTATTTAGCTCTTTAGTGCCTGATAATGTTTCTTTTCTTATACAACATGTTATTGGTACAGGGCAAGAGGATAATAAGTGTAATGATACTCTATATTATCAGCAAGAGTTTAACTCAAGATTTGCTTATGATGATGGAACGGCTGAATCTGCATATGGTATAAATGTGAATGGGGCAAAATTAGCTTATGAGTTCAAGTTAAATAGACCTGATACTCTAAGGGCAGTACAGATGTATTTTCCTCAAATGTTAGATGCAGTAAATGATATAGATTTTAATTTAACAATTTGGGAAAAAACAAATGGTTTTCCTGGCAACACACTTTACTCACAAACTGTTTCTCCAGTTCATACTGAAAATGGCGCGTATCATACTTATTATATTAAGCATCCATTTCAACTTTTAGGAACCTTTTATGTAGGCTGGGAGCAAACGACTAATGATCTTTTAAATATTGGTTTGGATAAAAATAATGAAGCAAATCAATATATGTATTATAATGCCGGTGCAGGTTGGACTATATCATCATACCCAGGAAGTTGGATGATAAGACCAATCGTAAGTATGGAACAGCTTATTTCAACTGTAGTGAATGTAAAACCTTCTTTTCAAGTTTATCCTAATCCAACATCTGAGATTATTATTATTGAAAGCAAGACTGATAAAAATCGTATTTCTATTTATAATATACAAGGAGTCCTCTTGAAAGAGATGTATTCTTCAGACTTTATTACACGGATAGATATTACTGATCTATCTCCAGCAGTTTATTTGATTGAAGTTTCAAATACAAGAGATAAGCAACATCAAAAATTTATAATTAAGTAAGATGGATGAGGATAAAGAATTTGAACACTATAAATTTATTGCTGATTCTGGGCAGAATCCTTTACGAGTGGATAAGTATTTACAAAATTTTGTTGAATTCTCAACTCGATCAAAAATACAACAAGCTGTAAAGGCAGGAAATGTTAGGGTGAATGATTTAGTGGTTAAATCCAACTATAAGGTAAAGGGAGATGATGTAGTAACTGTAGTTTATGATTTTCCTCAAGAGAGAAATGAACTCATTCCTCAAGATATACCTTTAAATATTATGTATGAGGATGATGATTTACTAATTGTAAATAAAGATGCTGGGATGGTTGTACATCCTGGTTTTGGAAATTATGATGGAACATTAGTAAATGCATTGGCATTTCATTTTCAGAATTTACCCAATATGGGTGAGGAGGATAGACCGGGTTTGGTGCATAGGATTGATAAAAATACTTCAGGTATATTAGTTGTTGCAAAAACTGAAAATAGTATGACAATTTTAGCTAAAAAGTTTGAGGATAGAGATCTAAACAGAAAGTATATTGCTTTAGTGTGGGGAGATGTAAAAGAAGATGAAGGTACTATAACAGGCAATATAGGAAGGAGTTTAAAGAATAGAAAAGTAATGGATGTTTTTCCTGATGGAGAATATGGAAAAAATGCTGTTTCTCACTATAAAGTATTAGAGCGCTTTGGATATACTACCTTAATAGAGTGTAAGTTGGAAACAGGTAGAACACATCAGATTAGAGCACATTTTAAACATATTGGTCATCCACTTTTTAATGATAATGAATATGGTGGAGATGCTATCTTGAAAGGAACTACTTTTACAAAATACAAGCAGTTTGTACATAATTGTTTTAAAATCTGTAATAGACAAGCTTTACATGCAAAATCCTTAGGATTTGCACATCCTTCAACTAATAAGGAAGTTCTCTTTGATTCTGATTTAGCAGATGATATGCATCAGCTAATTGAGAAATGGCGTAAATATGCAACGCATCAACAGCTTTAATATTCATTAACTGTATTGTAAAGAGTATCTCTTTCAATTGGAGTGCGTCCAACATATTTAATGAGTTTTATAATCTCTTCAGTACTCATCCTTGGTTTTTGGTCTTCAACTCCAGCCAGAGAATAGATTTTTGTAGTATCATCAATTGTACCATCTATATCATCTACCCCAAAAGCCAATAAGCTTTGTGTTGTCTTTTTCCCAATCATTGGCCAGTAGGCCTTTAAGTGATTGAAATTATCCATAAAGATTCTTGCAAATGCGTATAGCCTTACATCTTCAACTACACTTACTTCATTAATATGAGACATTTGGTTATTTCCGTTTCTGTATTTTAAAGGAATAAAGGTATTGAACCCACCTGTTTTGTCTTGTAATTCTCTTAACTTACTCATATGATCTACAATATGTTCAGGTTTTTCAATATGACCATAGAGTATAGTTGCATTAGAAGGCATACCTAAACTATGTGCTGTTTCATGTATCTCAAGCCATTGCTCAGTTGTACATTTGTCTTTACATATTTCATCTCTTATTTCTTTATCAAATATTTCTGCTCCTCCTCCAGGTAAAGAGTCTTGACCAGCATCTTTTAGCATTTGCAAACCTTCTTTATAACTTACCTTTGCTTTCCTGCACATATATTCAAGCTCAACAGCAGTAAATGCTTTTATGTGTATATTAGGACGTATTATTTTTATCTTTCTAATTAACTCAATAAAATAATGAAGTCCCATTTTAGGATGAACACCACCAACTAGATGTACTTCAGTTATTTCTTTTTCTTCATAGGCTTTAAGTTTCTCTACCATCTGATCAATTGTGTACTCCCAAGCATCTTCTTTTTTACTTATCTTGATTGAATAAGCGCAAAATTTACAATCAAATACACAGATGTTTGTTGGTTCAATATGGATGTTCTTATTAAAGAATGTTTTGTTTCCATTCTTTTGCTCACGAATAGCATTTGCTAAACTGCCTAAAAGCGGAAGAGAAGCTTTAGTATATAGCAACAAACCCTCCTCTTTAGAAATTCTATGCTCATTAACTATTTTTGTGAAAATTGATTTTAATCTTACAGGAATATAATCAATAGTTAATGATGTATTAAGCATTATTTTGAGAGGATAATCTTCTTAGTAAGCACACCTTTTTCTGTACTTATACGAATAAAGTAAACTCCATTACTAAGTTGATGCAAATTTAGCACACTATTATTGTGTTCAGCATCTGAGATTACTTCTTTTCCAATAATATTGCACACTGATACAGAAATAATTTTTTCAGAAGTATTAATGAATAAATCTCCAGTAGTAGGATTAGGATAAATAAATAGCTGATTCTTAATATCATCTACAGATGTAGAATTACAAGCAGTATTGCAAATAGTTAAGCTTGAGTATTGTCCATTACCATTGCCAGGATCATTACAGTTCCCTTGTCCATCACAGTTCCAACTTTCTCCAGAGACTGGTATTATGCCACTACAATTTACACTTACTGTTGAGTTTTTTAGTTCTAGTCTTCCGCCTTGCCATGTGGGAGCTGATAATACATCTTCCATTAGTGAGGCCTGACCATTAGAAAACATCCAAGTAGTCGAGGCGTATGACATATAGTTCTCATCCATATCATATAAGTCATTAGTAAAACCGTAATTTTGATCATTACAAGTATTATTATTTGTAGAAGAATTTACATCTCCCCAATAGACACCATCTGTTGCCGGAGTATCATCTACAGAAAGTCCCCAGCCTCCATTGTCATTATCACAGCATCCACCACTCTCACAGAATGTATGACTTAATCCTAAATAGTGCCCTATCTCATGCGTTGGAGTTCTACCGTCACTAGAAGAACTTGCATTTCCAACAGTTCCGAAATATTTATAATCAACAACAAGTCCATCTTTCCAGGATTGATTGCTATTATTTTGTAATCCAGGAAGATATGCATAGCCCAGAGTTTGACCACCTCCAGAAGAGTTGGTTAGGTTACAAACCCAGATATTCATGTATCTTAAAGGGTCCCAATTGTCTATTCCTCCTTGAGAGGTTAATTTCATCTCATTCTTCTCATTATCATCATCAGCATCCCAACTTGAATTTGATGTAGGAGTTCTAGTCACTCCTGTTGTTGAGTTGCCATTTGGGTCGGTTGTTGCTAAACAAAATTTTATATCTGGATTTCCAGCATAATTAACAAAAGTATTTCTTGGTGGATTAGGAAACTCAGAATTTGTTTTACTAAAGTCTTCATTTAAGATCCTTAATTGATCTTCAATTTGTGCATTTGAGATATTAGTATTTGCTCCAATATTGTCTTGTGTTCTATGTACAATATGAATTACAACTGGTATTGTAATTTCAGCTTGATTCTTATAGTTATTCTCCTTATTTTCTTTCTGATAATTTATAAGATTTTGGCTTACTATTCTATATTCCGGGTTATTCTCCAACTCTTCTACTACTATAGAAGTAGTTATACATTTTTTTGGATTTTCTTGAGCAAAGATTAAATTGCTTGATATAATTAGTATTGACAGGATTAATATTTTTTTCATTCTAGTTGGGTTTTAGAAATAGATTGCAAATATAGATTTTAGATTTTGATAAGAGCAAAAATAATATCTCTATTTATTAATAAAGTTATAATCAGATAATGTTTTTAAAAAAGCAACTAGATCATCTTTCTCTTGATTAGTGAGTTGTAGTCCTATTCCTAACTTTTTCATTAATGGGTCTACAGTTGATGAATAGTCTCCTCCAGAGTTATAATGTTCAATAACCTCTTCAAGATTAGAGAATCTTCCATCATGCATATATGGTGCAGAGAACTCAATATTTCTCAAAGTAGGAGTTTTAAACTTACCATTATCAGAGGGATTCCCCGTAACCTTTGCTCGTCCAAGGTCAGTAAAAGGTTCAGTATCTAATCCATTATTATGAAATTGGTTATCCATAAACATTTGAGTGCCATGGCAATGGAAACAATCCCCCTTTTCTGTATTAAATATAGCATATCCATTTAATTCAGAAGGGGTAAGTTGCACCTCATTATTTAAGTATTTATCAAATCTACTATTTGAAGATATAAGCGTTCTCTCAAATTGTGCAATCGCCATTACTACATGTGTTGAGTCGATATAATTAATATTAAATGCCTCTTTAAAAAGATAAGGGTATTCATTGTGTGAATTTAATACTAACTCTACATTTCCCCAAGTGTTATGCATTTCAATAAGATTAGTGACTGGCTCAAATGCTTGTTCCTCTAGTGTAGTGGAGCTTCCATCCCAATTAAAACTAGTATTCCATCCAAGATTTATTAATGCAGACGCATTTCTTACTCCTTGGATATTATCAATGCCTGTACTAAACTGATTCGGGTCAGAAAAAGAAGAAGATTGCATGTGGCAATCTATACAAGCTTGCGTATTGTTAGCGCTTAGAATAGGGTCTTTAAATAATTTATTTCCTAAAGCTACACCTTCAACTGTCATTGGGTTATTGGAAGGGATATTCATGTCTGGAAATCCAGATGGAATTTCAATTTTAAATGGTGTTGTACTAGAAAAAATACAGCTACCATCATCTATGTTTGCTTCACTATTATAGTTTAGAGCAGTAGGATCAATACACCCTTCTTCTTTTTTACATGAAAATAATAGGAATGAACAAAGTAGAAGTAAAGCCTGTTTTCTCATTAGTCAATAATAGTGTAGAAAACAGAAAACACATCAGTAATTCCATTGGCTTGTAATAGAGTTTGTTTATCTTCATCACCCATTATTCCATCATTTGTAAAGCTAATTGTATTAGGGTTAGAGTACCAATTATTGATTTCCATGTTGATTATTACTGTTGAATTAGCATTCTCTATATTTAGTGCAATAGGAAAGTTATTAGTAAATGAAAAATCTAATCCATTTGTTGCTCCGGTATGTGTTGCATAACCATTAAATACAGTATTGAAATCTCCTTCTAATTGCATGTAATGATATCCTCCACCTAGAAATTCTGGCCAGGCAAATGATGGAAAGAAGTTCTCATTGTTAAATAAATCAGTACTATTCTTAGTTGAATCTAATCCCATAGTAAAGGATATAGCAGTATAGTTTTGAAAATCTATTTCTGCAATATTTAGTGTAAGGGTAGAATCAATAGATAGATCAATAAAATGTACTTCATCTAATAAAGTGCTAGTGCCATTATCTGTATGCAGGGTGATATTTGACAATAGATATCGTACTGTTTGTATACTATAATTATCATTTTCTTGATTTGTATACATCATACTATCAAGAATTAATGGATTTCCATTAACAGTTTGCGTGAAATGAATATTTAAATCACTTATAGTTGAATAAATACAACTTCCATTATCTATGCTTGCTTCACTATTATAGTTTAGAGCATTAGGAGAAGTACACCCTTCTTCTTTTTTACATGAAAATAATAGGAGAGTAATTATTAAAATTGAAAGGTATTTATACATGATGATTTTTTTAACGCAAATTTAGACATTTTATTATTATAAAGAATCGATTTATGTTAGCTTATAAATAGGGGATTTCTTTTTTTTTACTAATAAAATAATCATCTTTGCTTCTTATGATTCCTGTTCTAAGATATATTGATGTTATCCTTCCTTTACCATTACAAGGAACTTTTACCTATTTTACGGATGAAGAGGACCTATTAGTAGGGCAAAGGGTAGTAGTGCAATTTGGAGCTCGAAAATTATATACAGCAATCGTAAAGCGTATTCATGATACTAAACCTGTCGATTATAATGCTAAACCTTTATTAGCAATATTGAATGAATCTCCAATAGTGAATACTGTTCATCTTAAATTTTGGGATTGGATAGCCAAATATTATATGTGTAACTTGGGGGATGTAATGCATGCGGCTTTGCCAGCCTCATTAAAGTTAGCATCAGAATCACAAGTAATTATACATCCTGATTTTGATGGTGATATGGGTGAATTGAAATCGGATGAGGTTTTATTGTTAAACGCTCTTACTCATCAAGAAGAATTGAGCATAGCAGTAATTTCAAAACTGATCAATATTAAGTCAGTTTTTCCATTTATTAATGAACTTATCCGTAAGGAAGTAGTGCAAATAAAGGAGGATTTGCATGATAAGTATAAGCAAAAAACTATTAATACTGTTAGCTATATTGCTAATGATACGATTCTTCAATCTACAAAAACAACATCAAAACAAGATGCTTTTATTTCTTCTTATTTACAATTAGAAGAGCAATTTCCAAATAAAAAATGGATAGTTGCTGACCTTTTAAAGCAAGTAGGACTGAGTAGAGCTATTTTTAATGCTTTAGTGAAGAAAGAAATTTTTACTGTAGAGCAAGAAGGGATAAGCCGTTTGTTAAAATCGAGCCAAGAGTTAATTGAAGATAAGCAGTTAGCTAGCTTTCAGCAAAAGGCATTGAATGAGATAAAAAAAGCATTTAAGGAAAAGGAGGTTTGTCTATTACATGGTGTTACTTCATCAGGAAAAACAGAGTTGTACATAAAGCTTATTGAGGAGCAATTGAAAAAAGGAAAACAAGTACTTTATTTATTACCTGAGATTGCTTTGACCACTCAAATTATAAAGCGTTTACAAAAGCATTTTGCTAATAAAGTTGGAATTACTCATTCTCATTTGAATAACGCAGAGCGGGTAGAAGTTTGGAATGCAGTACAGGAAAAGGATATTAATAAAGCACAATATCCAATTATGTTGGGAGCAAGGTCATCACTTTTCTTACCATTTGATAATTTAGGGTTGATTATAGTTGATGAGGAGCATGATCCTTCTTTTAAACAACATCAGCCTGCACCAAGATATCATGCCAGAGATGCAGCTATTTATTTGGCTCACTTACATAAATCGAAAGTACTTTTAGCTTCAGCAACTCCATGTGTGGAAAGCTATTATAACGCCAAAAAAGGAAAATATGCTTTGGTTGAAATGCACACTCGATATCAGCATATTGCGCTTCCAAAAATTCAAACAATAGATATCCGTAAAGCGCATCTTAAAAAGCAGATGAGTCAGCAGTTTGCACCTGAAATGTTAGCAGCCATTCAGCAAACTCTAGAGGATGGGAAACAAGTGATTTTATTTCAGAATAGGAGAGGTTATTCGCCAGTAATTAGTTGTGGTGCTTGTGCTTATACACCTAATTGTAATAGTTGTGATGTGAGCTTAACTTTTCATAAATGGAATAATCAGTTAAAATGTCATTACTGTGGGTATACCGAACAGGTGCCAGAGTTTTGCCCAAGTTGTAGTGCGAAGGATCTTAGTGATAAAGGTTTTGGAACCGAGCAAATTGAGGAAGTCTTGCAGGAATTAATTCCAGAGTTTGTAACTAAGCGGATGGATTATGATACCACAAGGGGTAAAAATGCACATCAGCAGATAATTACTGATTTTGAACAGGGTAGGATTGATGTATTGGTAGGGACACAAATGGTCACTAAGGGATTGGATTTTGATAATGTAGCTTTAGTTGGGATATTAAATGCAGATAGCATGCTATATTTCCCTGATTTCAGGGCTTACGAAAGAGCTTTTCAGCTAATGATGCAAGTTGCTGGTAGGGCAGGAAGAAAAGGAAAGCAAGGGAAGGTATTGGTTCAAACTTATGATGAGGAACATGAAATGTTTGGGCTGCTAAAAGCAAACGATTATACTACATTTATTGATAAGCAGATAGAAGAGAGAAGGCTATTTAGTTATCCTCCATTTAATAGGCTGATAGTTATTACTCTAAAACATAAAAACCAAAGAAAATTAGATGAAACATCTACCGCTTTAGTGGACCTAATGCGTAAGAGTTTTGGCACTAGAGTATTGGGTCCTGAATATCCTGCTATATCTAGGATAAGAAATTACTATCATAAAAATGTACTCTTAAAAATTGAGCATAAGGCTTCAATTTCTGAAGCTAAAAGTATCCTGCATACTATTATAGAGAAAATGAAAACTCACTCTGATTATAAATCGGTTCGTTTTATTTTGGATGTTGACCCAATTTAATTTTGTAATATTGAAGAAATTACAAACGATTATGAACAAAGCACTATTAACATTAACAAGCGTGCTATTCGGGCTTTTTAAAACAATAGATTAATAAATCAACTAAGATTCTTTACAAGCATCCCAAACACTATCTTTTGGAGCAGGAGCTGTAATGCTCACAGGTTCTTTCTTAACTGGGTGTATAAACTCTAGCTTTTGAGCTAATAAATGTATACTAGCATCTTTATTACTTCTTTTTGCACCATATTTTAAGTCTCCTTTAATGATACAACCAATAT
>Ga0315320_10002486_pt1 | contig 15147 bp, 11 predicted proteins | sample M140m21515metaG_FD_203458 | JGI IMG/M metagenome (GOLD analysis project Ga0315320, IMG submission 203458) | Ammonia-oxidizing marine archaeal communities from Monterey Bay, California, United States - M1 40m 21515 | ecosystem: Environmental > Aquatic > Marine > Coastal | place: USA: California... | reverse complement strand
AGCACCTTGAGCAGATCCCCACCGACGACCTCGGTGGAGAGCGCATCCACGGTCGAACTGGCGGGGCATCCCACGTAGTCCGAGCTCACCAGGGGCTCTTCGGAGTAAGCGAGAACACCCGCGAGGCTGTTCTCGGAGGCGGCCTTGAGGACTGCGTTCACTTCTTCGACTGTGGTGTCGCGACGCGTGCGTACTGTGAGGTCCACGATGGAGACGTTGGGGGTAGGAACGCGGACGGCCATGCCCGCAAGCTTGCCCTTGAGTTCAGGAAGCACCAACGAGACTGCGCTCGCTGCTCCGGTGGAGGTCGGCAGCATGTTCATAGCGGCCGCCCGTGCGCGCCGCAGGTCTTTTGGGTGGTAGCGGTCGAGGATGTTCTGATCATTCGTGTACGAGTGAATCGTCGTCATCTGTCCGCTGACGATTCCGACAGTATCGAGCAAGACCTTCGCTACTGGCGCGAGACAGTTCGTGGTGCAGGAGGCGTTACTCACGATGTGGTGGTCCGCCGCCACGTAGTCCTGATGATTCACGCCATACACGATGGTGATGTCGGGAGACTTCGCGGGTGCAGAGATGAGCACCTTCTTCGCGCCACCCGCGAGGATCCTTCCTGCGCCCGCACGGTCACGGAAGATGCCGGTGCACTCCATCACGACATCGCAGTCACCCCACGGGACCTCTTCCGGGTTTCTCAACGAGGTGACGGGAATACGCAGACCATCGACAGAGATGAAATCGTCACCAGCGTCAATGTCGGCATCCAGTGTTCCGTGCACTGAGTCGTACTTGAGCAGGGGCGCAAGCTGTGTCGCCGGGGCTAAGTCATTGATAATGACGGGCTCGAAGTCGTCTGATGCGAGAAGAACACGCAGGACGCACTTGCCGATGCGACCAAAACCGTTGATGCCGACGCGGATGGCCATGTGAAGAACTCCGGGATGATGGGATTGGGGCGACGCCGAGGCGCCGCACTCAGTGGGCGCGGGCGGAAGCCCCCCTCGCGCGGGCGCGCAACCTAGACTAAGGGCCCTTGTCCTGCAACCGGGTGGAGTCGTGTACGGGCGTGTCTGCTACAAGTGCCGGCCGTGCGTTATCGCATCACCGGACTCGCGCTCTCTCCCACTGTTGTGGACGACGAACGCCAACTCGAAGCCGCCCTCGCCAGGATCTTGGGAGTGGCGACGACCGACGTGCGTCAGGCGGTCGTCATCAAACATTCGCTTGACGCGCGTCGGAGACCAGCAAGACACGTCTATTCGCTGGAGGTCGATGTGCCCGATGCGGCGACGCCCAGACCTCATCCCCCGCGGGGGGCGAATGTTCGCGTCGTGGACGATGACACCCAGCCGGCAGCGCTCAGAGCGACGCGGGTCTTGGCCGACGCCCCTGCTGTTGCATCCTTTCCTTCTGGATTTCAGCCAATCGTTGTTGGTGCGGGACCGGCGGGTCTGTTTGCTGCGCTGGCGTTGGCGAGGCTGGGGGCTCCTCCGATCGTTCTCGATCGGGGCCAGCCGATCGTCGAGCGCGTTCGAAGCGTGGAAAGGCTCTGGGACGAGGGCGAACTCGACCCGGAATCGAATGTGCTCTTCGGTGAAGGGGGCGCGGCCGCATTTAGCGATGGGAAGATCTATACGCGGACCCGCAGCCCACAGGTCAGCTCTGTTCTGAAGGAGTTGGTGGAAATGGGTGCGAACCCTCGCATCCTAGTGAACGCGCGTCCCCACATCGGCGCAGACGTGATGCGAGGCGTCCTGGCGAACTTTCGGGCCCGACTCGAAGGACTTGGCGTCAGCTTCCGGTATGGCTGCAGGGTAGTTGGACTTCTCCGACACGGGCGCTCCATCGTCGGAGTGCGTATCGAGGGGGGGGAGGAGCTGCGCCAGGCGCCTGTTCTCATGGCCCCCGGCCATTCAGCTCGAGATACCTTCCAGTTCCTGGTCGACGCGGGCATCCCCGTGGAATCGTGGTCAACCGCTTTGGGCGTACGAATTGAGCACCCACAGCAGCTAATCGACCGAATTCAGTACAAGTCCACCAGGCCTCGGAGTGATGCACTTCCACCGGCCGACTATCACCTGGCATGGCACGGCCGTGGGGGGCGTGGTTCGTACACATTTTGCAATTGCCCGGGGGGCAGGATCGTCTCCGCTACCAACACTCCGGGTCACATCGTCACGAATGGGATGGCGAACGCGCGCCGCGATGGGAGGTATGCAAACTCCGCGGTCGTCGTTCAGGTGCGTCCCGAGGATTATCTCCCTTATGGAGATCCAGCCGACCCTCTGATCGGCTTCCGCTTCCAAGATGTGTGGGAGAAGAAGGCCTTTGCCCTGGGCGGAGGCGAGTATCGTGCCCCGGCCCAGCGGGTTGTCGACTTTCTCGAGAACCGCCCGAGCGAAAGCCACCTCGAGACCAGCTACCAGCCTGGCACGACCCCAGCGGACCTTCGCCAGTGCCTCCCCGAACCTGTCGCAGATGCCATCGCCCAATCCCTGATGAGTTTCGGCCGCCGCTTGCGGGGCTTCGATGGACCCCTCGGAGTGTTGGTCGGCGTGGAGTCACGGACGAGCTCCCCCGTCCGCATCCTTCGGGATGAAGAGTGTCGAGCCCTCGACGTCGATGGCTTCTATCCGGTGGGCGAAGGAGCGGGGTACGCGGGTGGCATCGTCAGTGCCGCGGTGGACGGAATCTGCGCGGCAGAGGCGATGGTGGCTCGCGCCCGGTCTCGCGTCGCCGCCGAGTAGCGGGACGCCTTCCTGGCCCCTCAGGTCGGAGGCTCGTCACAACGTTCCAACAGCCAACTCCCGACGTAGGGCCACACATACTTCGGAGCCTTTGCGCCCAGCACGATGTCTAGGTGTCCCCAGTGCACCTCATCGTTGACAGGAGAAAAGAGCCTGTAGGTCTTATCTCGGCTTTGACTCAGGTCGTACGCAGGGCGTGCGTCGGCGGGAGGGAGCAAGCGGTCTCGGTCCCCAACGATGACGAGCAGGGGAAGGTCCTGGCGACTGAAGGCTTCGGCGTAGTTCTCTCCGCCCTCCCCTTCAAAGGAACCGTCAGCTGCCCAGCTGAGCATTGTGAGGAGCACATTGAGTCCAGTCCAATCAAACCCGCGAATCAGCCTCTCCTGGAGAATGTGGGGCTCGGTGGAACCAGGGACCCAACCCGCCATGGGGAAGAGGCCGAACAGTCGGTCGGTCGCATCGAGTCGGTCTACGATGGCCCGTCCGATGAAACGGCTGGCGACCCCGGCACCGAGCCGGCGCACCAGAGGTTGCATGGGGCGCAGTCGCTCCAGAAAGCGGGCCAGGCCCTTCGTCACCGGATTGGCGCCAAACGAGTAGACGCCGGCGATGGACACAAGCCCTGCGACTCGTTGAGGGCGGCGGCTCGCCGTGGCGTAGGAGACTGCACCCCCGAGACTGTGCCCAATGATGAACATCTTGTCGGTCTGGCCCCAAGCACACAGACCTTCAAGGACGGCAGCAGCATCTTCGACGTACTCGTCGAATGAGCCGGCGGACGCGCTGCCGTATTCTCTCCCTCGCCCGTGTCCAGTCAACTCGAGGTTATAGACATCGAGCCCCCGATCGGCGAGGTCGTTCACGAAGCTGCGGGTGGAGAGGTGCCAGGAGTACCGGTTCTGGGCGAATCCGTGGACAAGGAGGACCGCTCCGCGCGCAGGGCGGTCACCACGACGCTTCCGGACGACAGCGAGCGCCCGACCCGAAGGCGCAGACGCTCGAAGAATCTCTTTCTCGAAGCGACCGAAGCGGCCGCCGTCGATCGCTTGCTCGACCGAGGCGCGCTGGACCAACTCGACCTGTGCGGTTGGGGGCAGTGCCATCGTGTCTTCTCCCGAGAGGGAGAGGCGAGGACTCAGCCGTTGCCGAGTCGCTTCTGGCGCCGCTTCTCCTTGCTCTTCAGCTTTGCCTTGAGCCGACGCGAGCGGCTGGGCTTCTTCACGCGGGACTTGTTCTTGCTACGGGGCATGCTGCGCTTCTGAGCGGCCATCTCGGACTCCTGAATGCTGGGGCGCGGGAACGTACGGGGCGGGTGTGTGCCTGTCAAGAGCGGCTGAATGTGGGGAGTAGTCCACTGCGGGCTGTGGACAACCTGGGGAACATCGGTCTTTGAGGAGTTGCAACCCTCTGTTCGTGCGGAGTTTTCACCTGATTGCCACATTTTTGCGCGTCCCGGGATCGGCCCCCTGTCCCACGTTGAGACGAGTCAACTGAGACAGGGATCATCTCAAAACCACTCCTCAGGGCAGTGGCGCGAGAGGCCCCGAGAAACCCGAATTTTTTGGGGTTCCGCGGACCCCGAGGACCGCGGAAGAACGATGCGCTAGAGTCCGTTGATTGACTAGTCAATCGGTTTGGAGGCGGCTCGATGGCGAAGGCGCGAAAAGATTCGGCGAGCTACGAAGAGCGTCGTCGGCAATTGCTCCGCGCCGCGACGACTGTGTTCGCCCGCGGTGGATATCTCGGAAGCCGGGTCGGGGACATCGCGAAGGAAGCTGGCGTCGCGTATGGGCTCGTCTATCACTATTTCGAGAACAAAGAAGCGATCCTCAACGCACTCTTCCAGGAGAACTGGGGTCTTGTGCTCAAGGTCGTGACGGATGTGCACGAGCAGGGGGGCACCCTGCGGGAGAAGCTTGACCTCATCGCGGGCTTTTTGATGGAGGCCTGGCGGCAGCAGCCCGACCTTGTGGAAGTCGTGATGCTTGAGGTCGTGCGTTCGCCCAAGTTTTTAGAGAAGGCGAATCTGGAGGGGTTTCTAGAACTTCTCAGAGGCCTGGAGGAGATCTTCGCCCACCACCAACGCACCGGAGAAGTGCGTGCGGAGGTGGACCCGAAGCTCTCTGCGATTTTGCTTCTTGGTCAACTTGAGGTGCTCCTCACTGGCTTCGTGGCCAAGGAGTTCCTCTCCACCGATGACCCCACCCTGCTCGATCGTTCCCGTGCTGCTGTCGTCGAGACGATGCTGTGCGGGGTCGCTGTTCCCTGATCGGAGACACATGGACTTTTCGTTTACTTCAGAACAACTGGCGTTTCGTGACGCTGTCGAGCGCTTTGGGCGTGAGGCCCTTGTGCCGAATTGGTCCCAGGAGGCCGACGACGGAAACATCTTCCTCACAGACTCCTGGAAGGCCATGGGTGAGTTCGGAATCCTCGGATTGCCCTACCCTGAGGAATACGGTGGCAGTGGTGCTTCAGCTGTAGATACCTGCCTGGCGGGTGAGGCTTTGGGGCGAGCGGGGGTGGATGCGGGCACGACCTTGTCCATGGGAGCCCACACCATTCTGTGCGGTGTTCCCATATGGAAGCTCGGGACTGAGGAGCAGAAGCGGAAGTATCTGCCGAAAATCGCCAGTGGTGAGTGGATCGGTGCGTTCTGCCTCACGGAGCCGGGCTCCGGATCAGACGCAGCCAGCATGACGACCAAGGCGGAGCGGGACGGGGATGGCTGGGTCATCAACGGGAGCAAGACCTGGATTACCAACGGGCCTGTGGCCCACCAGTTCATTGTGACCGCCGTGACGTCGCCGGATGCCAACCCGAGGAGCTTCGGGATTTCCACGTTCATTGTTGACGCAGATGCGCCTGGCTTTCGAATCGGGCGCAAGTTGGACAAGCTGGGGTGCCGGACCTCGCCCACGTCGGAGATCTTCTTCGAAGACTGTCGAGTGTCCGCAGACGCACTGCTTGGGCCCCAGGACATGGGCTTCGCGCTGGTCGGGAAGCTCATCCTTGGTTGGGAGCGCACCTGCCTCATGTCGCCGGCTTTAGGGGGCTTACATCACGGCATGGCCACAGCCTGCAGGTACATGCATCAGCGCCAGCAGTTCGGACGCCCACTGGCCAAGTTCCAGGCTCTGCAGGAGAAGATCGCGGACATGCGCGTGGCGTACGAGACAAGCTGGGGGTTGCTTTATCGCGTGGCTGACCTGCTTGACAGGGACGAACCGGTGATGGTCGAGGCCGCAATTCTCAAGACGTATCTGAGTGAGGCTGCCGTGCGTTGCAGCGAGGATGTCATCCAGATCCACGGTGGCTACGGATTCGCGAAGGAGTACCTCGTGGAGCGGTATTGGCGAGACAGCAAGCTGGGCACCATTGGAGCAGGCACATCGGAAATCCAGCGAGGCATCATCGCTCGCGCGATCGGGGAGTTCTGAGATGGATTTCACACTTACGGACGAGCAGACCGCTTTTGCTGAGGGGTTCGCCCGCTTTGTGGACGATGAGATCGTTCCTCGAGGCGAGGCGGTGGACCGGGGGAAGGTCTTTCCGAAGGAGGGATATCGGAGCCTCGGAGAGATTGGGTATCTCGGCCTCGGGATGCCCGAGAAATTCGGGGGGACAGCCGTGGACCCGATCGAGCACTACATCGCGCAGGAGGAACTGGCCCGGGGGTGTGCATCGACTTATTTGAGCGCAGGGGCGTCATGCGGCCTCTTCGGAGTCCCGCTCCGCATGTTCGGTAGCGACGAGATGCAGAGCGAGATCCTGCCTGGGTTGGTGCGAGGTGAACTCGTGGGGGCTTGGGCCCTGACGGAGCCCCACTGCGGGAGCGACGCCGCTGCGATGAAAACTCGCGCGACGAAGACCGACAGGGGCTGGGTGCTCAACGGAAGCAAGATGTTCATCACCAACGGCAACTGCGCGGATTGGATCGTCGTCGCGGCGAAGACCGACCCCGATGCCGGGTATGCAGGAGTGTCTAGCTTCCTGGTCCACAAGGACACCCCCGGTTTCTCCGCCGGGACTTCGCTTGAAAAGATGGGCTGTCGCGGCTCTCCTACGTCTGCCCTCTACTTCGAAGACTGTGAGATCCCACATGAGTGGATGCTCGGTGCGGAAGGCAGCGGCTTCATTCAGGCGATGCAGACGTTGGAGTTCGGCCGAGTAGGCATGGCGGCGTTTGGTGTGGGAATCGCTCGCGCTGCACTAGACGAGTCGATCAAGTACGCAAAGGAGCGGTCGGCCTTCGGCAAGCCGATCATCAAGTTTCAGCCCGTGCACTTCAAGATCGCTGACATGCGCGTGATGGTGGAAGGAGCACAACTCTTAGGTATGCGGGCCAGTTGGCTCCATCGTCAGGGCAAGTGTCCGCAGTCCCTGTTCTCGGCGGCCAAGTTGTACGCAACCGAGAGCGCAGTGAAATGCACAGACATGGCTGTGCAGATTCATGGGGGGTACGGCTACATGGCGGAGTACCGGGTAGAGCGGCTGTATCGCGACGCCCGGCTGGGTCCTATCGGAGAGGGAGCAAGCGAGATCCAGAGGCGCCTGATCGCCCAAGAAACTCTGGCTGAATTCGCCTGATGACCTTCCGTCGTATTGACGCTGTGGTGCTGGATCTCGACGACACCCTCGTCGACACGACGGGTCAACTGATGGAGCCCGCGCATCGAGAAGCGGCCAAGGCCATGATCGATGCCGGGCTCAACGCTGATCTCGAGGGGCTGCTTGCGCTTCGATTGGAGCTTCAACGTTCTGCCCCCGATGAGGACACCAATGTGCTCGCCGCGAAGGCATACGGTGAACCCCCTGAGTCCGTGATCGTCACGGCTGCGCGCGATACGTATTACCGGCGCCGGATCGAGAAGCTCGACCCATTCCCTGGCACTCATCAGGTCCTGCGGGCCTTGCAAGGGCGCTGCAAGCTGCTGTTGTTGACGACCGGGCACCCCGGGACCCAGCGGAGCAAGGTGGGCTTGCTCGACATCGCTTCGTTCTTCGACGACATGGTCTTTCTTACTCTCGATGGGTCGGACAAGCGTGCAGGGTTGCGTTCCTTGTTGCGGTCTCACCGGCTGGACGCAGCCCGCACGGTGGTGGTGGGAGACCGCATTGACCGAGAAATCGCCGCGGGCAGGCTGCTCGGCACATGGACAGTGCGGATGGATGGTGGTGAAGGCGGGGGCATGGTTCCGGCCTCCCCACACCATCGTCCGCACTACACGATCGGGAGTATTGAGGGGCTTCTGCACGTCCTTGAGGACATCGAAGGGGGGGGAGATGAGCCTGAGGTCGTCCGTCTGCCCCACCCCGGCTGACCAAAAAAACCTGCCACGAGGGGGTTGACGACTACGCAGGATTCCATCATTGTCCCGCTCCAAATTGTGCGGGACTAGCTCAGTGGTAGAGCACTGCCTTGCCAAGGCAGGGGTCGCGAGTTCGACTCTCGTGTCCCGCTCCATAAAAAATGTAGAACCCTGGGTCCTCGGACCCGGGGTTTTGCACTTGGGGTCTAGTATCTGCAAGTGAACCAGACACGCCAGTTGATCCTCTCGGTCTGCCTCTTCGTCCTACTCTGCGGTTTGATGGGCTCCGGTCATCGCCACGTAGAGGCCTGGGCACCACGAGAGGTTGCTTCGGACAATGTCCGATTCCTGCCTTCGGGCAAGGCGCTGAGCTTGGTGTCGCTGGGGTACGAAGAAGTGTTGGCTGACTTGCTTTGGGTCAAAGCCACCATGCTGTTCGGCGAGCGGTTCGGTGAAGATGGTGACCAGGGTTGGTACTCCTGGCTCTATCACATGATGGACCTCGCGACGGACCTCGATCCGCAGTTCCGAGGTGCTTACAAGTACGGAGGGATCATGCTCCGTGTCGATGGTGCGTTCATCGAGCAGAGCACCATGATCTTTGCCAAGGGCATGCACGCGATGCCGAACGAGTGGTACTTCCCGTTTGGCATCGCGATGAACTACTTCCTCTACAAAGATGACGGCGCGCTGGCCGCTCCGTACATGCGTCGCGCGGCGCAGTCCGATGGTGGCCCCTTCTATCTTGCCAACCTCGCCGTCTCTCTCGTAGACGAGGAACAAGGCCTTGAGACGTCCCTGTTGTTCTTGGAAGAAGAGCGCAAGAATGTCGAGGACCCTCGTGCGCTGAATGCCATCGAGGTCAAGATTTTCGAGGTGAAGTACCAGGTGGCCGAGCGCAACGCGCAGCGGATAGTGGAGGAATACCGTCGTCGTCGGGGGCAACTCCCAGCCGAGCCCGAGCGAGTTGGCGAGCTTGGTCTTGAGCTACCTCCTGACCCTCTCGGAGGACGCTGGAAGTGGGACAGGAGCCCCGATGCCGAGTTCGGATCTGTCCAGAGTTCCCTTTATTATCAGCGTTTTGCGGACCTGAGTCGCGAGTCCGGGTTGGGCTCCCTCGGCGTCGACTTTGGAGATGGAGCCGGGGCGGAGGTCGGGGTCGACAAGACCTCGGGGGCGCCATAAGTCGCGGTGAGATCGACGCGATCGCGGTCGCAATACTCTTCGGCTGGTTTGTGGCTGGGCTGGCGCCTTCTGTTGGGTGGCTCGACGGGGGCTCGCTGACCGCCTCTGCGTGGCTCCTTGGCGTGGCGCATCCACCCGGGGAGCCCGGTTGGTTGGCGCCGGCCCGGATTGCACAGCTCCTCCCCGTGGGGGACATCGCCTTTCGCACGAATCTGTTCTCCGCGTTGTGCGTGGCCGCGTGCGCGGCTCCGCTCCTCTGGCTCACCCGTGCGATGACGGGAAGCCGGGCGTCGTGGGGGGGGGCGTTTGCCGTTGGGGTTGCGTTGCTTGGCTTTGGGGCGCGGACGCAGGCCGTCCGGGCCGAGGTCTACGGTCTGGTGGCCCTCCTGCTCCTGCTTGCCCTCGCCTCCGTGGTCTGCTGGACAGGGCGCCGCTCGTCTGCAGCCCTTGGGGGGTTGGTGGGAGTCGCGGCGGGTGTGCATCCACTGCTGGTGGCGGCTGCGATCCCTGCTCTGCTCCTCGCTCGGGCTCTTCGCTCAAAGGTCGGCGCCCTGGATGTGTCTCTCGCGGGGGGCTTTGGTTTGCTCGGCTTCGCTGTCTATGGCTGGCTGCCAGTGCGGGCGGTCGCCGACCCGTCGAGGGCCTGGGGCGTTCCGGACTCTCCGGCGCGCTTTCTGGATGTGCTCCTTGCTCGCACTTTCGCGCGGAATTTCGGTGGTGGAAGCGGCTCCTGGATCGAGAACGCCGCAGTCATTGGCGCTCGCCACGCGTTCTCGGGTCTGATCCTGGTTTTGGTCCTCTCGGGTCTCGCTTGGCTTCTTCTCCGGGATCAGAAAGTGGACGAACTCCACGCTGCCCGTCGCGCTCTCGCAGCAGCCGCTCCTGTGTGGGTTCTTGGGAACGCTCTGACGATCCTTCCTCAGAACAAAGTGTTCGCGACGAACCCCGATCTTCTCGGGTACCTGTTCATCGGGACTCTCGCCCTTGCCCCTCTCGGTGGTCTTGGCGTCACGCTCCTACGGCAGCAGGCCGGTGGGACGTCGCTCGAGAGGGGTGCGCCCTGGTTGCTTGGCGCGGCCGTTCTCGCAGTGGGCTTTCAAGCCGTCGACGGTCTTGCTGCGTCTCGTACCCACAACGCTCTGGCGAGGGGCTTCAGTAGCTCACAGGGCTATGCGCTGCCGCCGCGGTCGGTCCTCGTGACATCGGGGAACAACACTGCATTCCTCTGGACATACCTTCAGGCGGTTGAGCGGCGCAGGCCTGAGATGGTGGCGCTGCATCGGGTCTTGTTGGGCCACGAACACGAAAGGCTGCGTCTCGAAGAGCCTTGTCGGGAGTTGGGGGTGCTCTGGGAGCCGAGCCTTCGAGCGACGCCGGCGGTCGCACTCTCCCGTGTGCTGAGTCCGGTTTTTATTGAGGTTCGAGAGCAGGAAGAGGGCGCTTTGGGTACCCGGCTTCACCCCCACGGTTTGGTCTGGGAGCTTGGCGAGTCCCGATCTGAGTCGGGATCGCTCGCGCGGGTTCGGTCTCAGAGCCTGTCGGAGCTTGAGGGGCCCGCTGCGTTTGGGGACGAGGAGGCTGCTCTCGTAGCGGGCATGTTCCGGGCTACGAACGGAGCGCCGTGATGTACCAGCGCTCTCTGTTCTTTGGGGTGGCTGCGGTCGTCTTCATCCTCGATGTGGGACTCGCTGCACCAGGGGTGACCTGGTTCGACGGAGGTGAGTTTGTTGCAGGCGTCGGCTCCATGGGAGTCACTCACCCACCGGGGCAGCCGGCGTACATGGTGCTCGCCAAGATGGCGTCTCTGCTCCCCGTGGGGTCGCTACCGTTTCGCCTAAGCTTGTTCTCTGCCGCATGCGCGTCCGCGGCTGCCGGAACCCTTGCGGTCGTCGTCTCGAGGGCCACCGCAGGTCTTACGGAACGTCCTGGTGGAGATGCACCGCTTGCCGGTGGAGTTGCCGGGCTTCTCCTGGGATTGAGCCCTTCGTTGACGCTGCAGGGCGTCCGACCTGAGCTGTATTCCCTGACGTTGCTTCTTGGTGTTTTGGCGGTTTTGGGAGTGCAGCGAGGGGGGAGGAGAGGTCTGGCCCTTGCGGTCGTGCCCCTCTGCGTCGCTGGAGCAGTCCATCACGCGATGCTTGCAGCTGCGGTCCCCGGCTTGTTCTTTCTCGCTCTGGGGCGAGGACGAGGCAGCCTACGCAGCGCGTGTGCCGTGACGGCGCTTCTCCTACCGATGGGTTTGTTGCAGTTTCTGTGGCTCCCACTCAGGTCATTCACGCGTCCCGAGTTGGATGCTGCTGTGCCGAGGACCTTGGAGCGGGTGGTGATGGCCGCGACTGGAGCCTCGTGGGCTGGTTCATACCGGTTGGAGGGAGGGCAGCTAGCTCGCAACCTGATCGAGCACGCGGGCATCTTCTTGTCGGACCTTGGCTCCGTTGCACTGCTCCTGGGACTCTTGGGGACGGGGTGGCTGCTCTGGCGAGGAAAGCGCGCGCCCGTGGGCATTGCAGCTGTGTTCTTTGTGGCGGGCATTGCGCCGACTGCGCTGCAGGGGGTGTTCTTCCCCGACAACCCGGATGCGCACGGATATCTCCTGGGACCGATGGCCGTCTGCGCCGCTGCAGCTGGTGTGGGTGTATGGGCCGCCGTGACGTTCCTGGAGTCGCGCACCGGGCACGCCAGGATGATCGGTGTACTCCTGGGGGTGGCGACGATCATTTCTCCACTCGCGCGATCGGCCCTGGTCGCGAACCGACGCGATCTCCACAGCCCGAGACAGCTCTCTGCGGAGCTTCTCCACCAGGCGGCCCCGGGGGCCTTGGTCCTCCTTGGAGGAGACTCTTGGCTCATGCCTGCGTTGGCAGCTCAGATTTGGGAGCGTCGGCGTCCTGATGTTGTGGTGCTGGGGCTGCATGGTCTCGATGAGATTGCGCTCCCTGACCTCGCGGCTCGAACGGCGGCGGTCCCAGCGTCCTGGACCGCAGAGGAACGAGAACGCATCCAGTCAGCGCGAAACGGGCTCCAGCATGAACTCGCCTTGCAGGCCATCACGCGCCGGAACCCCTCAGTCGACATCTTCGTAAATGACTTCTTCGTTGCCCCGGACCTGCTCTCCCGCCGCGAGCCCTATGGCTTACTTCTTCGTCTCCACCGCGCCTCGGGGAGCCCGCCTCCTCCGACGCCGGATGCAGAGGAACGTCGACTTGATAGGCAACTCTTTCAGGCTTTGAGCGCGAGTCCGGGGTGGGAAGCAGACACGCAGGGGCGCTCTGTTCTTGCGCGCCGTGACCTAGCCCGCGCGGGCCTTCATCTGCAGCGGGGAGAAGGTGAGCTCGCCCTGAGACTTCTGACCAGAGGAAGTGCCGCTGCGTCGAGTCCATGGGATTTCATCCATCTAGCTCGGCATCGACTCGAGACTGGAGTGGACGGACCGGGGCCGTGGATGTCAGACGTTGCGGCGATGGATGCCGCGGAGGCTCTTGTCCGCGGCGACGTCGTGGCCGCGCGCCGGGGAGTCGATGCCGTTCTTGCAACTCATCCGACCCACCCGGTCGCGTTGCTCACGGCGGGACGGCTCTACACCCTTGGGCATCACGTGTCGACAGCGGTGTCGAGCCCATGAGTGGTTCGGTCGATGAGGGGACGACAGACACCTACCGACCTGGTCGAGAGATGTCCCATCGGGTCGCTAGCCAGCTTCGTCAGCGGAGAGACACCTTGAGATCCCGGTGGAGGCGAGACCCCGGACGGGAGGCGTCGCTCATCATCATGTTCCTTGTCGTCCTGGCTACCCTGCTTGTCGGTGCGTTCACGGCAAAAGTGGATAGCTTTAGCCGACTTGGACGAGGTGATCAGGCGACTTACTGGATGGAGTCCGCTCAGCGTTATCGCTATGTGGACATGGTGGCTCGGGGAGAGCCTATCCCGCGCATCGATGCGCGAATGCAGGCTCCAGACGGGTACGTCACCGCGAGCGACACCATCGGCCAGGAGTGGATCTATGGGCATCTCGCGCAGAGGAGACCAGATGATTGGTCTGTCTCGCGCTTTGTCCGGTTCCTGACGCGGCTCGTGGCCGTCTCCGCCATGATCCCCATGGCATGGCTCGGCTGGGTGTTGACCCGTCGGCGGGACGCCGCCCTGGTCGCAGCGCTGTTGTATGGGTTTGCCCTTCCGGTGGTCGAGCGAGGAAACGGGGCGGTGCTTTTTCGGGAGGACCTCGCGTTTCCCGTGCTGCTCTGCCACCTCGCGGCCCTCGCTGGCTGGGCGCGCGCTCCACGGTGGCCTCGAGCGCTCCTGGCGGGACTGCTTCTTGCCCTCTCCCTCCTTCTTTGGAAGGTCGTCAGTTTTTATGCGCTGCTTTTGCTCGTGTTTCTGGCAATCGCTTGGTGGCTTGAGAAGGCGGAGCCTCGTGTGATCGCCCTGACGACCTCTCTGCTGTTTGGTCCAGCGGCGATCGCTTCCCTGGGGCCCTGGAGTTTGAGATACGACCAGTTTTTGATGTCGACGCAAATGCTTGGCGCTGTGGGCATTGTGGTGGGCTGTGTCCTCGGATGGCGGAAGATCGGTCCTCGCTGGCTGGGTCCGCTCCTTCTCGTCGGGATCGTGACGGCGGGGAGGGCTCTGCTGCCAGACCAGGGCTCATACGACCACGCCTGGGAAACAATCCTCGCGAAACTCAGCACCTTCGATCAAAAGCCCCTCGACCCGCTCGAGTTGTCCTTTCACGCAAGGCATTACTGGACTGGGAACTACGAGAGCCCGACCTTGAGGCGACTCGCACGGGACTGGCCGTGGCTGCTGGCGGTTGGGCTTCCCGGTGTGTTCGCGCTGCTGGGGCAGCTGCGTAGGGGAGGTGCGCCTTGGCCGGGGCCGATCCCTCCCCCACCGACAAAACTTTTCGACGGAGATGGGCCGAGTGGTGTGATGTCTCCTCTACTCGTTTGGTTCACTCTTTGGCTCGTCGGATCGTTCCTCGCCGTCTACTTCATGTTCGTGAAGCTGACTCTGTTCGCCGCAGTGGCCCTCGCTGCTCTTGGAGCGCTGGGATGGTCTGCCCCGAGGCGTCTTCGAGTCCTACGGAGGCTGGCTACGTTGCCGTTTCTCGTGGGTGTCGTCTTGCACGGCGTGGGCCTCGCGCCTGCGCTGGAGGGAGCGTTTGTCGACCCAGACGAAGCCGACCAAGATGGGGTAAGCGAGGTGGTGGTATTCCCGCCTGATGCGTTCCAGGACCTGGCTGCGTGGGTGACGGAGAGCACGGAACAAGACGAGGCGTTTCTTGCGTCCTTCCAGATCAGCCCTTTCCTGCTTACCTACCTCGACCGCCCGACGGTTCTCCACTGCTTCTTCGAGGGCGACCTACTCGCGCGCCTCGAGGAGGTGGTCCTGGCACGATTTGAAGACGAGCAGACACTTTGGGAGGTGGCCCGTCGCTACGGCGTGACCTGGTACGTCCACGAAGCTCACTATGTGTTGCGCACTGACCCGCGTATGAGCCAGCGGTACGTTGCTGGTGCCATGGACTGGCCAGCGGAGAGCGCGGCGGTTCGTATGCAATACGCCCCGGAGACTCTGAAGCACTTTGAACTTGCCTGGGAAAATGACTGGTTCCGTGTCTTTCGAGTTCTCGATGAGGGAGAGGAGAGCGCCGCAGAGGCTCGGCGAAGCCCTTCACCTCTTTGGAACCGACCGCTCTTCGCGGGTCTGTTCGGTGACCCGCTCAAGGGTATGACGATGACGGAGCCCGGTCGTGGTCTAGAGCCTGACGATCTCTTTTACGCCACGATGAAGGCAGACACCTGGTTGCGCTATGCCGAGGCGAATCGATCCCCCGCTGCACCGAAATTGAGGTTCGCTGAGCAGGAGTATGGGCTTCAGAAGGCGGTCGAGGTTGCGCCCTATTC
>Ga0315320_10002484_pt1 | contig 15151 bp, 16 predicted proteins | sample M140m21515metaG_FD_203458 | JGI IMG/M metagenome (GOLD analysis project Ga0315320, IMG submission 203458) | Ammonia-oxidizing marine archaeal communities from Monterey Bay, California, United States - M1 40m 21515 | ecosystem: Environmental > Aquatic > Marine > Coastal | place: USA: California... | reverse complement strand
TGCTTGCTTGTTCGGGCCACACAAGCAAAGTAACTGCCAATTCAAGCGCTTCAACTCGGGGAGCATCTCGATTACGGCCTGATTCAAGCTAAGTGCACCCTGCGAGCCGCCCATGGTCAGCAACACCGGTCGCTGATGATCTAAGTCAAATTTAGCGCAGGCTTGTTCACGACTAGGCAGAGCCGTCGCGCTGCGAGAAATCGGGCCAACTACTGTTGCCCGTGGCACATCAACGGCAGTGTTGGCAAACATAACCAGCACTCGTTTGGCAAAGTGACTAACTAAGCGCACTGCTTTACCAACCACCACGTTACCTTCTAAGCAAACCAAGGGTCGTGGCAAGGCAGCCAGAGCAGTAGCACCACCATAGCCACCAAGGCTGACCAACAAATCAGGTTTGAAATCGCGGCAATATTTGCGCACGCGTGGGAAGGAAGCTAAGGCTGCAACGTATCGCGGCAACGCGGAATCGTCGATACCAAGACTGCGATGCGAAATAGAATCATCGATGTAATTCAACTCGACTTGGCGACCGCTAAGCCAAAATTCAACTTGATGGCCTCGGGACATCAATTCTTCGGCAATGCCAATTGCGGGAGTCAAATGACCACCTGTACCTCCACCCACAAACGCCACGCGCATTATTCAGCAGGAATAATTAAAGTTTGGCCAACGCTAAGACTGTTTGCGTTTTCAAGGTTATTCGCTTTTAATATCACATCAATTTTTTTGCTAGTACCGTAAAACTTTTGTGAGATTCCACCCAAGAAATCTCCGGATTGCACGGTATAGCTTTGCTGAGTTGTAGGCCCGGTTTTTACGGGGATGACTTCCGGCACAACTTCATCAAGCATAAGGCGCAATTCCATACCTATCTGAATACCGGTCTCGTCTTTGATGCCGTTCCAGCGCATGATGTCTTTATAGCGTTTGGATTCACCAAGTTCACGTTTCGCGATTGCACTCAAAGTATCACCTTGACGAACGATAACAACCTGTACATCGTTTGAGAAAGTAGCGGGCATTGGAACTGCCTGAGCAGTTTCGCCCGACAAAGGCGTTGGCACTGCCGTTGAATTAGGATTAAAGTTATCAGGTTTTATATATTGCCGCTGATTCTTGGGCAACAAACGCACAGCATCCAGATCACTAGGTTGCACAATGACCGCCGATGGTTCGGCGTCTTCGGGATTTGATTTTTCTGAGCCAAAGTAAGAGCCAAGCATTGCTATTGAAAAAAGAGCAAAGAAGCCGAGTAATGCGTTTTTTGTGAGCGTGTTCATTTGATACCAAAGGGAGCGGATTGAGTACGGATGCGACTACGAGTTGAATTGATGGCAATACCAAGCAGTAACGCCAACGCCATCAGAGAGGAGCCGCCGCGACTAACGAAAGGTAATGGTAGACCTTTCACCGGCAAAGCACCTACAACCATTGCCATGTTATAAGCCGCCTGAAAGGAAATAACTACAGTTGTTGCGCCCATCAACAATATACCGTAACGATGGCTAGATTGTCGGGCTACGCGTAAGCCAAAAAAAGTAAAGGCCATAAACAACGACCAAACCATCAGAACACCTATCATGCCCCACTCATCGGCGATTAAAGCCAATACAAAGTCGGTGGTGCTCTCAGGAATATATCCGAATTTAAGCACGCCGTTGCCGGGTCCAGCCCCAAACCAACCGCCGTAACGGAAAGCGTCTTGGGCGCGCATTACTTGTTCAGGAACGCCCCCAGACCAACTGTCGATACGTGACAGCACGTGATCAAAAGAAAACACTGCTAACGCTCCTACCACCAACAATAATGGCACAGATACCAGCAACACTCGGAAAGGCAAACCGGCGAACAGCATCACGCATCCGGAAACCGCAATCAGAATAACAACAGAACCAAAATCTGGCTGCAACAACACCGGCAGCATCAGTACGAAAAAGAAGCCAATCATTTTAAAAATTGGCGAGATCGATTGCACGCGTAACGGGTCTTTCGCAATCCATGATGACAACAAAATAGGCCACAGTACTTGCAAGAATAGTGACGGTTGCAACGAAACGGACCCGAGCTGAATCCAGCGAGTGGCAGCGTTAGCGGTGCGCCCCAATTCCGTAATCAACATCAAAAAAAGCAACACCCACAGGACAATGCTAGCGTGCACACTATAATTACGAACATGCTGCGGATTGAGATTAAGACCAACGGCAAACGCTGCGGCTGCGGCTGCCAAGAAGGAACTGTGGCGTAACAGCACGTCTCCGGCTTCTCCCGGAGGGGCTGATGAAACAGCTACCAGTAATCCCAAAACAGCCAACGCCCCTACACATGCGAATAACGCAAGTGTCGCAGGCATAAACTTATTGGAAGCTGCCATTGTCGATTAGCGCAACTTAATAAGAAGTAAACCCAAGCTAGCAAACAACGCCGAGACTATCCAGAATCTGGCGACGATGCGCGCTTCTGGCATCTTATCAAGTTGCCAAATATGATGGATGGGCGCTTTTCGAAAAGGTCGCCAATTAAAATACTTGCAACATAAAATTTGCAGCAAACTCGAGGCCACTTCAATAGTAAAGACCCCGCCGATTAAAATGAGTAGTATTTCTTGTTTGGAAACAATAGCAAAATAAGCCATTGCAGCGCCGAGTGGTAGCGATCCGCTGTCACCCATAAAGATTAATGCGGGTGACGAGTTGAACCACAAGAAACCTAGACTAGCGCCAAGAGTAGCCGCGACCAAGACCGTTACTTCGCCAGAACCTGGGATAAATGGCAAGTGCAAGTATTCTGAAAAGTTAGCATGGCCCACAAAGTAAGTACTCAAGCCTATTGCAGCCAATACTGGGACAGCTGACCCCACTGCTAAACCATCCAGACCGTCAGTAACATTAGCCGCGTGGCTAAATCCGAGAATACACATTATTTGTATGACGAAGAACACCCCACCCAGCACCAGTAAGCTCATACCTGGACCAATCACCATATCCTTGAAGACCGGCATGAAAATATATCGCAGTTCTGGGTACGAGCCAGGTGCATCACCAAGCTTCCATAGCAAGCCAACAACTAAAAGTGTTAGCAATAGCGTCGGAACCATTTTTGCCTTACGCGACAAACCCTTACGCGGGTCATTCGGGTTCGCCTTAACTTGATCATCGAAAAAACCAATAGTACCCATGCCAACCATTAGCACCATTCCGATTAAGACCAGCGGCTCATCGATACGTCCAAAGACCATCGTGCTAATCAGCACCGATGCCAACCAAAAAACTCCGCCCATCGTCGGTGTACCGTCTTTGCCCGCCTGACGGTAAGCCTCCGCGACTTCGTCGCAATCCGAGTTATCGGTGCGCTCGCCAACCTTACTTTCGCGCAAACGCTTAATAAGGGGTTTGCCAATCACCAAGGCAACAGCAAATGAAAAGATAAATGCCGCGCCCGCTCGAACGCCAATATAGCTAAATGCGGCAAAGGGGCTGAATAAATCAGACAAGAATGGGATTAGCCAGTTAATCATTTTATAATAGTAGACAGAAGTGCTTCGAAATCAATGAGGACGCGTTCGAGTTGGTCGGCGCGCGAAGCCTTGAGCAAAACCAAATCGTCAGCCCCACAATAGTTGGATAAAAACATCGAGGCGGCCGCACAATCAGCCACGCGCACCACTTGGATTTGCTGCGGTACAGCGTCGGCAATAACAGACGCCAACTCGCCCACACAAAGCACGACATCAATAGCGAACTCGTCAAGTGAACGGCCTACTTGCGCGTGTAATGCATGTTGCTCTGACCCAAGCTCTTGCATGGAGCCAAGCACCGCGACGCGACGGCCGCCACAAGGCAACTCTGACAATGCACGTAACGCAGCGAGCATGGATGTCGGGTTAGCGTTATATGCATCATCAATAAAGTCAACATCGCCTATACGTAGCTGCTGAAGGCGTCCATGTGGCTTGACTAAGCATGACAAGGACTCTTTAATATGTTCGGGCGAAACTTGGCAGTCAAGTGCGATCTCGGCCATCAACATCGCTAGACGTAGTTCATGCGGCGCAATACAAGCCACTTCTGCTTCGCCAAGCTGCGAGTGATTTACCGCAAACTTAGTGCCGTCAAAGCTGTAACTGTATGCCGTGTGATCGCAAAGGTGTGATTCCGCCAACCAACTGCGCTCATCTTCGTTCAGCAATTCTAAGCATAAATTATCTATCCACACCGACCCACGTGGCGAGACCGATTGTAATAACCTATTTTTTTCATGGGCGATTGTTTGCAAGTCGCTCAAACCTTCGAGATGAGCCGCACCAATAGCCACAATGGTTGCCACATCTGGCCTAACGACGTCAATCAAATATTGCATTTCACCCGGCTCGTTGATGCCATATTCAAGAACGATAAAATCAGCATCGCGCGGCGCACCAAGCATCGCCAACGGTAATCCAATCTCGGAGTTGTATGATTTAGGAGCAGCATAGGCAGTGAGCGAGCTCTTAGAAAACAATTGCAACAGAAAATCTTTAGCTGTCGTTTTCCCGACAGACCCGGTTATACCGATCACTTTCCCACGACAATGCGCGCGGTGGAAAGTTGCTAAAGCAGCAAGTGCCTGCAAACAGTCTGTAACAACAATTTGCGGGACGGAAAATTCTGTACCCATATCGCGCTGCACTACTAGCAATTGCGCACCGTTTGCAATGGCGCTGTCGAGGTGATCGTGGCCGTCACTGCGCGCACCTGGCAACGCGACAAAAACATCCCCCGCGGTAATTAACCGGGAATCAACTTCCACTTTGGGCAACTCGGCATTCAGCACCTCGTTAGGCAAGGATGTCTTCAATGCCGCGTACACTTGATGAATGGTCATGCCAGACACTGCACCGCCTCACGTATTTGTAAACGATCGTCGAAGGAATGACGGACGCCATTGATTTCTTGATAGGTCTCGTGGCCTTTGCCTGCTACTACCAACACATCACTAGGGCCAAGAGATTCAACTGCAAAACGAATCGCATCATCACGTTCAACAATACTGTGGAAGTTTAGCGCTCCTTCATCAATGCCTGCAGCGACTTGCTCAATGATGGACTCTGGCGATTCTGTGCGTGGGTTATCAGAAGTGAGTACGCACCAATCGGCATGATCACTAACCGCACTACCCATAGCTTTACGTTTCGCATTATCTCGATCACCACCGGCTCCGAAAACGACTTTAAGGACACACTTAGGGTGGCTAGCACGTACGGCCATCAGCACTTTTTCAAGGGCGTCAGGAGTATGCGCGTAATCAACGAAGGCCAAACCTTGATGCACCGTTACCTGTTCGAGGCGTCCGTCGGCTGCTGGTTGAGATGACAATGCAGAGCACACATCGCGGATAGGCAATCCCTTAGAGAGCATCATTAATGCCGCCAAGAAAAGGTTTTCGCCATTGTGATACCCACATAGTGCACTATGAATGACGCCCTGCTGTTCCTCCCAATCGAAAGTGACCTGAACACCATTTGCCGATTCTGTGATTCCGCAAACGACATCCGCCTGCGCGTCGCAACTCGACCAACTCATTATTTCGGCCGCTGCAGAACTACACAAATCTATCAGCATTTTTGAGTGTGGTACAAAAGCGATTGCCGTGGATGGCAAGCTGTTGATCAACTGCATTTTTGCTGCAGCATACTTCTCGAGAGTGTGATGGTAATCTAAGTGTTCATGACTTAGATTGGTAAAAGCAACGCAATCGAAATCGACTGCCGTGACACGGTGTTGCACGATGCCGTGCGAACTCGCTTCAACGATTACTGCTCCATACTGCCCCTCAGCCAATTCGGCCAGCCAACCGTGAACAATATCAGCCGCTGGAGTCGTGTTTAAATTCGGTGTGATTCCCTCATGGTCAATCATACCGAGAGTACCGCATGATGCAGCTTTAATATCTAATTGCCCTAAGGCCCCGCGCACTAAATGGGCAACCGTGGTTTTACCATTAGTACCGGTGATAGCGATGCACCACATCTTTGAACTCGGTCGTCCGGCGAGCAGATCCGCACAGTGCGCGGCAGTCAACGCCAATTCCTCGCCAACAACCAGTTGTGGACAGCTAAATTGCTCGCGAACTTGATCGACCAACAACATGGACGCCTGAGCATCTAAGGCGGACTGAATAAAATCGGCACCCTGCTGACTATGCCCCGGAATAGCGCAAAAAATGTCGCCCGGCTGCACGCGCCGCGAATCGAAACATGCACGCACCAAATCGACGTCAAGCAACTGGGCCTGAGCTGGCCACAACTGTGGAGATAATCCGCGTTTTTGCAGTGCGTTGATGAGGTCGGCGACGAGCATGCTACCGGTCAAGATTAGCCTTATTAGCTCCTGATTCCAAGCCCGAAGGCGGCAATGTTCCGCGCGATTTCAAGGCATGTTGCAAAATGTTAGCTGCCGCAGGGCCGCAAACCTGAGAACCATAATAATGCGCCGTAGTGCCGTGGGTACCGAAGGCCACTACCAGTACCAATACTTCGGGCTCTTCAAGGGGGCCGTAAGCAACGAATAGTGAGGTGTACTTGTCTTTGGCTGGCCCAGAGATATGCTTCGAAGTTCCTGATTTACCGCAGTAATTAAAATCGTCGCGATGCGGCAGCCACTTGCGGTTGTCATACATAATCATGTCGTGCATTGCATTGCGCACATTTTCAGCTACGCCTTCGCTCATCACACGGCCGTCCTCAATCGGCTCTTGCTCAAAATTCAGTTTAGCGCGCAGCAACTTGCCGCCATTAGCTATCGATGCTAATGCCATGGTATGGTCAATTATTGGCACTTCAATTTCTCGGCCAAACGACAAGGATGGAATGGTAAACACCATTCCATCAGGCCCTTTCTCACGCATGAAATCTGCACGCTCTGGGTACTTACCATTCTGGAACCGAAGTGCCCAGCCAGGCAACTGCTTTGCCTTTTTGTCATAACCGAAATGAGACAGGAAGTTCGCCATTTTTTCGCGCCCTACTGCACGGCCAATTTGCGCCATAACGATGTTCGAGGAGTGAACGATGGCCTCAGAGAAATTCATGTCTTCATTGCGGTACTTCGATGAGTTATGAATAACTCTGCCCAGCAGAGAGTAAGCACCGCCCTTATTGCTAAACATTTGTTTCGCAGTGATGGAACCGTTTTCTAACGCCCAAGATGCGACCAAAGGCTTCATTGTTGAGCCAGGACTAATTCTCCATTGACCCGGAAAGTTCCAACCATCATATACCTTTTTATCACTCTGTTCGTCGACTACAAGGCTCATGCTGTTTAGCGGGTCATTCAAGTCGTAATCTGGTAATCCCTGCGCACTCAAGATGTCTCCACTATTCACATCGACCGCAATTGCAACGCAGTACATTGGGTCATGATCCTCCATTATTGCCACCAATTGCTCGCGAACGAAACTAGAAATATTTAGATCTAAGGTAGTTCTAATTGACGCGCCTGGGGTGGCGGGTTTTTTCCCAAGAGCAGGGTTTGTTCCGTGCTCGGCGCCTACCGAAATGGCTGAACGCTTGCCATCAATGCCAGAAAGTCGCGAATCCAAGCCAGCCTCTAGGCCAGACCCTCCATGTCGCCCTGGGTTCTGCTCATCACCCGCTCTCAATAGCCCCACCAAATGACTCAGAACAGGCCCATTGGGGTAAATGCGTTCAAAGGACTGCACTAAGCTCAACCCACTGTACCTCACGGCTTGCAAGGACTTACCTATTCTCTCGCGATCGAATGGCGAAATGTTCGACAGTAATAATTGGGAAGCAGATTCGTTAACCACCACTGCATGATATAACTGCTCAACGGGCAACCCAGTAGCAACAGCAACATCGCTAAGCCGCTCACGAATATCTTCTTCGGTCCATACTCCATCATTCAAATTACGAATAACCGAACGATTTCTTGGCAAAAAATCAACGACTAAATCCCAGCTACCACGGTCTTCAGCAAGCACCAATCCATGGCGATCTAGAATCTGGCCACGCTCTGCCGGTATCAATCGATCACGCTGAACCCTACTAAGACTCGTCCCTTCAATCCCCTCGTCAGCCAATACAAAAAAATTGTAAATACTTAGCGAATAAAAGACGGCCAATATACCAAGTGGCCATAATGGTTTAAACGCTACGGCTTGTTTACTCACGAGCGGTTGTTATCGTAATCGGCGTTATGCTGCTCCTCGAGCAAACGCTTCATGTTCGCGGGAGACGTTATCTGATTGAACAAACTTTCGTTAAAATCAATACGTTGTTCGCAACGCTCAACGCAACGACGGCTCGCTTCAATGCGTCCACGAGAAGCCATAGCCTCGTTCTCTAGACCTAACCCGAGCAGCATTTCAGCTACGATGGCGGCCAACAGAATAAGTGATGTTTCGCTCAAGATTAAGCAGTTTCCTTAGACAAGACGCGTAATCGCGCGCTGCGCGAACGGGTATTCGAACGTACTTCATCAAGGCAAGGCACTATGCCTTTCTTGTATACATTCACAAAATCTGAGCTTCGTGCTTCGTTACGAAACGAGTTCTTCACCAACCTATCCTCTAGAGAGTGAAAACTAATTACCGCCAATCGACCACCATCAACTAGCAATCGCGGTGCGCATTCAAGTAACATGGACACCTCATCTAATTCACGATTTACCGCAATGCGTATGGCTTGAAAGGTGCGTGTAGCAGGATGATGCCCACCCATGCCGCGGCTCACAGTGCGTTCGACCAAATCCGCGAGTTGCGTGGTGCGCAACAGTTGCCCGAAACGACGCTGCTTAACAATCGCATGCGCTATCTTTCTTGCAAAACGTTCTTCGCCGTAAGTGCTCAACCAACTCTCAATCTCATCTTCACTGGCCTCAGCCAACAAAGACGCTGCCGACGCTTTTTGCCTCGTCGCATCCATGCGCATATCTAATGGGCCATCCTGCATGAACGAAAAGCCGCGATCACGGTCTTCGATTTGATCAGAAGAGACGCCAAGGTCAGCCAGGATGCCATCCACTTTGCTATTTGCGTGCTGCTCAACGACAGACTCTATTGACGAAAACGGAGCGTGTACATAAATGGCACGATCACCATACGCTTCCAAGCGCTTCTGAGTACGGGCGATTGCCTGCGCATCACGATCAATGCCAATCACAATGTTATCGGGGTGAGCCTCTAATATTTTCTCGGCGTGCCCCCCACCGCCAAGAGTTGCATCAACAAAAACACCGCCACGCTCGGCGCGCAATCCCTTAACGGATTCATCTAACAGAACTGGAAGGTGACGAGTTGACATTAATTCACTTAGTTGTTTGCGGTATTGACGGCATAATAAAATCACGAGTTGTTCTCCGTTGGTTGGTAATCAGGGCTGGCCATATCGCCAGTCGCGGAATTGAAGTAATCATCTGCCTCAACAAGACCACTCTCATATTGGTCGCGGCTCCATATTTCGAAATAGCTGAGTGCGCCAACGATCATGGCCTCACCGCTCAAATCGATGCGTGAACGCAATTCTTCTGGCAATAACACCCGCCCTTGGGCATCGACCTTCAACTTGCGCGAGTTAGCGCCGAGTGAACGGCGCAATTTTTTGGCGCGCGAAGCATTTTTTTCATTACGCAAATTAGCTTCGATGTATTTCGCGAACTCACTAGCTGTGTATATTTCTAGACAGCCATCTACCGCGTTAATAACACACTCGAACGATTCGCGCTCGTGAGGGTCGTCAATAGCGTCCATAAAGCCACGAGGAACAAACACACGACCTTTTTGGTCGATTTTGTGTGCGAATTCTCCGTTGAAGTAAGACATTTATTTATGGTAAAAGAAGGTCGGGACGAACATGAATCTTTTCCCCATATTCATGTTCTTTTGCCCCACATACGTATCATAGTGCCCCACTCGAATAATGCAAATAAAAAAACCCAGAAAAAGCCTGGGTTTATTTTTTCGCGTTTAGACTGGGGTTTACGGCCTAAATGGGCGACTCTCTCGTCGGATCGACCAGCTCTGTTAGCTGCTTACTTAGCTCAGCCCGCCTCTCATCGGTCATTTCGCGAGATTCGACAGCAAAAGTCTTCTTGCTGCGTGTTTTGCGCAACAACATAATCTCTTGCTGGCCTTTCACCTGAACACGCTCGAGGCGTAGTTTTCTGTGGCGGACCAATAATAGGGACAGCAAATAGCTTAAATCTTTACGGTCATCCCGCGGATCGACGAGCAATTTCTCAAGCAGCGCAAGCAACATATCAAAATCTAGGCGCAAGGATTGGCGACTCTCATGCTGCGTTGTTCTCCAGTAGACGACATCTGCATCCTCATCTCGGCTGTCAAAACAGACGCGGCACAAATCTGCGCGCTGCAAGTCGCCATCGATCATACGCAACAGCGAAAACACATCCTCGCCATCGGTGAAGGAGTAATCGCAATCGTCACATTGCTTATTACGCTTTGAGTATTGCCAATCTTTTACCATTTAACTACCACGCAAAAACAACTGCGAACTTAAGAATTGCATTAGAGCGCGGGATTGACCCGGGTCATCGTCAACGGCTTCCCATTCAGCAGCGCCCGCGGTGAGAGTATCGTCTTCCTCTATGTTACGCTCGGCGATCACACGCGAGCGAACAGAGATTTCATTGTTGCCCTCATCCTCAAAAATCCTAAAGATTGCCTTATACCTCATACCTTTATTTCTAAAAGGGTGCAAGTGAACCTTCCAGTCAGAAAAAACAGTGTCCCGCACAGCGTCGGTTGTACCTTTCGGATAACCTGCCTGAGAAATTGCATACTCGCAGGCTAGCAATAAATCGCGACGCGGTGGCGCATCTTTCAGAAGGATCTGCTCCCAGCGACCCTCGCTAGGATCGTCAATCGGCAACTCGGAAGCGCATGACCAAGACAGCGAACAAAGCATCAGCAACACTAGCATTTTCTCTATCATCATTTTTTTAACCTTTTTTAGCCGGCGAGCGTTTACGCTCTCGCAACACAAAGCGCACCGGGACTTTAGTAATCTTAAACTTGCGACGAAACTCATTTTGCAAAGCGCGCATCAGTTCTTTTGAGAACAAACGGTTTTTGTTCACGAACAGCAAGAAGGTCGGTGGCAAAGTATTCAGCTGTGTAGCATAATAAAAACGAGGACGCTCGCCACGTCCGCGAATGCGCATATTATCGAATACGCCTTGCATGGCACGGTTCAGCACACCTGTACCCAGCTGCAGCTGCCCCTCTTCGTATACCGTAAGGACGTCACGCATTACCCTATCAATACCCTTTTTGGTAACATTCGACATCATTGCAATCGGCGCGCCCTGCAGGTGTGGCAGCTTATGGTCGATGATGTCTCTGAATTGATCAATCGTGACATCCGGAACCAAGTCGTGCTTAGTGCCAACCACAATAATCGCCTTGTAACGATCTTTAATAGTACGAGCCAATTCTTTATCCATGCGCGCCACTGTTTGTGACATATCAACGAACAGCAAAGTGATGTCAGAGCGTTGAATCGCTTGATCACTGCGTGCCAATGAGTAATATTCGATTGACGAATTAACCTTGCCCTTGCGGTGAACACCAGCAGTATCGATTAGCGTAATCGCAGAGCCCTTGTAGTCGACACTAATATCAACAGCATCACGGGTTGTGCCAGCGACATCAGAAACGATAACCCTGTTTTCTCCGGTCAAAGCATTGACGAAAGAAGACTTACCGGTATTACGGCGTCCGAGAATCGCAACATTGATAGACTCCCTATCGTCGACGAGTTGCTCTTCCGGCAAAATCTCAGTCAACCTTTTATACAAATCGCTGAAACCCTGGCCTTCTTGCGCAGACACAGGCACCGGATCACCAAAACCAAATGATGCGAAATCACTCACAGCCATTTGCGCCGGACGCGTTTCACACTTGTTAGCCACCATTACCACAGGCACATCACTCTTACGTAAATGCTTTGCGACTTCTTCGTCAAGCAAAGTCACTCCTTCGCGCGCATCAACCACAAACAGCACTACGTCGGAAGCAGCCAAGCCGGTTACGATTTGATATTCAACAGAATCTTCGAGATTATGGTTATCAACAATGCCGATACCACCGGTGTCCATTATGTCGAAACCTAACTTGTAGTCCGGAACACGCACTGGCAACACAAAGCGATCGCGTGTCACACCAGCTGTTGAATCAACAATCGCCCGTCGCTCGCCGACCACGCGATTAAACAGCGAAGACTTACCCACATTAGGGCGCCCGATAATAGCCACTAAAGGCTTTTTGTTTTTAGGAGTGATCATTACCTTGCGTTAAGAAGGGGGTGCACCTGCGGAAGAACGCGAACATTTAGCTGACGGGCAATCCCCATTGTTAGCCATTTTAACATCTGTTCGCTTGATGGAGGCTCTGGCGACAAAGGCACTTTAGTGAGTGGCTGCAAATAGATATGAGTTGCTGCCGCCGTTTTCGCAACGAAATCATACATCTCAGTTACTTCGACAGTCGTTGTTTGACTACTTAACACCATTTTAAGCTGCGCAACCAAGTTCCGCTCCGCTACGACTTCAAGGCACTGCTGATGCTCAGCAAACAAATCGCCGGACATAAGCGATGGGGTTTTCCAGTCGAGTGATATCACATCAAATTCAGAAGCGACCTCAGCGAACACTATGGCATCACTCCCGGAAGTTTCTAGCATGACGTCACCTGGCCAAAGCTTTGCAATTTGAACGGCGAACGCTCCTTGCTCAAGCACTTCACCGCCGGTCAATGACAAACAAACTTGGTCGGCGCTTACAGGATGGTCAGCAAGTAACCCCGCAAGAAGATCAACAACACTATCTGCTGAAATAGGATTATCTATGAGCGACGTGCCGTTTGCGGAATGACATTCAAACTGCTCGCGCTTGTTCCATGAGCGCGGAGTATCACAATAAACACAACGCAGGGGGCATCCGCCGAAACGGCAAAATAAATGTGGGAGGCCTAGCTCCCCGCCTTCGCCCTGGATACTAAAAAAAATTTCGTCAAGATGACCTTTTAACATAATCATCTCGACGTTATTAAATTGGGAAAATTCGAAAAAGCTCGGGCGCTTAAACGAATTCAGCATCAGCATCACGCTGCGCTGAGGCTGCCTCGGCATCGACGGCTGCTTCTGCTTCGCGAGCCAACTTTGCTGCCGCCTTAAGCTGTTTTTTTGAAACTACTTTGAAAAGAGTGCGGACCTTGCGCACGCCTATTGGGTTTTCGCCCTCCACGTAATCTCCGCTTTCGCCTAAAATTTCTAGGCGCTCACGACGAGTGTACACAGAGCGAGCGGTAGACAGACCGCTACCAAGGTTTAGTGACTTATGAATGGACATCGTTTTAGTTCTTTGGGAGTGGCTTGATACGCGCGTTGCTGAATGGACTCGCGCCACCAAGGCCATCTAAGGTTAAGGCTTGCACGCTTGCAAGAGTCTCGCTGAGAGCTGCTTCAGACGGCTGGTCGCCGACGAAAAGCTTATAATGTGACTTTTCTGAGCCGCCACCTATCTCTGCAAGAGTCACATTATAGCCCTGACTCTTGAGTTCTGTGCCCAACTTTCTGGCAAGCTCAAAATCTTCTGAATTGAACTCGCGGGCTACCACGCAATAGCGGTAGTTGTCGACATCTGCAACATCGCCTGCAAACTTATATGAAAAGAAGAACACAACAACACCAGCAAATATCAACGCAAGCACTTTAGCGCTTATTTTAGGCTTAATAGCAGCGCCTGAAGGCACTACATCTATCCTCTGCTGTGAACCAGAGCCCTCCGTGGAACCTTCACGCGCCTCATTATCGCGTAAAATATCCAGTAAATGTCTTTTTTTGGGTGCCATTTGTTATGTTTAGGCATAATAACGAGACTAAGATACAATCGCAAGAATAATGACTGATTCCGTCCCCAACAATGTTGCTACTGCTGCTGCTCACTGCCTTTTAAGTGATTTGACCGAGGCTGGGCTTAATTTGGCGCCACAATCACTGGCTGACCCGGATATAGGTAGTGTTGGTAGAGCTGAGACCGTAACAATCATGTTTTTAGGCTCCGAGAACAGCCCTGAGGCAAGCGATCTTCTAATCGCCATTGCTGATAAGGGTCTAAACGTCCCTAAAGACTTTATACACATAAACTTACTGAAGGAGGATGCACAGACCATTGAATCTACGCTCGGCACATACGCCCCGCAGATCATCATCGTTCTTGGCATCGAAAACGGCATACAACTCTTCCCTAACCACGGCCCTGGCAATGAGATACCCCGTGGGCAGCTCCTGCATTCGAGCTATTGCAGTAATCCGGTCCTGATAACCGAATCTCTCAAAGACATGTTGTCCGATGCTGATTCAAAGAAATCTTGTTGGAGCGACTTACAGGCGGCTAAAGAAATTCTAAATAATTCGAATTAGTAAGCATCTTTCCTTTGACGCATGAGGGCGCGTCGGCATAATCTTTAATCCTTAGCGGCCGGTGTAACCGTAGCCATTCCATAAACTTGCAATTCATCCAGATGCATCACAGCAGAAACTATCTGTTACTAACATTACTGACCTTAAGCGCATGCTCAAGCTCAGAACCAACTTACTCGGACAGCTTTGCCATCGACGGCAGTAGCGAGGCGCAACAGACTGATTCTGGATCCCAGGATGCAGGCCAAGAAGTAAGCGACACCATGACTGTTCGCGCGCAGAAAAATGCCTTAATGGCTAGCACCCGTGTCGAGTTAGGCAACGACGCATTTGAGCGTGGTGATTTCCAAGGAGCCGCTACTCATTACGCTGCAGCATCGCTGCTGGACCCAAGCAACGTTCAGGCACGCGACGGTTCACGCCGTTCACAAGCAGCGCTAGCTGGTAATGGTTACGACATCGACTCTGCTGAAAACGTTTTGCAAACCGCGCAAGCGCGCGCTACTGCAAATCGTATTCGCGTCGAAGGTATTGTTCGTGATGGCGATAGAGCGTTGGCTCAAGGCCAATACTCAAAGGCGGCCGAACACTACTTAATTGCCAAGCAAGCTGTTGATTACAGCCCTAACCTAGCTATTGGTGCTTTAGATGCAAAGATTGTCCATTCGAAATACGAGCAGGCTGTTAGTGCCCGTAACAACTTCGAATCCG
>Ga0315320_10002480_pt1 | contig 15165 bp, 13 predicted proteins | sample M140m21515metaG_FD_203458 | JGI IMG/M metagenome (GOLD analysis project Ga0315320, IMG submission 203458) | Ammonia-oxidizing marine archaeal communities from Monterey Bay, California, United States - M1 40m 21515 | ecosystem: Environmental > Aquatic > Marine > Coastal | place: USA: California... | reverse complement strand
CATCATCACACAAGGCATTTACATCATACTCTAAATACAATGGATCTGTACAAGGAGATGCATATATACATGAACCATCATCTTGATTAGCTAAAGCATCATAATTAGTTGCTGTTGCATCCATACATCCAGTTACTATTAATGTAGCACATGAACCATCATCACACAAGGCATTTACATCATACTCTAAATACAATGGATCTGTACAGCCATCAGGTAAAATACATGAACCATCATCTTGATTAGCTGAAGCATCATAGTTACATGCTATAGGATCTGTACATCCAGTTACTATTAATGTAGCACATGAACCATCATCACACAAGGCATTTACATCATACTCTAAATACAATGGATCTGTACAACCATCAGGTAAAATACATGAACCATCATCTTGATTAGCTGAAGCATCATAGTTACATGCTATAGGATCTGTACATCCAGGTGTAGAAATCTGTGGAATTGGAATATTAGCCTCCTCCCAAGCATTACCAGCTGCATCTAATCCAGCTAAATTAATATAGCCAGCAAGGACCCCGTCAGTAGTAAACTGACCTAATAAAATCTTATTATTACCATCTGGTAAACATTCAGCATCTGTTGGAACTCTATAAAGAGCTGCATCAGAATTTACAGTACCCCCTAAAGACCAAGAAGAAGCCTCAAAACCAACCCAACTAAAGCCAGGAGTTTGAGAAACAGAAGTAGCGGGAGTATAATTATCTCCAATAGTCATCCAAGAATCAAATTCAACATTTTCAAAACCTGTAAGTGTGAAAAATAATGGATTAACCTCTTGTTGCAAATTTGCACCAAAGGCATCCTGGTAAAAACTAGTAGAAGTTTCTAATAAATGAGGACGTGTCTCATCAGCAAATATTTGTAAAATCTTAGCCGAACTAGAGCTTAACTCAGCATATAAACGATACGTAACTTCTCCGTTAATGAAATTACTTGAACTATTGTCAATAACCTCAAGAGATAAATCAATAAAAGGAGATGCATATATACATGAACCATCATCTTGATTAGCTAAAGCATCATAATTAGTTGCTGTTGCATCCATACATCCAGTTACTATTAATGTAGCACACGAACCATCATCACACAAGGCATTTACATCATACTCTAAATACAATGGATCTGTACAACCATCAGGTAAAATACATGAACCATCATCTTGATTAGCTGAAGCATCATAGTTACATGCTATAGGATCTGTACATCCAGGTGTAGAAATCTGTGGAATTGGAATATTAGCCTCCTCCCAAGCATTACCAGCTGCATCTAATCCAGCTAAATTAATATAGCCAGCAAGGACCCCGTCAGTAGTAAACTGACCTAATAAAATCTTATTATTACCATCTGGTAAACATTCAGCATCTGTTGGAACTCTATAAAGAGCTGCATCAGAATTTACAGTACCCCCTAAAGACCAAGAAGAAGCCTCAAAACCAACCCAACTAAAGCCAGGAGTTTGAGAAACAGAAGTAGCGGGAGTATAATTATCTCCAATAGTCATCCAAGAATCAAATTCAACATTTTCAAAACCTGTAAGTGTGAAAAATAATGGATTAACCTCTTGTTGCAAATTTGCACCAAAGGCATCCTGGTAAAAACTAGTAGAAGTTTCTAATAAATGAGGACGTGTCTCATCAGCAAATATTTGTAAAATCTTAGCCGAACTAGAGCTTAACTCAGCATATAAACGATACGTAACTTCTCCGTTAATGAAATTACTTGAACTATTGTCAATAACCTCAAGAGATAAATCAATAAAAGGAGATTGTGAAAAGGTTGTAAAATTAAGAACTAGGGAAAAAAAAAGCGTTAGAGCTTTAGTAAAAATATCATTCATAACTTAAATCTTTATTATGGCGTTGATTGTAACCAATTATTAATTACTAATGTCAAATCATCTAGATTAACAAAACCATCTTCACTTCCAATTACATCTCCATCATCGCCAATAGTAGTTGATTGCAACCAATTATTAATTACTAATGTCAAGTCGGATAAATTAACAATATTATCACAATTAGCATCCCCTAATTGAGGACATGTATTCGCACAGGCAATAGTAATAGGAACATTCTGTATGTCTTGATCTCCTAAATCTGAATTAATTGTAGAAGTAAAATTTATTACTGAAGGAGAGGGATTCTTAAATAAACCATTCAATGAGATAGTTTGACTATTACCATTAGTAACATTATTATTATCTCCAGGGCTGGTAGCGTCAACAAAGATGCCTCCTCCTAAATTTTCCATAGTAAAATTACCAATTGAAATGCCCGTTATACTATCAACTGCTTTTACTGATATTTTTTCTGATGTTAAAATAGAATCAACCATTAAAAATGCAGTAGTGCTCATAAAGCCTCCGCCTAGCGTTATTATACTTGAACCCACTAAATCATTTATTGATAGTGCTGAGAAATCAAATATCCCGCCATCAGATGTAAACACTGATGTTGCAACATCAGGTTCATTAGGGTCCTGACTAGTAACAAATGTTAAATCAGATATAGAACCACATTCTGTAGTACTTAAAGATATACTGACTGTTGGAGTAAATGCAATACAAGCTACTTGACCAGTATTACCACCGACGCAATTATTACAATTATCTAAAAATGCTGAACCGTTAACAGTCCCATTACAATCTGCAGGGAAATTAGTAGTAAGAAAAGTGTCTACAACTGACCATGCTGAAGATGGCGAACTTCCAGAGGAACAAAAAGCTTTTGCTTGCCAAATATAAATCGAGTTTGAATTTAAATCTTCAATATCCTGAGAGATTCCTATGGCATTATGCTCAAACAACCAAGATGTATCTCCAATTTCTTGATATCTGATCCTGTAATGATCAACATTACTATCTAATGTCCAATTCAATGTTACACTAAAATTCGATAAATTTGTAGCATCCAAACCAACTGGAACATTGCAACTTTGCGCTTTTGTGTTAATAGGGTTTATTATACATAGCAGTAAAATAAAGCATAAGCTTTGGGTAATTTTTTTCATCATAATACTTTTAATATGTTAGCTTGTCGTCTTGCTGACTACTCAGCAAGACAGCAAATTTAAAAAAATTTTTTACACATATTAATGTATTACGATATTATTTTACTTTAGATACAAAAAAACGCACTAAATTTTTAGTGCGTTTTGTAGTTGCCCGACTAGGGCTCGAACCTAGACTCTTCTGCACCAAAAACAGACGTGTTGCCAGTTACACCATCGGGCATTAATAAACGGTGCGCAAAAATAATAATTAAGTTATAAGTACGAAATATTTATGTATCTTTTCGTTATTAAAAAAAACATTGATTAAAAAACAAAACTAATTTTATAAATTTGCACACCTAATATATACAAACTAAAATCCTATTTATAATGAAGCAATTTAAAAAACTTAACAACTATATCGGATGGAGTGTATTCTTAATCGCATCATTTGTATATCTTTCCACTATTGAGCAAACGGTTAGTTTTTGGGATTGCGGAGAATATATTGCAACTGCCTACAAATTAGAAGTTGGGCATCCTCCAGGAGCCCCTATCTTTCAATTATTCGGGAGAATATTTACACTTTTTGCAGCTCAAGGAACATCAGAAGTCGCAATCGCTATAAATATAATGTCTGCCATATGTAGTTCTTTCTCAATTTTATTTCTATTTTGGACTATCACGGCTTTTAGTAGAAAACTATTCTTTAAAAATACTGATCATATTGAGTTAGGAAAAATGATTGCGGTATTGTCAAGTGGTGCGGTAGGAGCATTAGCATATACATTTTCAGATTCATTTTGGTTCTCAGCAGTTGAAGGAGAAGTATATGCTATGTCATCATTATTTACAGCAGTTACATTCTGGTGTATTATGAAATGGGAAGAAGAATCCAGCAAGCCTAATTCAAGTAGATGGCTTGTTTTAATTGGATACTTAATAGGATTATCTGTTGGGGTTCATCTACTATCTTTACTCACAATACCTGCTATGGGGATGATTTATTATTTCAAAAAATTCCCTTATTCTAAAATAGGAGCAATTAAGGCTTTTGTGGTTTCAATGCTCATATTAGGTGTAGTGCAAGGGGTGATTATCCCTGGAGCAGTTAGCTTGATTTCTAAATTTGAGTTGTTTTTTGTGAACACTATTGGCCTCCCTTTTAACTCAGGGACAATTATTTATTTCTTAACAATAATTGCCGCGATAGCTTGGGGATTAATATACACTAAGAGATACAACAAGCCAATCTGGAATACTGCAATTTTAAGTGTAATGATGCTATTAATTGGATATTCATCTTTTGCAATTTTAGTTGTTCGATCAAATGCAAATCCTCCTATTGATGAAAATAATCCTGAAGATGCGGTAGGCCTTTTATCTTATCTAAAGAGAGAGCAGTACGGTAGCTGGCCGATTATTTATGGACAGCATTTTAATGCCAAATTAGATAGCAAAAAACCATATATTGATGGGAACCCAATTTATGCAAAGAGTGAAAAAAAAGGCAAATATGTCATAATTGACAGAAGAAAAAATACAATCCCAAACTATAGTAAAAAAGATAAAATGCTTTTCCCAAGAATTTGGAGTTCTACTCAAGCTAGTCATGCTGGAGGGTATGTAAATTGGGCAGGATTAAAAAACAAAGATGTAAATCCAACATTTGGGGAAAATCTAACCTACTTCTTTAAATATCAAATTGGCTGGTCATATTTAAGATACTTTATGTGGAATTTTGCTGGAAGACAAAATGACTATATGAATATGGATGGAAATTCTCTAAAAGGGAATTGGGAAAGCGGCATTAATTTTATTGATCATAATAGACTAGGAACTCCTTCTTCTGATACAATAATGCCAAACTATTTAGCAAATAATAAAGCAAAGAATCACTATTTCTTTCTTCCTTTAATACTAGGATTGATTGGTATGTTATTTCACTTTAAAAATAATAATCAAGACGCATTATCTGTACTATTATTCTTTCTGTTCACAGGGGTTCTAATAATTGTTTATCTCAATGTTGTCCCCTTCCAGCCAAGAGAAAGAGACTATGCTTATGTTGGCTCATTCTATGCTTTCTCAATTTGGATTGGGCTTGGAGTACTAGCTATTTATGAGTTTCTCCACAAAAGAATTGCCTCCAAAAAAAGCGCAATTTTAGCAACACTCATTGCTCTAATTATTCCTGCTATAATGGGTGCGAAAAACTGGGATGATCATGATAGAAGTGGTAGGTTTACAGCTCTTGAAGTTGCAAAAAATTATCTAAACTCTTGTGATAAAAATGCCATACTATTTACCAATGGAGATAATGATACTTTTCCTCTTTGGTATGCACAAGAAGTAGAAGGAATTAGAACAGACATTAAAGTGGTAAATTTATCATTATTTAACACAGATTGGTATATAGATCAAATGAAGAGGGCTTCATATGATGCTGCTCCGATTCCGTCTTCATTAGAACATGATGATTATCGCACCGGAACAAGAGATTATACGCCAATTCAAGAAAGATTTAAAGATTATATTGAAGTAAAAGACGTGGTGAACTTCATAAATAGTAATAATGCAAAAGCCAAGCTCAATACTTCAGCAGGCTTAAGAAATTACTGTCCTACAAGAAAATTAAAGCTTACAGTAGATAAAGAAGTTGCAAAAACTTTTGTACCGGAAGAATATCATAACGAAATTGTTGACGAAATAAAATTTAAATTGAAAGGATCTGGGATATTTAAAAACAAACTTTTGGTATTAGATATATTAGCAAATTTCAATTGGGAGCGTCCTATCTATTTTGCAATAACTGTTGGGAGAGACAATTACATGGGGCTTGAAAAATATTTCCAATTAGAAGGATTAGCATACCGTTTAGTGCCTTACTCAATTTCTTCTCCAGATGGTCAAACCGGAGTTGTAAATACGAAAAAGATGTATCAAAGACTAATAAATGAATTTAAATGGGGGGGATTAGATAATCCAAGAATTTATTTTGATGAAACAAACACTAGGATGGTTATGAATTTTCGGAATAACTATTCAAGATTAGCGGAGTCTTTATATCAAAAAGGGGAAATCGAAAAAGCAATTGTAACACTTGACAAGTGTATGCAAGAATTACCTGGGGAGGTTGTTGAGTTAAATTATTTCTCTATTCCAATAATAGATCTATATTACAAACTAGGGCAAACGGAAAAAGGGAATGAAGTCTTAGCAGATATGATTGACAACCAGATCACCAAAATCAAATACTTAAAAGAATTTGATAGGGGAAGCGGGCTTAAGCAAGATATTGCGATTACTGGTCAAATATTAGCTAGTTTATCAAGGGTTTTACAAATACATAAATTAGAAGATATTTCATATAAATACAGTAATGAAAATGGGATTTATTATAGAGAAAAAGAAGGCATAAAAAATGAAATTGACTTCAATACTTACCGAATAAATACCTTTATGGATGAGTACCTAAGTCTCCAATAATTTGTTTATAAGAACTCCAAAATTTATACAAAAATTCTTTCCCTCAGTGATATGGAGGAAGGAAAATAATCAAAATAATATATGGCTAACTTTTGATGATGGACCAGAGCCAGAAGTCACTCCTTTCATCTTAAATATACTAAATGAGGAAAATGTAAAAGCAACTTTCTTTTTAATTGGCCATCAAATGGAAAAATACCCAGATCTAGTTAAGAAGATAATTATAAATGGGCATATGATAGCAAATCATTCTTACTCTCATAAGAATGGCTGGAAATCTAATTATGCTACCTATATTGATGATATCACAAAATGCCAAAATTTAATGCCAAGAAATAAACTATTCAGACCTCCTTATGGGAAAATATATCCATGGCAAATTAGTTCTTTAAAGAAAAAATACAAAATAATTCTTTGGGATGTACTGAGTTGGGATTTTTGTCTAAAAAATAACCCTCAGCAAGTAAAAGAAACCATTTTAAACAATACTAACTCAGGATCAATAATAGTATTACATAATAATCAAAAAAGTTTTAAAAACTTAAAACCCATCCTAAAGGAAACAATACAAACATTAAAACAAAAAGGATTCTTTTTTTCTACTACTTGGTAGCAATTACAAAATGATCTAAACAAGTTTCACTAGATTCAAGAATTGCGTAATCAGTATATTGTATATCTCTAACTAATATCTCATTCTCATCCTGGAGAGTATGTCTATTAAATCTATTAAGGATATCATAAGGTATCTGCAAAATCCATCTAGGGAGCCAATATTGCATATTAAAAATATCCCACTTAGTAATTCTTGTTACAGCTTCCTTGTTTTTTTTATAATACTGCATAACCTTTTCATTGCCAAAGACGCCTTTTAAAACCACATCTGTAAAAATACTTTGAACGATTTCTTTCATCTGATCGGGATCATATTCTCTCACATGCCAAGGACTTCTAGTTAGAGACATTAAGATATTTGGAGTTGTCATTATGAGTTTTCCCCCTGGCTTCAATACTCTTTTTATTTCACTTAAGAAGAGCTTATCATTTGATATATGCTCAATAACCTGAAAAGTCACAACAAAATCTATAGTTGAACTATCAATTTCTTTTAAAGGAGGCACCTCTGTTTGAATAAATGTAATATTATTTTCTTCTTTGAAATCTTCTTTTATATGCGTTTCATACCTGTCAACAGCAATGAATTTTTCTGAGACAGGAGCTAATTCCTTTATGCCGTATCCTTCTCCGCTACCAATTTCAAGGACTGTCCCCTTAATTATTTTTACAGCTTCTTTGTATGCAACTAGATGCCTTTGAAAAACTACATTTTCTGAAGGATCTAAGTGAGTGCTTCTTTCAGCTGTTTGTAAAATTCCCATTCTCTTTCTTTTTTAATAAAGCAAAGATAATCTATTAATTGGCTATTTCTACAAATACTGGGCAATGATCAGAATGAAGAGCTTTTGATAAAATAGCTGCTCCTTTCAATTCAGCCAGCAAAGTATCAGAGATCATATTGTAATCGATCCGCCATCCTAAATTTCTAGGTCTTGAATTTGATCTATAACTCCACCAACTATAATTATGCGGTTCTTTATTTAAATATCTAAAAGAGTCTACGAAACCACTAGAAATAAATTTACTCATCCATGCTCTTTCTTCTGGTAAGAATCCAGAGCTGTTCTTATTTGCTATAGGGTTATGTATGTCTATTGCTTCATGACATATGTTATAGTCCCCTGATATTATTAAATTAGGAATGGTTTTTCTAAGATCAGTAATATAGCTAAAAAAGGAATCTAAAAAATCCATCTTAAAGGATTGCCTTAGCGGATTACTTCCAGAAGGAAAGTATACGCTCATCACAGAATATTTATCAAAATCAGCTCGGATTATCCTTCCTTCAAAATCAATTTTTTCTATTCCACAACCAATTTCAACATGATTAGGCTGTATTTTTGACAAAATAGCAACTCCACTGTATCCTGGTTTTTCTGCTGAATTAATAAAACAACTATATCCTAACTTATTAAATAAATCTCTGTCAAACTGCTCTTTTTTTGCTTTTATCTCTTGCAAACAGACAATATCTGCTTGTGATACATCTATCCAAGTATCTATTCCTTTTTTAAGAGCAGCTCTAATACCATTTACATTATATGAAATGATTTTTGTCATTATTTTAATTTAAAATTCTTTTGTCCCGCAATTCTCCCTTCAATAATTAAATTAAGCAAATACTTGCCACTTTTTAGCTGTTGAACTCTTTCCCATTCGAAACAATTATACATCTCGATATTCTCATAATTAAATACATCCGACTCTGTACAAGCAACAATAGAATCAGAAATATTCGCTTCTATATCATACTTCCCTCTAACAAGCTCTCCATTATCATTAAAAAGTTGCATGAAAACTACTTTTTCTTCTGCATCTGAAATCTGATTAGCACCAATTGTAAAACAAATTCTTACTTTCTGGACTTTCTTTGCAGATCTAGTGGAAACTTCTTTCCCCGTACCTCTATATCTAAGCCCTACAATATCAATATTTAGAACTTCCAAAACAGACCCTTTACTAACCTTTTCTGCCAATTGCTCATTCTGTTTATTAAGCTTATAATTTTTCCAGTTGATATTCTTATTAACTTTTATTACACTATCTTTTTCAATAATTAAATTTTTATTTAGCACAAGTAATGAATCAATATTTGATAAATATCTCTTTGTAATCTCTCTTAATGATGCTATCTTTTTTCTAGCCTCATTTAAATTATTCTTTGTTCTAATCAAGTTTCTTATCTCAGAAATCTGATGTTGAATTATTGAATCCTTATCATGTAATTGATTGTTTAAATCACCATACTCATTCAGTAATTGGTCATGTTCATCAATCAAATCATCTAAATCATCACGTAAAGCATTCTTTTGCTCAATAAACTGAACTTTTAGTTGCATCTGCTCTTCCATCTTATTTTTTTGCAAAAATAAAGACGCACTTAATAGTAACACAATAAACGAAAAAAAAATGATCATTTTTTTAGAAGAAGGTACTGACCAAAGCGATTTAATATTGTTCATCTAATTTTTCTATTTAATTAATTCAAAAATTATCATCCGCTTAAAATGCGTAGTTCTTATTTAAATACTTTTTGTAAAATATCTGTAACTCTAGCTTGAGGGTTATTCCGTATATTCTTTTCTTCTTTGCCAATTAAAATAAATAGTCCATTAATTGTCTGATTGGTAACATAATCATCTAAATCCGTATTAACCTCTTCTGTTAGTGGTATTGAATTATATTTTTCAACTAAATCTGCCCAATATTTTGTAAGACGTACTTTTTCTATTGATTTACTTATAATAGGCTTGAATTTCAGATACAAATCATCTGAAGTTCTGTTCTTCAAATATATCGTAGCGGCATTATCATCCCCTTTTAATACAGATACTGCATCTTTAATAGTCATCGATTTTACAGAATTAATAAAAATATCCTTTGCATAATTTGAGGCATTTTCTGCCGCCTCATTCAATGCATACTCGAATTTATCTACCTGGGATTTCATTCCAAATTTCACTAAAGCTACTTTCATTTTTTTAGCATCTTTTGGAAATCTAATCTTAATTAACAAATCACGATTAAACCCTCCTGTTTTTGATGCATTTACAGTAGAATTTGTAATCCCAACTATTAAAGCCTCCTTAAGCCCCTTAGCAACTTCATCGCTTGATAAATTCCTGCGATTAATTACTTTCTCTGCTTTGCTAGCTACATCTTTTAATTTATTTATATTGATTTGAGCACTAATACTATTTGCCACAAAAAAATACATACAAAATAATATAAACCTCATAAAATATTTTTTGCTAAAATAGGAATTAACAATAAATTAGAGCTGTAAAAAAGAATTCTAATGTTAATATGGCTACTTCACAAAAAATCTTTCAAGCTAGTGGAAGAAAGAATACTATTGCGGTCAAACTTTTTTCATTTAAATAATTAAACAAAAATTAGTAAAAAATAACTCCTCTTTTCTAAAGAGGAGTTATTTCCAGTGGGCCCAGTTGGGCTTGAACCAACGACCCCTTGATTATGAGTCAAGTGCTCTAACCAGCTGAGCTATGGGCCCTCCTTTAAAAAGGATCTGCAAAACTATCAAAATTGTTGTATAATTTGCAACTTTGCATAATGAAAAATATCAAAGCCATTATTTTTGATTTGGGAGCTGTTATACTTAATATTAACTACCAAAATACAATTAATGCATTTGAAAAAATAGGTGTCAAAAATACAAAGTCTTTTTATTCTAAAAAATCACAAAATAATCTATTCAATCAGATTGAAACTGGGAAAATATCTAAGATGGAATTTCTTTTAAAATTACAGAAAAAAACAGCTAACGCAAGTATCCCTCAAATAGAAGATGCTTGGAATAGCATGCTGCTGGATTTACCAAAAAGAAGAGTTGCCTTATTAAAAAAAATAAGTCAAAATTATTCCACTTTTTTACTAAGTAACACAAATCAAATTCACATTTCTAAATTTAAAACCAAAATTGGAATGAAACGCTATCATGATTTTTATAACATATTTAAAAAAGTATATTACTCACACGAAATTGGATATAGGAAACCGCAAACTAAAGCATTTAAAATAATATTAGATGAAAATCAATTAAATGCAAATGAAGTATGGTTTATTGATGACTCTCCTCAACATATTGCAGGAGCAAAAAAACTAGGAATTAAAACACATCTCTTGCAAGAATTTGAGGAGATAACTAGCCTATTTCCTGACATAACTCTATAAGAACACTATTAGTGTCCTGAGGGTTTAAAAAACAAATTAACTTATTGTCAGCTCCTTTTTTAGGAACCTCATTTAACATTCTAATACCTTCCTTCTTTAATCTTGCTATCTCATAAAAAATGTCTTCTACTAAAAACGCAATATGATGCATCCCCTCTCTATTTTTACTCAAATATTTAGAAATTGGGCTATCTTGATTTGAAGCTGCAACCAATTCTATTTTAGTCTCACCTTTCTGAAAAAATGAAGTTATAACTGACTCAGATTCTACATTCTCACATTTGAAAGGGCCTTGGCCAAAAATCTTAGCAAATAACTTATTTGAAGCCTCAATATCTTGTACAGCAATTGCTATATGTTCTACCTTTCTCATTATTAATAGCCGCCAATACCAATATGATTCTGCGTTGAAATTGTTTTAATCCTAAAGACAATTCCTAATTCATGTGTTCCGTAATTATACTGCATTATATCTCCTGAAAATGTATGATCATAAGAATAAGATATATGCATGTTATTTACACCAAAACCAAAGCTAAAAACTGCAGTACCATTTGTCCTATATGACAGTCCTGTCCAAGTGTTTTCTAAATATAATACCCTTGCGCTAACATCTGTGACACTACTTTGAAATTGCATCTTTCTTATTAAAAAAGAAGGCTCAAATCGCCAATCATTATTTATAATCTTAAACCTATATGCTCCCAACCCATAATAATTTCTTAACTCGATATTTGAATAAGGTGATCCGGAAACAGGAGTGTTAAAAGAAGACTGAAACATATTTACAACAGAGAATCCCGCATAGAAATTTCTTGAATATAAATACACTCCTGATGATGCGTCTGACAAAACCTTATCATATGTATTATCTGAAAAGGCTGGGTCGTCTCCAAGTGGTAAGTCTCCTGTGTTAAAATCTAAATTATGATACATCAATTTTACTCCTATTCCAAACGACAAATTAACTTTGTTATAATCTAGCGGAATATGATATGCATAATTCAGATGGAGATTTGCTTGTATAGATGGAAAGGATTTATCAACCATTAAATATCCTCCCATTGCTGAACTATTATTTAAAGCCCCATGATAGCTAAGATTTGATGTCAAAGGAGCATCCACAAAACCTAGCCACTGTTGTCTTGTCTGAATTGTTAAAGGATTATATGTTTTACTTCCAGAAACTGCAGGGTTAATTGCCATGTCATTTATAAAATACTGAGTAAAAAATGGTTCTTGCTGAGCAAAAACATTTATACCTAAAAATACAAGTATTATAAAAAGAAAATTTCTCATCACCTTACCAATGTTACTGTTCCTTTAAAAACATCATCTCCATTTTCTAAATCAATCACATAATAATATGTGCCTGATGGTAATGGCTGATTATTCGCATCCTTACCTCCAAAAGCATCATCTTCTGAATTAATATAATTTCTTCTTCTAAAAACTTGTGTGCCATTTCTATCATATACTGAAACTATCGCTTCAGTATAAAGATGAATGTTTTCTATCTCCCAAAACTCATGGATATCATCATCGTTAGGGGAAAATGCCTTATAAACTATTAAACAAATCTCAGGATTAGATTTAACTTCTATACTATCATTTACGACACATCCCATATCATCAATAATCTCAACTTTATAAATGCCTGGTATTAGTCCACTAATTGAAGAAAAAGAATCAATTAGTAAAACATCATTTTCTTGCGAGAAAGAATGTCCTCCAATTTCCCAATTAAATACAAAAGGAGGGGTCCCCTCTTGAACAAATACTCTTGCTTCACCACTATTATCATCTTTACATATAACACCTACTGATGACATAAAAGGATTCATCTCATTAACTTGAGTTAGCCATAAATGAATAGTGTCAATACAAAAATTTGTATCAGTTACAGTTAAAATATATGGAGATGCTGTATTGGGAGGCAAATTAATTGCATTAGGTCCAATATCTCCATTACTCCAAACGCAACTATATGGGGGAGTCCCTCCCCATAGATCAGTCACAACATTTACTGAATCTTCATCTTTACACCTTCCTGTCAAGTCAAACTCAGCAGATATTTGAATAGTCTCCTCAATATTAATCGAGTCATTGAATGTACATAATTGCACATTATTTGTAATAGTTAAATGATAAGCCCCTGCATAAAGACTAGTTAAATCAGTTGATGTAGAAGTAAATCCATTTGGGCCTACCCAACTAACCGTAGCATTAGGGTTGGATAGAGTAATATCAATAGAGCCATTATTAGTTCCAAAACAATTATTGTGAGAATAGTTATTTAACGTATATTCACATTGACTAAATGCTAAGATACTATTCAAAGCAAAAAGTAAGCCTATTATTAATTTCCTATTTCGCATGACATAATAAAAAGAGGGGCAAATATATATAAAAAAAAGCTTGCTATTCCTAACAAGCTATTGTTTGAGGTATCGAGCGGATTCGAACCGCTGTAGATGGTGTTGCAGACCACTGCCTAGCCACTCGGCCACGATACCTTATTATAACAAAAATACAAATTTAATTTATTTTACTATAAAAGATAAAATTAAATCTCTAAACTATTTTCCATTCAAATCAGACATAGTCCGTTCAATACCTACAGTAACAAATCCTTTTACCATTTTAATTGCTTTACTAATTCTTTCCTCCATACTTTCGCAATCTGTAACCGTAAAATTACTTAAGACATACTCTGCTTGACACCCCCTTTGAAAGTCATTTCCCACTCCAAATCTTAATCTTGCATAACTGCTATGCCCTAAAACGTCTTGGATATCACGCAAGCCATTATGTCCGCCATAAGATCCTTTTTTACGTAAGCGCAAAGCTCCAAATGGAAGAGTAATATCATCTGTAACCACTAACATTCTATCTTGATCTATTTTGGTTCGTTGCAACCAATACTGTATAGCCTTTCCGCTTAAATTCATAAAAGTATTTGGCTTGACTAAAATGAGCTTACGTCCTTTAAAACTAATTTCACAAATTTCAGCATACTTGTCAACAGTAAAATCACCTTTATAAAAACTGGCTAGTTCATCCAACACTTTGAATCCAATATTATGCCTTGTGTTTGCATACTTAGTTCCAGGGTTACCTAATCCTATAATTAAGTATTTCATGGTTTACTCAGATGAGGTCTCTGAAGCAGAAGCATCCGCAGCTTCATTAGTAGATTTTTCTGAATCAGAACCTTCTACACCGGCTACCTCCTCATCTTGTTCTACCACTTCCTCCTCAATAGCTGCTCTAGCAGTTTTAACGCCAACCACAACAGAATTTTTAGGAGCTAGAAACTCAACACCATCTACTGCTATATCTTTAATATATATAAACATTCCTATCTTTAAATGCTCTATATTTATCGTAATTGCATCTGGCAAATTAGAAACCAAACCTTTACTCACAATTTTTGGTCTTCTAAACATTAAGTTACCTCCATTTTTAACCCCAATAGACACTCCTTCTAAAATAACAGGAAGTGAAACTGTAACTGGCTTATTATCAAATACTTCTAGGAAATCAATGTGTAAAATTTTCTCCGTTACTGGATGAAATTGAATATCTTGCATAATAGCTCGAGTCTGAGAGCCATTAATATCTAATTCAACTACAAAAGTGTCTGAAGTATACACAAGTTTTCTAAAATCATTTTCATGAGCATAGAAAGTCACTTGCTTTTCTCCCCCGTAAAGTACACATGGCACATTACCCTGATTTCTTAACGCACGAGTACTAGTTTTTCCAACATTCTCTCTATTGCTTACGCTAATTGCTAGTGTTTTCATTTATATATTTAATTTTAGTTAATAAATTTTATTTATTGTTACT
>Ga0315320_10002475_pt1 | contig 15177 bp, 14 predicted proteins | sample M140m21515metaG_FD_203458 | JGI IMG/M metagenome (GOLD analysis project Ga0315320, IMG submission 203458) | Ammonia-oxidizing marine archaeal communities from Monterey Bay, California, United States - M1 40m 21515 | ecosystem: Environmental > Aquatic > Marine > Coastal | place: USA: California... | reverse complement strand
CCGATGCAGGCGACTTGGATGCCGACGGAAGCTCCGACGATGCCGACGGAAGCTCCGACGATGCCGACGGAAGCTCCGACGATTCCGACGGAACCACCGATGCCGATGGAACCGCGGACGGGGATGGAACCGCGGACGGGGATGACACAGCCGCCGCCGATGCCGACGGAACCACCGATGGTGATGACACAGCAGCCACCGATGCCGACGGAACCACCGATGGTGATGACACAGCAGCCACCGATGGTGATGACACAGCAGCCACCGATGCCGACGGAAGTACGGACGGCACCTCCCCCGTCGATTGTGCCGACCTCGACCCCGATGTGTGTTCCACCGATGACCGTTGCATGCCAATCACAGGATATGCATCGGTGACGATGGGGGACTTGGAATGTATCGACATTACGATGCCCGGTACCTCCGTTGGCTGCATGGATGCGGGAATGGGCTGTCTGACCGCCACCGCCGCCGCCATGTCACCCGATGGCGACTGCATGTGGTTTTCGGACATGTGTACTCCCGATGGATGGGCCTCTTGCACACTTGAAGTCGGCTTTTGTCCAACCGCTGGCGACGACGATGGCACCGACCCTGACGATGGTACAGACCCCATCGACTGCGCCGACCTCGATCTCGATGTCTGTAGCGAAGATGACCGGTGTTCAGTGATGGCCGCACGCCCCGTAGATGTGGAGGCGGACTGTATGGGCACAATGGATGCTGAACCCGTCGCCTGCACAGAGAGCGAGATGGCGTGTGGTGACGCCATGACATGGGCTGCGGGACCCGATGGCACCTGCATGGAGTTCACCTCTACCTGCATCCCCGAAGGGTGGAGTTCCTGTGACCCCATGGACAGCTGCGAATCGGATGACGACGATGGTGGAACCGACCCCGATGATGGCACCGACCCCGTCGACTGCGCTGATCTCGATCTCGATGTCTGTAGCGAAGATGACCGTTGTTCAGTGATGGCCGCACGCCCCGTAGATGTGGAGGCGGACTGTATGGGCACAATGGATGCTGAGCCTGTCGCCTGCACAGAGAGCGGGATGTTCTGCGGAATGGCCATGACATGGGCTGCCGGACCCGACGGCACCTGCATGGAGTTCACCTCTACCTGCATCCCCGAAGGATGGAGCTCTTGTGACCCCATGGACAGTTGCGATTCTGATGACGACGATGGCGACCACGACGGAGTCATCTCCATCGACATGGATGGTGGGGATGATCCGCACGATGGCGGTAGTCACGACTCTGATCTACTCCGTATCGACATTGTGCCCTGTGACGAGCCCACCTCCGGCGATGCAGTCGATCTCATGGATCTGAGTTTTGAACGCGACGTTCTGGTGTTGGATATTGCCCATTCCGGTGGATGTGGTGAACACGATTACCAACTGTGCTGGGGTGGTGGTCTGGCTCCTGGAATCATCCCAGAGGTTCATCTCAAGTTCAGTCATTTCAATCGTGGCGATATGTGTGAAGCGTACCTTTCGAAGACCCTTCGATATGACCTCACGACCCTGTACACTGCGACGGGTTCTGACATGTTCAACGTCAAGGTCATGACTTCACCAGAGGCCTTCCTGACATCGATGTACACCGATGATGGTGCGCTGTAAGTGAGCGCTACCCGGGAGCCGAACCGACCGGCACCCGGGCACAGCTCTGAAAACAAATCGACGACCGCAAGCCCCCATGTAAGAGTGACGGTGTGTCCCGATCGTTTGGAGTGCCCGTGAACCGTCTATTGTTGCTTTCCTTTTTTGTTGTTGCCTGTTCCAAGACACCGGAGGACACCAGTAACGACACCTCAGGTGAGCCGGCAATCGATGGTGGGTTTCTGGATGCCGACGAAGGGGCGTCTGACACCGATGGGGCCCCGGATGCCGATGGAATCGCGGATGCCGATGGAACCGCGGATGCCGATGGAACCGCGGATGCCGATGGAACCGCCGTCACCGCATGCGTTGATCTCGACCCCGACACTTGTGCCACCACCGAAGAATGCGTCGTCATCTCCGGGCTGAGCCCAGTGACCATGGATGGAGTCGAGTGCATCGATATCACTGCACCGAGTACAGCGGTGGGCTGCATGGATGCCGATTATGCATGCGGAGACGCAGAGACCTTCGCCCAATCCCCCGATGGTGAGTGCATGTGGTTCTCCGACACCTGCGTGCCCGATGGGTGGGCTGGCTGTACCTTTGACGGGGATCACTGCTCGACATCGGAAGATGAAGACGATGATGGGGACGATGGCTCTTCGAGCGACCCCGATGATGGCACTTCGGGCGAACCCGATGATGGCACTGTCGGTACGGACCCCGATGGAACCGATGGGGATGAGGATGGAGGCGATGCGTCTGACCGCGAGCCGCGCCCCATCGAGTTGGTCTCGTGTGGAGAAAGTGCACCCGTTGAACTCGGAGCCATCAGTTTTGAGGCCGATGTTCTGGTTCTCGACATCTCCCACTCCGGTGGGTGCGGAGAACACCGGTACCAGATGTGCTGGAATGGTGTCCTTGCTCCGGGCATCATGCCCGAAGTTCACTTCAAGTTCGCCCATTACACCGATGGTGACCCATGTGAGGCCATCGTTTCAGAGAAGCTCCGCTTTGACCTCACCACGGTGTACGACGTGGCCGGTGAGATGTTCAACGTCAAAGTCATGACCCCATGGTCGGATGTTTTTGGAACCTACGGCTCCCCAGCTGACACCAAATAAGGATGCCCAAATGAGCAATACGACGCCCGAAAAACGGCTCGAAGATCTCGAAGTACGATTCGCCTTTCAGGATGAGACCATCCATCAGCTCGATTCGGTCATCCAACAACAAGCCTTGGAGATCGAGCGGCTGCGCAATGAGGTGGCCGCCGTGCGAGAGCAGCTCAAGGAAACGCTTGGGCCTGAAGCTCCACCGGAAGAACAGGTTCCACCGCACTACTAAGCGGTACCCATCCGAAGACTACAGACCAGCACCGATCAAATAGATGGTGAGGCCAATCGGATAAATCAGGCCACTGTTCGACATGTTTGACGCCGATAAGTTGTCGAGCAGCTCTTGAATTTGCGCCTTGGGGTTTGGACTCTCTCCGGTCCGTTTGGCCGAGAAGACTTCAAAAAAGGTCACCGCTTCAGGCAAGCTCGTCACCAAGCCCAAGATCCAGCCTGCGGCCATGGCCGGCACGCCCATCTGCTGCACCACATCGCGGGTGGACGATCCCAAGAACGTACCCGCCAACACAATCAGCCCGATGGAAACCACACAGAAGGCTAGCCCTTTCCATGGACTGGAATCGGCGACATCATTGGAACCATCCGGAAGTTCACCATCACTTTTGTCCACCACGACGTACACCGCAAAGCAGGCGAGCAACACCACGATGACCACAGGATGGGTATCGATACCAAACTGCATCATGATCAGTGGAGCCACAATACCCAAGCCCGCAAATGAAAGCTCTTTGGCAAAACGCCTGTCGAACAGGTCGGGGCCGCGTCGGTACACCAGCAGTGCCGTGGTGGCCAACCCCATATTGATGAGGTTGCTCGAAGCGATGTTCCATAGGCCTGCCGCCCATACACCGGACAAGCCCGCTGCAACGAGGGCCACAAGCTCAGGAACAGATGTGGCGTAGCCCATGGCTTTACCGCGTGCCTTTAGGCTCCAACCCAACGCCACCGACAACCGATCGATGCCCGGAACCAAGCCCACTTTCACAATCCAGATGATCGCGAAAGCGGAGACAACCATGATGACAAACGGCATGCGAGCCCCCTATCTTGCTGCGGCCCACCATGACGTTCTTCAAGCTGATGACGTCATTCTTTGTGGCGATGAATGGCCATGAGAGTGAGACCCACCGGTGAAACGGCCCTGGGAGCACCATAGGATTTTCCAGACTTCAGCAACGCAATGGCTTCATCCACCGAAAATTGGCCGCGCCCCGCTTCGATAATGGCACCCACCAACTTGCGAATCATCCACCGTAAAAAACCATCTCCCTCAAAGTGGACCTCCAGCACACCGTCTGTGGATATGATTTCCACCCGACTCAAGGTCTTGATGGTGTTCGGTGATGAGCATCGATACCGGTAGGCCGAGAAATCATGGGTCCCCACAAACTGTTCGGCCAACGTACGCATTGCAGACACATCCAGAGACTCTTCTATCAACAGTGCGCGGTCATCCGGCTCTCCGTCAACCCGAATTCGATACCGGTACCACTTGCCCTGACTCACATTGCGGGCATGGACATGCGGATCGACCGAAATGGCGCGCACATCGATCAGCCCATCGTCGCGTTGTACCGCCACGGCGGACTCAAAAGCGGCCGCATCAAAGGGATCCACAAACCAACACGTTGCATAGTTTTCAACCGCATGAACCCCGCGATCAGTTCGGGCGGTAAAACACAACGCTCGGGCCCGCTGCCCGGCAGCCTCGTGCAATCGCACCATCAGAGCCGATGCCACCGTGGGGCCATGGCGTTGCGGCGGCACGCCAAAAAAGCGCGCGCCATCGTAGCCCATCTGTACCAAGTATTGGTGTCGGTCTCTTCGAATCACGGTCCCATCCTGCCACAACCAATCTGGTTACGGAAACCCCATGACTCCCATCGAAGAAGTACACCGCTGGGTGGAACGGGTAGTGGTCGGACTCGACCTTTGCCCCTTCGCCCGAAAACCCCTCGAGACGGACCAAGTCCGCTGGGTAGAAAGTCGTGCGGATGATGAGGCGACCCTGCTGGCAGAACTGATGCAAGAGATGGAACTCCTCGAGGCCGAGGATCCAGAGGCAGAGACTACGCTTGTGGTCATTCCCCACCTCCTAAACGACTTCGATCGTTTTATGGATGCGGTAGGCATGTGCGAGGCGCTGATTGAACAACTGGGCCAAGACTCCGTCTTTCAGTTGGCCCACTTTCATCCCGACTATGTATTTGCCGATACGGACCCCGACGATCCGGCCAATCACACCAACCGGTCTCCCCATCCTGCCATCCACATCCTGCGCTGGGACCAGGTGCGAAAAGCCATGGCTACCCACCCCGACGTGGGGCGAATACCCGTCCGAAACCAAGCCCTACTCCGGGGAATCGGCACCGAAGGAATCCCATCATTGACCGGACTCAAGCCCACTGACTTTCGGGCCGCACTGGCTCCGTTTAAGTGCTGGGATCGACACACTCAGGCTTTGTTTGAAGAGCACAATGAAGCGAAAGAGGATTGCATTCTTCAAAACCGGGAGGAAGTTCTCGGGCTGATGGCGTTTATCGAACAGCATCAGATCCGGAGCTACCTGGAAATCGGCGTGTGGACAGGAGGCTTGGTCCGCGCCCTGCACAGCGTGTTCGACTTCGACACCGTGGCCGCTGCCGACCAAGGCTATGCGGAGACCCAAGGGTTCGATATCCGTTTGCCCCAATCCGCTCACGTCTTCCGGGGCAACTCCGACTCGCCCGAGTTTCTTCAATGGCGGGAAGCCCTGGGGCACATTGATCTCGTCATGATCGATGGAGACCACAGCTACCGAGGCGTGCGCTCAGACTTTGAGATCAACCGCACCTTTCCCCATCGCTTCCTCGCCTTTCACGACATCACGGGAGCCAACCGTTGGACCACCGGAGTCCGCAAATTCTGGGAGGAGCTCAACGAAGGCCACAAGTGGGAAATATGTCGGCCCCACGCAGAGATTGGCCTCGATCATTCAGTGATGGGCATCGGTATCTGGTCTCAGGTGCTACCTTGAGTACAGAGGTGGGTACATGAAGGTCGTACTGATCGATCCCCTGATGGAATACCGGGCGCATTGCGTGTCTGAAACCTTGGGCTTGATGTACATCGCCGCGGTGCTTCGCGAGGCCGGCCATGGGGTGCATCTCATTGCCACAGGGCTTCGAGATGGCGCCAAATTACTGCCCGATGACATCATGGATGCGGACCTGGTCGGGGTAACCGCCACATCGGCATTGTTTGGCAATGCCACCCAGGTATTGGCGACCATTCGCGCTTGGCGTCCGGAGCTTCCGGTGATTCTGGGCGGTGCGCATGCAACGGTGAGCACCGAGTCGGCCCTGCGGGCTGGATTCGATTTTGCGCTCATTGGAGAAGCCGAGAAAACCATCGTGGAGTTTGTGGAAAACCTCGACCGAGGAAAGCCGGAACAAACCCGCGGCATCGCTTTTTTGGACGAGCATGAACACGTCTTCAAAACCGCTGAACAAGAGTTGGTCGAAGACCTCGACACCCTTCCATTCCCCGCCCGCGACCTATACGACTACGACGCTTTTCGCGCGGCAGGTGGCTGGGAATTCGGCATGCTCTCCAGTCGGGGATGCCCCTTTCGGTGCACTTTTTGCCAGCCCACCTTGAACATGATCTTTGGCCGAATGCGCAAGCGAGGGCCTGAGAATGTGGCCGAAGAAATGGCCATGCTCGCCGAAAAATATGCGCCCCCCATCCTGTACTTCAAAGATGACACCCTCTCAGCCAACGGCCTGGCGTGGTTCGATACGTTTCGAACCGCTCTTGGCGAACGCGGTGTGTCCCAACCATGGAAGTGCAACACCCGTGTAGACAAAGTGGGACCCCGGATCCTCGATGCCATGGCGGAGGCCGGCTGTACCGAGGTCGTCTTTGGCGTGGAGAGCGGCAGTCAACGGATCTTGGACTTTTACCAAAAGGACATTCAAGTCGAAGACACCATCCGAGCCTTTGATCTGTGCAAAGAACGGGGCATTCGTGCGGGAGCCAATGTGATCTTGGGTGCACCCATGGAAACTCCGGATGAAATGGAGCAAACCTACCAGCTGCTCAAGCGCATCCAGCCCGATCACTTTTGGGTCTTCTTCGCCACAGCGCTGCCCGGAAAAGCGCTGACTCAGTACGTGGTCGAACACAATCTACTGAAGCGCAATCTTGGCTATCACTATTACGACACCGCCATGAATGGCGTGTACGGCACCGCCAACATCGCACTTGAAAGCATCAGCTATGAGCAGATGGTGAGCATGCGCAACCGCATCCTTCAGCTCCAGCCTGTATCCAGCCAAGAAGAGACTGCACTGCGTCACGGCATCGCACAGCATGTTCCAGATCGCGCGCCGCGCGGCTGAATATCAAGCCGACTCAGCGTCCTCACGCTCCACCTGGTCCAGACACGCTTCGAGCTCATCGGGCCCAATCAGGATCACGGGCTCATTGATCGATCTGGCGTCCATCGGAAAAAAAGTACTGTGGGAGAAATGTTGAACCGCGATGATCCTCTGTAGGGGCGAGTTCCCAGAAACAATGCCATTCCACATGGGTTCCACATGCTCAGGAGTTGTGAAGCCTTCTTCTCTCACCAAGTTCCAAACCAGGGTGATTCGACCACCCCATTTTTTGCGCAAGACCTCGAGTGCCTCATGTTGTGCCTTGAGCCAACCCAGGGAGACCACACCCACATCATCACCCGCCAAAATGCGCCCCCCTTTGCGAACACGACGAAACACTGTGGAGCCAATTCGATGGGTAACGCCCACATCTGCGGACCGGTTGATCCACTCCACACTGACGTCGTCGTCAACGAGTTGAGCAGCCTGGGCCAATTCATCTGGATGCATCAGGGTGACGCGGTCCACCGTAGCGACCCGTTGGGCGACTGGCTCTAATGGAGAATTAACCACTTTTCTAAGCGGGAAATCAATGATTCTGCTCATACGGGGGGGTCCTCAGACGGATTGTTCACGACAGTCTTACTTACGGAAATCCACTTCGTTTTCTAAACCCATGATCACCAACAATTTTCTCCAGCCTGACATTTTCCACCGACAAAGCCCATACGCTTAGTCAAAGAGCTTGGAGAATACGATGCGAAACTTATGCCTGTTCAGTCTGTTTATGATGGGGTGCCCTTCCGCACCGAAGGTCATGATCGAGGAAAGCCTACTCGACTTCATGGGAGAAGCCGAGTGGGACACTGGCCTCGATGAAGCAGACGACGGCGACGAAGACGACGGCGGCGATGACGACGGCGACGATGACGACGGCGGCGATGACGACGGCGGCGATGACGACGGCGGCGATGACGACGACGGCGGCGATGACGACGGCGGCGATGACGACGGCGGCGATGACGACGGCGGCGATGACGGTACCGACACCATTTGGCCCTGGGCTGGAGCCTACGAAGGCAACATGTCCGTATCTGGTGCCTTTGGAGAACTGTGTTCGGATGACATGACCATCGAAGTCAATGACGCAGGTGAACTGTACGGCGAGGTAAACTGTTCAACCGACTGGTTCGGAGAAGTCCCCTTGAAGTTCATCGGTGAGGCCAATCCTTCCGGAGATGTGTCCGGCACCTGCTACTTGACCCTGTCGTTGGGCATCGAAGAGGCAGACATCGAGGGCACCTTAGGGACCGACGGCCTGGATCTCACCTTTGTCTTGAGCTTCGGCGGTGGCGGTGGCGGTGGCGGTGGCTGGGGTGACGTGAACGGTTCGTTCGAGTCGGACTGAGAGAAGTCACCCTCCAGGGGCCGGCGAGCGGACATCCGGATACCAGGAGTGCATGAGTCAATACGACACAGCCGTGGTGGGCAGCGGACCCAATGGACTGGCCGCAGCGATCACCCTCGCCCAAGCTGGACTTTCCGTAGTTGTACTGGAAGCCGATGAGCAGGTGGGCGGTGGCGCCCGTACCCGTGAGCTCACAGAACCCGGCTTTCTTCACGATGTGTGCTCGGCCATTCACCCGATGGGCATCAGCTCTCCGTTCTTGCGCACACTCGACCTGGAAAGCCATGGCCTGCAGTGGGTTCAGCCCGATGCTCCGCTCGCACACCCGTTGGACGATGGACCCGCAGCGATGCTGGAGCGCGATCTCGACGCCACAGCGGCCACGCTCGGTGTGGACGGCAAAAAGTGGAAGTCATGGATGTCCACCTGGGTTCCCCGCTGGGAAGGACTGTGTGCCGATGCACTCGCACCCCTGGGTGTACCCGCACACCCCATCTGGATGGCCCAATTTGGTCTCTCTGCCTTTCGTGCCGCCGATGGCTTGGCCAAAAGCCGATTTTCGGGGCCGGAAGCCCAAGCCCTGTTTGCCGGATTGGCCGGACACTCGGTCATGCCCCTTGAGATGTCGCCCTCTTCGGCCATCGGCATCATGCTGGGCATCGCAGGACACGCGGTGGGCTGGCCCATGCCAAAGGGAGGTTCGGGCGCCATATCGACCGCCCTCGCGAGTCTGTTTGAATCGCTCGGTGGCCACATTGAAACCGGTGTGCGCGTGACCCACATTGACCAAGTGCCCACCGATGGCCCCATTCTGTTTGAGACGGCCCCTGCACGGTTGGTGGACATCGCCGGCGATGCCCTCCCCCTCGGATACCGCAAAAAGTTGCAGGCCTACCGGCACGGACCGGGGGTCTTCAAGATCGACTATGCGCTCAACGCCCCCATTCCCTGGAGAGACCCAGCAGTCTCCCGCGGGGGAACCGTGCACCTCGGCGGAACGCTGGCAGAGATTGCCGCGAGCGAAGCCAAATGCTGGAAGGGGGAGCACAGTGATGCGCCCTATGTACTGGTGGCGCAACAAAGCCTGTTTGATGACAGTCGTGCCCCGACTGGCAAGCACACAGGCTGGGCCTATTGTCATGTGCCAAACGGTTCATCGAAAGACATGACAACAGCCATCGAAGCGCAGTTGGAGCGCTTTGCACCCGGCTTTAAAGACACTGTGATCGCCAAACACAGCATGCACAGTCTGGACTTTGAGGCCTACAATGCAAACTACATTGGTGGGGATGTAAACGGCGGAATGCCCACCATCGATCAGCTGTTCACCCGCCCCACAGCCACCACCTACCGCACCCCCAACAAGCGCTTGTACTTGTGCTCTGCCGCCACACCGCCCGGCGGGGGTATCCACGGCATGTGCGGCCACTTTGCCGCCAAAGCCGTGTTGTCGGACGGACTTTGATTCCCGAGCCATTCCCCCGTACACTCGGTCCCCATGAATGCTGAAACCAAAACCCGCCTGGCTTTGCTGGGTGGACCCTTGCTTGGACTGGTGCTGTTTTTCGTCGTGGAAGCCGCCGGTCTACCGCGCGATGCCGCGTGGACTGCAGCCATCACGGCGGTGTGTGCAACGTGGTGGGTCACCGAACCCATCCCCATTCCCGCCACCTCCATCATTCCCTTTGCCGCCTTTCCGCTCACCGGCGTACTGACCCACAAAGAAGTGGCTGGGGCCTATGGTCACACCTTGATTCTTCTGCTGCTGGGAGGGTTCATTCTCTCCACAGCCATGGCATCGTCGGGTGCACACAAGCGCTTGGCTGTGGGCATGGTGCGCATGGTGGGAGGGGCCGGCGGCAAGCGACTTGTCCTCGGCTTTATGCTCGCCACCGCATTCTGCAGCATGTGGATCTCCAACACAGCGACCACCCTCATGCTGCTGCCCGTCGCTCTGGCTGTGCTCGAACAAGACCAGCAAAACGGGGGTGGAGACACCCTCAAAGTGCCCTTGTTGCTCGGCATTGCCTATGCTGCAAGCATTGGCGGAATGGGAACCCCCGTGGGCACACCACCCAATGTCATTTTCATGGGCATCTACACCGAGGCGACCGGTACCGAGATCGCCTTTTTTGACTGGATGAAGATTGGTATTCCGGCCGTCATCATCTTGATCCCACTGACCTGGTGGTATTTGACCCGACGCCTCACGGGAAACCGTACGCTGAAGCTGCCGGTTTTGGGCGAATGGTCCGCGGCCGAGAAACGGGTTCTCATCGTGTTTACGCTCACGGCGTTGGCATGGGTGACCCGTACCACCCCGTTCGGTGGCTGGAGCACGTGGTTAGACCTTCCGGGTGCGGGAGACAGCACGGTGGCGCTCACGGCCGTCGTTGCCCTGTTTCTGATTCCAAACGGCAAGGGTGGACGAATGCTCGACTGGGCAACGGCATCCGAGATTCCCTGGGGACTGCTGTTGCTCTTTGGTGGCGGCATCGGCATCGCGCGGGGCTTTGAGTCCTCCGGGCTATCCACAGCCATGGGCTCCTGGCTCGCCAACGATCTGGGCATCACCACATGGCCCGTTTTGCTGATGACCATCACCATCTGTCTGGCCGTCACCTTCCTTACAGAAGTCACCTCCAATACCGCCACCACGACCCTGCTCATGCCGGTGCTGGCCGCCGCCGGGTTGGCGGCCGCCATCGATCCAGCCCTGCTCATGATTCCCGCCGCACTCTCTGCCAGCTGCGCATTCATGTTGCCGGTGGCCACCGCCCCCAATGCCATCATGTTTGGTACGGGCATGGTGAGCACAAAAACCATGGCCCGAGAAGGATTTGCGCTCAACCTTGCCGGGGCTGTGATCATCACCCTCATTACGGCCGCCCTCCTATGACAACACCGATGACCAAAGAAGAAGCCAAACTCCTCACCGACTTCATGGAGCAGAACATTCCCTTCAATGCGTTCTTGGGTATGAAGGTACAGTTTCTGCGCGATGGAGAAGCCGAGATGATGATTCCAGGCCGACCCGAGTTGACCGGTGACCCGTTCCGGCCCGCCCTCCATGGTGGGGTGGTGTCCTCTTTGGCCGATACCGTCGGTGGCTTGGCTGTGTTCACACAAGTGGGCCGCACCCGCATTGCGAGTACGGTCGATCTTCGGGTGGACTACCTACAACCCGGTGCAGTGAACCAAAATATCTACGCCCGTGCCACGGTGGTTCGTGCGGGCAACCGCGTAGCGGCGACCCATACCGTGATCTACCAAGAGAGCATCGACCATCCGATTGCCACAGCCAATGCGGTCTACAATATGGTCACTCGGAAGCAGACACCGCATACACCGGCGGATTCTTAAGCTTGGTACCAGCGCATGAAACCGGTCTGGCCCGAGGGTCCGGCGTGGACTGAACGCGAGCCAAAATCTCGCGACCATTCACCTCAAATGACAGCGCATCGCCCTTCATTCCCTGCCATTGCACAGCAGAGATCGTTTGAAGGCCATGAGATTTGCGCAGGTGGGCGTCGATGACCTGTGCTTCTCGAGGCAAAGCCGTACAGCCACGAAACCGATCGAGTCGATACAGCCGCCCTTCAGACAACCCTGCGACCAATGCGGGAACCTCTGATGGCGTCACACGGCCAAACTGAAGTCCTGCGGGCAACACGACAAGTGTTGCGGCAAACCGATGCCCACCCAGGTGCGTGGTATGCCAAAGGTTCTGCACACCGTGGGCTTCGAGGGCCTTAAACACGGGCACACCCTCACGCGCACAACAGGCGTCGCGAAGGCCGTGAGTACAGACCAGCATCACAGGCTCGGTGATGGCATCACCGGCCCCCTCAAAGAGGGCCAAAATATCGAGGGAGAGCAGCGCATCCAAAGAGGACAGCTCCACTCCGAAGACTTCACCCCCCACTGTGGCCGCCAAGACCCGGACCTGGGACCCTTTTCCCGGGCGGCGAATCAACTGAAGTCGACACCCGATCATTTGGGACATCGCGGCTTCAATGTGGGCACGAATAGGTCCAGCAAGATCGGGCGCATCTGGGGTTTTGGAGGCCCATACACCGGAGACTTCGATCATCAGCCACCGAACAACAACCGGGAGTGCTGACCCCTCTACGGGCTCCGCCAACTGCTGCGACACATCACAACATGAATCCATTATCGGCGCTCACAGCGACGCAGTGAGGCAATGCATACGATGCGTGCGCGCTCTCCATCTGCGATTTCAATCGTACCGGCCATTCGCGGATCCTGGCCCTCAAATGTCGCCTGTATGGTGTACGATCCCGAAGGCAGTGATCCGGCACCAAAAGTTCCCCGTCCTCCGATCAATCGAACCCGTGTGGCATCCCCCATAATGATCACGGTGCCACGGCCATCCGGGTTCACCGGGGCAGCGACAGGAGTGGGCGCTACCGTCACAGGGACTGGCTCTACTTGAATCGCACTCACGGTCGCAGCGGCAACAGGCTTTTTGGTCCGAACCACACGCTTGGTGTGCGAACGTTCTGCCGGCTTAGCTGGAACGACAGTGGGTTCAGCCACCACCTCCACAACGGGCTCTTCGATGGACGGTACGGGCACCACAACTTCAGCTTGTACACTCGCTTGGGCCGTTTCTTGAGCCGCGACCCATGAGACCAACACCATCCCACCCCCAACGACAAACACCACGAAGGCGCTCACCACCGTGGCAATGGCGCCGAGTGTCTGAGAGTGGTCCGTTTGGTGGTTCACAAGCGAGGACTCCTGTACAGGAAGAACATAGTCACCCACACAAGCTATCCACTCCGATGTGCTCACGCTGCTGTTGCACACCCCATTGAGCGTGAAGAGCGAACCACCATCAACCGAGCTGACCCCGGGCTGCAGCCACAGCAAGGGCTATCCATCCAACGATCAGTGCCGTTCCACCGATTGGAGTAATGGCCCCCAACCATTTGTGGCCCGTAAGCGCCATCACCCACAGGCTGCCCGTAAAAATAACGATGCCGATGGTGAACGAGACTCCAACCACAGTGAGACCGTTCGAGCCGGGCCGACCTGCAAGCATCCCTACAACCAACAAAGCCACAGCATGCGCCAACAGATACCGTGTACCTGTGTCAAAGTTGGCGAGCATCTGTTCGGTCACCCGACTCTTCACGGCGTGGGCACCGAATGCACCACCGGCCACACCCAGAAATCCAGCAATACTTCCAATCAAGAGCCACCAACGTGCCATCTGTACCTCCAGTCCTACTCATAACCGCCACACCTGCGATGATGGCGAAATGAAAGACGGGTGGCCATGGCTGTTGCTATTCCTGGTTCCTATGGTGCTCTTTCCTGGGGCTATCCCCGGCCCACAAGTGGTCAGTGCCGACGATCACCTCAGCGTGCACCATGCCTTTCAGACGGAGGCGGGTGGTCACATACGCCACCCCCACCTCTCCGACCCAGCACTCCAATTTAAGGCTCTCCGAAAAGCCGTAGAGATGTCCATCAAGAATGGTGAAGCCCCCCTGTGGAACCCCTCAATCTGGGCCGGGGCGCCCCTCATCGGGGACGCGCAATCGATGGTGGGATCTCCGGTGACTTGGTTTCACTTGTTGCTGTCCGATGATCTCGCTGCAGACACAGCGGTGACCTGGTTGCTGCTATGGATTGGACTCGGACTGGGTCTACTGAGTCGACAATTGGGGGCATCCACCTGGGGCTCTGTCACCGCTGCCGCTGGAGGTATGACCACCCCCTACCTCTCCGTGTGGCTTCTACACCCCCATGCGGCCACCATCGTATGGCTTCCATGGATTCTTCTCTGCCTTGAGCGAAAGAGCCGGGTTGGGCTCAGCCTGTGCACAGCCGGCCTACTCATGGGAGGTCATCCCGAGACCGCGTTCCATGTTGGATTGATCGTCGCTGTCTGGTGGACCGTTCGGATTCGCTCCCTTGCTTCTCTGGTCTGGATGCTGTTGGGCTGTCTGCTGTCCGCCCCCATCTGGCTTCCCTTTGTAGAGGAGGTCCTGCGTTCGGCGACACTGTCGGCCCACGGAGGCAACACCCTGGCCACAGGCCAGTTGATGGACCTCGTTTGGCCAGGTTGGCACGGGCACCCCGTGACCGAAACGTGGATCCGACGTGAATGGGTATGGGCGGACGGGCGAATTCACCCGGGCCTTGGTGTCCTCGCCCTCGCCATCCTTGCCGCCATCCAAAAGAGACCGGCATCCAGGATACTGATCGCGATCTTCGCGGGGGGCGTCCTGTTCTCGGTATTGGGCCTACCCGGACCCTTCAATCACGCCCGACTGGCAGCCATTACAGGCAGCCTGGTTGCGGTCGCCGGTGGGCTGGCCGTTCGTCGTCAATGGGGCGCGGTTGCTTTTGGCGTCGTCCTGGCCTCAGGAGCATGGGCTGGATGGAACGATCAAGGCAGCGTGGATGCCGAAGTCCACAACCCTGCCCCCGCCCCCTGGACCCAGACGCTCAGCAAAACCGTGGGCAATGGGCGGGTCATCGGCCTTGGATGGGCCCTCCAACCAAATACCGGTGCATTGACCGGCCTTCACGATCTACGCGGCTACGATCTGCCGGTTTCCAAGGACACCGAACGGCTACAAACGGCACTGAGACCACAGCCCGTGCGACCCTGGTTCAGACTCGAC
>Ga0315320_10002473_pt1 | contig 15180 bp, 13 predicted proteins | sample M140m21515metaG_FD_203458 | JGI IMG/M metagenome (GOLD analysis project Ga0315320, IMG submission 203458) | Ammonia-oxidizing marine archaeal communities from Monterey Bay, California, United States - M1 40m 21515 | ecosystem: Environmental > Aquatic > Marine > Coastal | place: USA: California... | reverse complement strand
GTGGACCTTGGTGATGCGTGGCACCAAGATGAAAATTCTGAACGTATCGAACGACGAATTGAGCAGAGTTTGGTGGATGTGGGCTGGACCCGCGCAAAGGCGAACGTCGAAACAACCATTGAAGAGGATGGCGTACGGGTCGCAGTCGCTGTGGACCTCGGCCTCCCTCAACGTGTGGGCAGTATCCGAATCGGTGGAGAGGTACCTGTACCGGAGCGAGATGTTCGGTCGTGGATGAGGGAAGCCGGTGTCAGTGTGGGGCGCCAGGTCAATGATAGAGAACAGGATTCAGCCCGTTTGTTGGTTGTAGATCGGCTGCGTGGACTGGGTTTCGAGCGCGCACGCGTGAATGTATTCGTTCAGGACCGAGGGGAAGACAACCGAGTCAGCGTAAGCGTCCTCATTGCACCTGGCCCAAGACTCAACGTGGATGGTCGTGGGCGGGGGCTGCCCAATGACCGAATTGTACGCGAGGTGTTGAGCCTACGAGCGGGAGAGGGCATCACCCAGAATGCGCGCGATGACGCGGCGGTCCGCCTACAAGGCTGGTACGAGGAAAAGGGGTACCTTGATGCGCAAATCGAGATCGACACCCAGGTGAACAGCCCCTCAGACTCCATCGTGTATGTTCGGGCAAAGCGGGGCCGTAGGCACTGGATTTCCACACTCCGATGGCCGTCGACCGCCCCTCTTGATCGGCAGTCAGTCTTGGCCATTATGCGTGAGTCTGCTCCAGAGACCATCGGCAACGGGTTTCCCACCCCGGAGGGTATTGAGCAGGGACGAGTGGGCATCGTTGAGCGCCTCAATGGGATGGGGTATCTCGACGCTCAACTCACCATGTCCTCTGAAAAGGGTCGTGCCCGGCTGGTTCGTCTGCCCGCCCGCTATGGTGTACCCGTTAAAATCGAAGCCAATCTTGACCCAGGGCCGCAAGTGCGTCTCGAGGAGGTCCAACTTCGGGGTGGGATGGGCCTTGAAACCAAGCTGGTCGATGCCTGGAGTGCCACCCATACCGGTATTCCCATCAATACGGCGTCGGTCATCGAGCTGGAGCAGCAGATTGTTGAGGTCTATGAGGAGGCTGGATTCTTACAGGCCGCCACCGAACTTCAGACAACACGGGACCGAATCAAGAGTACAGCTGTCATCAACATCCGCATCATACCGGGTCATCCGGTTGAACTCCGGAGTGTAGTTGTACGGGGTAATCGCCGTACCAAGCGCCATGTTGTCGAGCGTGAAATTATGCTGGATGTTGGTCAGCCAGTGTCTCCATCCGCACTCGCTGATTCCCGTTCAAACCTGTACAATCTCGATCTGTTTCGACTGGTTTCCCCCGAGTTGGTGGGGGATGATCCGGGCTATCAGGATTTGTTGATTCGTCTTGAAGAGCGGTCGAATATCTTGTTGGAAGCGGGTGGTGGTGTGTCGACCGACCAGGGGATTCGTACGACGGCCCGGGCAACCCATCGAAACATCGCGGGACTTGGACATCGTCTGACGGGGTTGGGCTCTGTCGGGTACGGTTGGTTTGGAGATGAGTGGCGGCTCGATACGGCGACACCGGTATGGCGTGCAGCCACCCGGTATGAGCTTCCGTATGTCCCAGGTCGCGGTGGCCGACTGGTGATTGAGGGCTTGATTAACGAGTCGCTTCAAGAGCCCAATTGGCGTCTTTCCCGGTCCGGTGGATCGGTCGGAATGAAGATGCGTCTGTCTGGGATGACGGAGGCTGTGGTGGACTATCGGGTCCAAATACGCCGATTGGTCGATGTAGATGCTGGGATGCTGGTCAATGGTGATCCATGGTTGTCTGCAGTGGGGTTGGGCGAAGACATGCAGGGGGAGCCCATCTTGACCTCGGCACCGAGGGTCGTCAGTGGTGGCTCTTTGTTGCTGGTCCGTGATGGGCGAGATGACCGCTTCAATCCGCGTTCAGGTGGGAACTGGTCTACTAATTTGGAAGTTGGAGATGGTGTTTTTTCGGGAACGGTCACCATGCGGGCGAACACCCGTGTCGAACGTCTGGTACCACTCGGCCCGTTGGTTCTCGATCTTGTCGGTCGTGGGGGTATCGGTTTCGCACAAGGACGGTCTGTGACGCTACCGCTTGAGGAACGTTTTTTCTTGGGGGGCGGGAGTACCCTGCGTGGTTTTGAATTGAACAGCGTGGGCCCGGCCAACTTTACCGCTCGTCCAGAGGTCAGCCATCCAAGTCAATCCGAGCCCGCAATAGATGGCCTGACGTTGCCGTATCAGCCTGCCCAGTGGGTCTCGACCGGCGGGGATGCGATGGCGGCCGCCACGGTTGAGATTCGAGTGCCTTTGCCCGCGCTGGGATTGCGCAAGATGGAAGGTACCTCCATCGTCTTTTTTAGCGATACGGGACATGTTGGGTTCCTGGACCCCACGGTCGTTACGACATCTCGACTTGAGGGTCGTGATCCGTTGGTTCGCATAAGTTTTGGCGCGGGGCTCCGGATCGCCACACCTGTGGGGCCGGCATCGTTTGACATCGGGATCAATCCGAACCCCATGAGCGAGCGGGAGGAGCCGGTAGTCGTACCCCATCTCTCCCTGGGTGTTCTCTGATTAGTCGGCCAAGACGCCGTGGCGAACACCGCCGTCGGAAACCCATAGACTGTCCCGATGTGAGGCCGTACAAACCGCCTCGAGGACGCACGCACCCGCCAACAGGTAGTCAGCCCGCTCCGGACTCACAGCCGCCCATATTCTTCTTTCCTGAGCGGTTGAACCAAGAAGCCTGTCAATCCAGCGCCGAAGGGCCGTGCGACCGAGTTTCGACCCGTGCACCTGGGTGCGGTCCCAGGTGGTGAGGCCCAGTTCCATTGCGCCCAACGTGGTTGCGGTACCAGCCACTGCAATGAGGGCGCGTGGGATTCGGTTCCAGTCAACGGGGTCCAAATGTTGTTTGATGGAAGTACGCATTGCGGCGAGATCGGCTGGTGCATAGCGGGTTGGGTTCACTCCGAAGAATGCCTCCGTAAGTCGAACGGTTCCAATCTCGACACTCCGCTGTTCCACCACACTTCCAGCACTGGGATCGCCGACGACAATTTCGGTACTGCCTCCACCGAGGTCTACAACCGCATAGGAGCCCGCTTCGATGGGTAGTCCCAACAGTGCCCCTTTCCAGGTGAGGTGCGCCTCCCTCTCTCCACTGATTACCTCGACGCCAATCCCCGTCTGCTCTTGCACCTGTTTAAAAAAAGTCGTGGAATTCATGGCCCGCCGCGATGCCGATGTGGCCACGGCTTGAACGTGTTCCGGTAAGACCCCAAGAACTTTGGCTTTCTGCGCAAAACCTTGGAAGGCATCCATCGCCAGATCCATTCGGTCCGGCTGGAACAATCCTTGCTTGCCAATCCCACGGCCAAGACCCACAACGACGGCTTCGTCGTGAATGGTTTGGCCGTTGTCATCGACCACGAGAAAGACCAATGAGTTGCTGCCGATGTCAATGCTTGCGCGGGCCATCTTACCAATCCAAAGAAGGGGACCAATTCGGGTTGAGGTAGCCGCCCCGACCTCGCGTCAACTGCACCTGGTGCCGACCATCAAGGGTGCTCATCCAAATCTGAGCTGTTCCGGTTCGGGTGGATGAGAAGGCGATGTAGTTGCCTTCCGGACTCCACGAGGGGTCTTCGTTATCGCCCATGTCTTGGGTGATTCTCTGCATGCCGGTACCATCGACATTCACGACAAAAATATCGAAACGACCCCCATTGCGACCCACAAATGCGATTCTCGAACCGTCTGGAGACCACACGGGATCGGTATTGAAGCTGCCCTGAAAGGTCACACGTTTTACGTCGCTTCCGTCGGGCTTCATGGTGTAGATTTGGGCACCGCCGGAGCGTTCTGAGACAAAAGCAATCCGGTTGCCGTCGGAAGACCAATCGGGGGACACATCAATGCCGCCTGCGCGGGTCAACCGCGCAATCTTGCGACCACCGAGTGGGTCAATCAGGTAGATGTCTGGGTTTCCGTCGGGGGCGAGGGTCAGTGCCATTACAGAGCTGTCCGGATTCCATGTGCCACCGATATTGATGCCCATTCGGTTGGAGATCCGTTGAATGACTCCCTTTCCAAGTTCAGCAACATACAGGTCAGGGTTGCCTTCTCGGTAGCTTGTGAAGGACAGCGCCTTCCCGTTTGGATTCCAAATGGGTTTGAGATTGATCGAACCATTGTTGGTGATGTTGCGTTCGCCATGACCATCAAAATCGACGATTCCCAGTTCCTTTCCGGTGGATGTTTTCCGCGTATAGGCAAATCGCGTGTTGAACGGTCCAAGCTGACCGGTCACTTGGAAAATAATTTCATTTGCGACCCGGTGCGCCAGTGAGCGCCAGGAGTCTTTCCCAACAGTGAGTGCGGTAGCACCCAGGCGACGGCGACCCGGAACGTCGTATACCCAAGCCTCAGCGCGCAGCTGATCGCCGGGTCGATCGGTGAGTCCCATCTTTGCCAGCCCTACGGCCCCCGGAACATCCCAATCTTCAAACTTAAACTGGCGGGGCATGATTCCGGTGCCCAGAGGTTCTACATAGGCTTGGGGATCGATGACTTCGAACCAACCGGAAAGCTCAAGATCCCGTCGAACAACAGAGTAGAAGTCACCGGCTTTTGGGTGGTCACCAATCGGTTTTGGGAGTGCGATGGGGACTTTGTTGCGCCCAGGGGCTCCCACATAAATATGGATGGGGCTGTCTTGTGCTGCAGCGTGTGCGGGTACAAGTAGGCCCAAAAGAGCAACCATCAACAGAGTGATACGGTTCATGTGCTCATCACCTCAAGTCCGCAGCGGACAACGTGAACATCACGCCTCGGGCTGCTGAAGCCGCATAACGCGCCGGTGGTGCCGGCAACCTGCCGGTCCGAACCACCGCAGAAATCGCCGATCGATCGAAGGATGCATCTCCGGAACCCTGTACGATAGAAGGACTCCCCAAGGTGCCATTTCCACTTACCGTCACCGACACCACAACCTTGTAGTCTGGGTGTGCAGCGAGAATCGCGGGGAGGGGATTCCAGTTTGGGAGAATGCGGGCGCGGCATTGGGCGACAAAGCGTGCAAGTTCTGGATCCATTCGTCCAGACCCAATGGGGCCAATCACAGCATCTTTGGGATCGACGCCATCTTTGTCTGTGGCCACGCGATCTCGTTTTCCAAGCGCCGCTGTCGCATCCTTCAGGAGCGCTTCCCGTTTCATTTTGTTGAGCAGCTCTTCTCGTGCATCCGTCTTGTTGGGCTGACCCCTCTTTTTGGGGGCCTCCTTCTTGCGGATCGCCATGTCACTCGCGGTCGGGGGCGGTGGCGGAGTTTTGGCCGCCGGTGTGTCTCCCTTGGGAGGGTCGGGCGTGCGAGTGGGGCGGTCCGGCATACGTCGGTTCGCCTTTGGTAACGCCACGGCTTGAACCGCCATGACCTCATTGGGATCAAAGAGCCGGTGTTCGCTCTTCCACATTTGACCCGCCCAGACTGCACCCGCGAGGAGCACATGCACGCCAATACTGGCCCCAATCTCCCAGGTCGGCCGAAACTCAAACGCATGATTCAGTCGTTTGTCCCGCAACCTATTGGCCCCCGGAGGGTTGAGTCACAAGCCCCATGCGGGGTACGCCGACCTGTGTACAGAGTGCCACCAGTTGGGCGACTTTCTCATACGGGACCGAACCGTCCGCTTTTAGGAATATCTCTTGTTCAGGGTTGGCCTTAATGATGGCCTGTAGCTTGGGGCCAAGCTCTTCGAACTTGAATCCATGCTCATTGATGAAATAGGCTTCATCCGCTGTGATGCTCAGAACCATTTGTTTGTCTGCGGCAGGTAGTGCGGGTGCATCTGCACGCGGCAGCTCTACATTCATTCCTGTGGTCATGAGGGGTGCGGTCACCATAAAAATAATCAGCAGCACCAACATCACATCCACGAATGGAGTGACATTGATTTCGGCCATCATTCCACGGCCATTCCCTTCATCGGGTCCCGTCATGCCCATGAATCAACTGCTCCGGAAGTGGCGTTTGACGATATTGAGGAAGTCGCTTGAGAAGTTCCCCATTTCGTCTTCAAGTACGCGGATACGACTGTTGAAATAGTTGTAGGCCATGACCGCAGGAATCGCTGCAGCGAGACCAATCGCAGTGGCGATGAGTGCGTGGGCGATGTCTGGGCCGACCACAGCAAGGCTGGCTTGTCCCGTGGCTCCGATCTTCTGGAATGCGAGGAGGATGCCCCAGACGGTTCCAAACAGCCCAATGAAGGGTGCCGTTGAGCCCGTGGTGGCCAAGAATGTAGTCATGTGCTCCAGATTTGTTCGCTCCACTCTGGCCGCACGTCGAAGCGCTCTGTTGAGGTTTTCCTCGCCATCAAGGAGGATTCCTGTTGATTCTGATTGCTTGGCCTTGGTCAGCTTGGACAGCTCGATGTACCCAGCCTTGAAGACTGAGGCGACCGGGCTGTTTTCCATTTGGTTTGCCTGCTCATACACCTGGTCCAGTCGTTGGCTTTTCCAAAATAGGTCGAGAAACTGTTCTGTGGCAGCACCTGCATCACGAAGCAATTTATACTTGTTGAAAATGATTACCCAGCACACAACACTCATGCCGATGAGAACCAACAGAACGAGCTGAACCACGGCATCCGCTGTCATCATCAACTCGATGATTCCGGGCGATTCGATGGCCTGTTCAGTTTGACCGACGGCCGCGAGGTAAATGGGCATGGTCATGGGGGCGGCGGAATTCATGGTGCTCTCCGAAAAACAGCTTCAGCGCAGTGACAACCCGCAAGCCACGCGATGCATGCCTTAGGGCTGCGACTTGCCTCCCGTAACGCGTTTTCCAGCCCAAGCGCTCATTCCGCCCTCTACGTTGTAGATCTCGGTTCCACCGATGCTTGTAAGAAACTCTGCAGCCGCTGCTGATCGTCCCCCTGCTTGGCATACGCAGATGATCCGAGTGGTCTGATCGAGCTCTCGATATCGATGTGGAAGTTCATCGATGGGGATGTGAATTGCGTTGGGACTGTGATCGGCTTCGTACTCGGAGGTCGTACGAACGTCGATTAGTAGATAGCCACCATCTTTCTGGTCAATCAGGGCTTCTGCAGCTTCTGAATCAATATTGCTCACGACTGCGGAGGCCGCACCAGGGCGCTTGGGATCCGCGGTCTCTGCAGAGGGGGGGGCTTGGTTCGGCACTTCGACGTCCGAAAGGGAGCGGCCCTCATGGGTGGCGATCAATTCCAGTATCGCGGCGGAGTCCGTCATTCCGCGCTCACCAAACAAGACCACACCATCTTTGCCCACGACGAACACTGTGTTTTTGCAGATGGGTGCCACCCGTGAACTGCAGCGGAGTGCCCGGGATTCAATCGCGAGGGGATCGTACAAGAGGAAGAACTCGAGCCCCAACCGGTGCCGCATGGCACGCAAGTCGTCCGTCCGAGCGGTGTTGATGCCGAATACGACGGTCTCCAGTGCATCAAACTGCTGCACCCGTTGACTCCACCCTTGTAGCCAGCTGTCGACCGTGTCATTTGTGATGGAGTCAAATACGACGAAAACGACGTTCAGATGACCGTGGAAGTCCTCTAGCTTCACCCACGTCCCTTCGTCCGCTGTGAGCGATACGGGGTGGCAAGTTTCGCCGGGCGCGGGGGGGGGCCAGGTGAGGAGATTTCGTGCTCTTCCAATCATGGGCAGTCCTGTAACGCGTCGTGCTTATACCTCGACAGCGTCTTCAACACCTTTCGGTTTGGGGGGCCGGTATGACCGCATAAAGACCTGAAGCATGCGGTCGCCTTGCGCGCGTGCATTTCGACGGGCTTGGAAGGCGCCCAATCCAATCCCCAGGCCGGGAACGAATCGGGTGATCCTTCGGCCCACCGCCGAAGTCGCTTGGGTGAGCATGGTTCGTGTAAGCCAAACACTTCCGTTGTGGTGCGCCGGAAGCCCCGCACGCACGATGGTGGGCAAATCCGACAAGCGCATGTCTACATTGGCCTGTTTCGGGAGATCGAACTCCCAGGCAGCCGCGAGCGCTCTTCGGACGTGTAGTGCGCCTCGGTCTGTGCCGGGGTCATGTCCGAAAATAATGGCCAAGCGTTGGGCGAGCCGAAGAGACTGAAGGACCCGAGCGGCGGCTTCCGGTGGCACACCGAAAAACCCCGCAAGACCCCCAGCCGCGCCCACTACGGATGCCTTGCGCACACTGTTCTTGATGGCTGTCTGCGCGCTCAGCGCGAGGGCTTCCGGTGGATGTTCGTGTGGACTCGATGGAACAATGTAGGCCAACCCTTCGGCGTCGAGTGCGCAGCGGAACTCACCCATTTCAATGCTCATGCTTTGCAATAGATAGGGCGGGAGATCCTCATCAACCCGTTCTGTGAGCTCACGAAAAATATCAGCCATCATGGTGTCACGCGAGTACGCCGTCTAAGTGTTCGACCACGCCAGTGGAGCCAAATCGGTTTCGTTCATCTAGGGTGACGCGGGCCAGTGCACAGGCTGGGTCGTGGGTGAAGAACAGGCGTCCGTTTCGTTCCACAAGATCCGTCAGTAACTGGGCTTTTTCATCGATCAGTTGTTCTGGAAACCGATCGTAGCCCATGGTGATGGACCGGTGGACCCATGGGCGACCAGGGATGAGATCAGCGGCGAAGACGATGGGGCCCAATGAACCATCGAATTCAGTGAGCAACATTCCAGGTGTGTGCCCGTCCGAGCGATGGAAACGATACTCAGCGCCCAGAACTGCGCTGGCTTCATCCTCCACAACCTCAAGTCGTCCGCTGTGTGCAAGTTGCCGGTTTAGATCTGGAATAAAGCTTGCCCGGTCACGCGGGTGCGGGTGTTGGGCGCGCTCCCATGCGACTTTTCCGACCACAAATTGTGCGTTCGGAAACAGCAAGGTTGCGGGTTTATCTTCCGCCCAGGTACTGAGGAGACCGCCCGCGTGATCGAAATGCAGATGAGACAGAACCACTACATCGATGTCGGCATCCGTGAGACCGATCGCGGACAGGCTCTCCAGGAGCACATGATGAGACTCGTTTACCCCAAATCGGTCGCGCATCTTTGGCTCAAAGAAAGAGCCGATCCCGGCCTCAAAAAGAATCTTTCGTTCATCTTCGACCACGAGTAAAGCCCGGCATGCGAGGTCGATTCGGTTCCGATCATCGGCCGCAGCCCAGCGCTCCCACAGAGGCTTGGGCGCGTTGCCAAACATGGCGCCGCCGTCGAGTTTTTGGCTGTTCCCAAGCAAGCTATACAGACGTCGTTGCATACCAATACTCTAACCACAGCTTCCCAAGACGGGTGCATTTGGTGGAATGATCTCGGCGACAGACCAGTCTGCACCCACGCGGGCCAACCGTATTTTGCCTCCACCCAACGCACTGATCGCTTGACTGGCTTCTGCCTTGAAGCCCTGATCAACCAGTGCGCACATGGTATCCGCGGACACATTGGCCGGAAGATTTTTGCCGGCCGCCCATTGCGCCCGACTCCTCAGTGCGACCGATAGGGGGTCGGTCGCAGAAATGGGCGCATCTGCAGACCCTTTGAGCGCAGTCCACAGCACACCGCGTGGCATCCAGCCTTCGGCGCCAGCGGCCTCACCCACGCAGCCTGTACAGCGGACCAAAATTCGGCCCTCTCGAACCTGTTCCACCTCTACACGGACGCCTAACTGTTCAATTATGGCGAGATTCGCGCCACCCGGCGCAACAAGGGTCAGTGGGGTCGCGGCTGTCCAGGCGGAAAAAGGTGGCGCCCCGGAGTGGTTCTCTGCCAAGGGCCCATTCGCCACCGGCTGTGCGCCTGCAAGATCGGTTTGCGGCGCCAATTCAGGGGCGCTGCAGGCAACGAAAAATAAAACCAGAGTGAACATACGCACTCATCGAGGTTAGCATCTCCGCATGTTGAAACAAGGCGCAAAAATTGCTGTGATCGCACCGGCGGGTCGTTTTGATAAGAAACGGCTCAATCGGGGCATGAATATTCTCCAGGAATGGGAATACAATCTCGTACCCGGCCCGAACCTGTATGCGGCGCATCGGTACTTTGCTGGGACAACGGAACAACGGACTTCCGACCTGCATTGGGCCATGACGGACCCCGATATTGACGCGGTTTGGTTTGCTCGGGGTGGGTACGGTACCGTTCAGGTATTGAATGACATCCCGTGGTCTCAAGTCGACGATCGACCGATCATTGGCTTCTCGGATGCCACGGCCCTGTTTGCGGCCATGGTCGCCAAGCGGAAGGGGCATCCCATTCATGCACCTGTGATCCACTCTTTGGCGGATCACGTGGATGAAACGTCACGTCGCGCACTTCGTGCGTGGCTCAGCACGGGTACAATCGCCGATTTTCCTGGAAAGCGACTGTGTGGCCATACAGAATCTGTGGAAGGTGAAGTCGTTGGCGGTAATCTGTGCGTATTGGCGAGCCTGGCAGGCTCACCGTGGACGCTCAAGGCCAAGGATAAGATTCTGCTTCTCGAAGATGTTGGTGAGGCACCCTACCGGGTCGATCGCATGATCACTCAGCTGTTGGGCGCAGGCACCTTTGATGGTGTCAAAGGCATTGCCTTGGGTACATTTTACGGCTGCGAGGCACCGAATGACGCGGGGTGGTCACTCGGTGACATTCTCCGAGAGCGGCTCAGTCCACTGAATGTTCCCGTCGTGGCAGGAATGCCGGTGGGCCATGGACCGCAAAACAACCCCTGGCGGGTGGGCTCATATGCACGACTTCAGGCGAATGGCCTGAAGTGGGGTGCTGACTGATGTTTGATGGGGTGGACGGGCTCCTGACGGAGGCCGTTGCCATGGGTGTCTTTCCAGGCACCAGTATCTGTGTTCGCTCAGGCAGTTCTGTGCTTCACCAGTTTTCGGCCGGCCGTGCCGAGGTGCGGCCCACTGTTCGTCCGGCGACAGACGAGACGATTTGGGATGTGGCCAGCTTGACCAAGGCATTGGCGACGACGCCGATTGCGATGGCCATGGTGGATGCAGGATTATTGGATTTGGATGCGCCGGTGCGTGAGGTGTTGACGGATGCGGGTGAAGACATCACGGCACGTCATCTATTGACCCACACGAGCGGATTGCCCGCTTGGATGGCCATGGCGGAAACCATCGGGTTGAAAGGGGCGGGGACGTCCGCTGTGCGAGACGAGGTGCTGCGCCTTGCGCGAACGGCGCCCGTTCAAGCGCCTCCGGGAACCCGGTATCAGTACTCGGACTTGGGCTTCCTGGCGCTGTGTGCCCAACTTGAAACCATCGGTGGGATGCGACTTGATGGGTTGTACGAACGCTATGTGCGTGCCCCAAGTGGTGTAGACATGCGCTTTGGTTGGCCGAGTGCGGCCGCGACGGAAGAGTGCCCAGTACGGGGTTCTTTGATTCGGGGTGAGGTTCACGATTTAAATGCATGGCTGATGGGTGGGGTGTCGAGTCATGCGGGGCTTTTTTCGTCGGCCGCCAATATGGCTGCCGCCGCGGCCTGGCAGCTTCAGGCCTGGCAAGGGACAGAAGGGTTGGGCATCTCGCCTACGATTGTCCGCCAGTTTTGGGGAGAGCAAGCCGTTGGTAGCCATCACCTTGGGTGGGACGGTGTCAGCCCGAACGGTTCGGCTGGATCTCAGTGGCCCATCGATGGAGTGGGTCACCTTGCGTTTACAGGGTGCAGTGTTTGGATCGCTCCTCGGCAGGACCTTGTTGTCGCATGGGCGACGAATCGGGTGCACCCGGAAATCGAAGGTGGTGCGGTTCCCAATGCACCGATATCGCCGAGATATGCAGCGTTTAGGGCACTTCGTCCTCGTGTGCATACTGCAGTGGTCGAGGCCATGAAACTGAGTTCGCGTTGGCCTCAGTGAGCCTGGCTGGCTAATCTCGGCAATGAATTGGGTGGTACCAGTCTAATGAGCAATGAACGCCGATGGTTTGAGCAGTCTCCTCCGGAGCCCCAAGCGGGCCCGAGAGCGACGGACGTGGATAAGGTCAAGAAGCTTTGGGACAAATGTCCCGGGTGCAAGGAGGTTCTCAATGCTGAGGATCTTCCGGAAAGCTTGTTTAGCTGCCCACATTGCGGCCATCACTTGCGGTTCGATAATTTTGAGCGTCTACGTTCGTTGGTCGATGAGGGTTCGTTCGAACGGCACGATACCGAGCTTGCACCCACCGACCCACTGGGGTTTTTCGACTCCAAAGCCTACAAAGATCGGATTGTCGCGTCCCAGAAAAAGACGGGCGAGAATGATGCATATATAGCCGGGTCGGCCACCATTGACGGCCTGCCTGTACAGATTGGTTCTTTCAACTTCCGTTTTATGGGCGGATCCATGGGCTCGGTTGTTGGCGAGATGATCACGCGGCAGTTCGAGCGTGCCATCGAGCGAAAGGAGCCGGCCATTGTGATCAGTGCATCGGGTGGTGCACGCATGCAGGAAGGCGTTTTGAGTCTGATGCAGATGGCCAAGACATGTGCAGCCCTGGCGCGCCTTCGCGACGACGCAAATATGCCCTATATATCCGTCTTGACCCATCCAACGACGGGCGGTGTGGCCGCCAGTTTTGCGATGCTGGGTGACTTGATTCTTGCCGAACCCAATGCGCTCATTGGATTTGCCGGCCCTCGGGTGATTGAGCAGACCATTGGTCAGGCGCTTCCGGAAGGATTTCAGACCAGTGAGTACCTGCTGGAGCATGGGATGGTCGACCGCATTGTGTCAAGACTCGAGATGAAGGAGACCCTCGCCCGGTGTCTTCGCCTGCTCATGGATCCAGTGTGAGGGAGCATCCCACCCTATCGACGCTGGCTCGATTCGGCATGCGGATGGGGCTGGACCGGATGCGCCACTTTCTGGAATCAATCGGTTCGCCGCATCGCGCCGTACCTGTGATTCATATTGCGGGTACGAATGGGAAGGGCAGCACCACCCGGATGGTGGGGTCGATGCTCAGGACGGCTGGCTACCGAGTCGGTGAGTACACAAGTCCTCATTTACAGCACATTAACGAACGCATTCATGTGAACGGCGAGCCCATTTCAGATACCGCACTCAATGCATTGTTGTCAGAGATTGACCAGTCGCGACAGCGGTGGGCAGCAGGTCTCGATGACTTTGTTCCGATCGATCGGGTGCTGACCTATTTTGAACTGATGACCGCTGCGGCATTCACGCACTTTGCAAACCAGTCTCTCGATGTTGCGGTCATTGAAGTTGGGCTTGGTGGCCGCCTCGATGCGACGAATGTGGTGGACCCTGTGGTGACAGCCATCACGAGTATTGGACTGGATCACGTCGACCAGCTGGGAAACGACATTTCGGCTATCGCGGGTGAGAAGAGCGGCATTATTAAGAATGGTCGTCCAGTGGTGGTGGGGGCGATGAGCGATGAGGCCCTGCGGGTCGTTCGTGCCATTGCACATGAGCACAATGCGACACTGTACGCGAATGAAGAAGCATGGCGGGTTGAACCTGGTCGAGATGGTGTGTTTAGTTGGACCTTTGATGGTGCCACAGAACATGGCCTTCGTACGGCCCTTGTGGGCGACCATCAGATGTTAAATGCAGGGGTGGCGCTGACAATTTTGGGTGCGATTCGAGATCGTTTTCCGACGCCAGACTGGGGGCATGTGGTTCGTGGTCTTGCCGAGGTGTGTCACCCCGGTAGAATGGAGTGGCTTGAGCCCACGTTGTTGGTCGACAGTGCCCACAATGTACAAGGTGCATCCGCACTGGCCACCCATCTCCGTGGTTTGCCCCGAGATGGACGAAGAACGCTGCTGCTCGGTGCGAGTAATGACAAAGACCCGCGGGCCATGATGGGGCCATTGGCGCGACATGTGGACAGGGTTCTGACGACACATTGTAGTCATCCTCGGGCAACTTCGGCGGGGGACCTGGCTCAGAAGCTGGTCGACGTAAAAATTCCTGTGCTTCCGGCCGGCCCTATTGAGGATGCGCTTGACGAAGCGCGGGCCGAGGGCGACACCGTCATCGTTGCCGGAAGTATCTTTCTGGCCGGTGCAGTCCGGGAGTTGGTCGGTCGACAGTGATGCTGTTTCTGGCCGCCCTGGTTTCGGTTGTCCTTGCGGCTGAATCAGTGGCTGAAGTGTCTGCCGATCACGTGCAGGTACAGGAGAATCAGGTCACGGCACAGGGCAATGTTCGGGTGGGCGCTGGAGTTCATACGCTTAGGGCCGAAACCGTTCGCATTGAGCGGGACCCTGATGGGCGAATCAACTTTTACGGTGAAGAACTATGGTGGACGCCGTGTACTTGCGCGCGCCCACCATGGGCAGTTTCGGCGGCTACGGGGGAAGGTGATCTCGACGAAGAGCTGAGGGTTCGTCGGGCGAAACTTTTTGTGTGTGGGGTGCCGCTCATTCCGCTCCCGTCATTTCGCGTCCCGCTCGACCCAAGGCGGCCCCGGTTTCTGTTTCCTGAAGTGGGGTTTGGCGAGAATGGAGCTCGATTGGCGGCTCCCGTATGGCTCCCTTTGGGAAGAAAATCGGGGGTCACTTTAGCGCCTGAAATGAGAACCGAGCAGGGGTTTCGTTCTCGCATCGACGTACAGGGCCCTGCTGGAAGTGCCGTGGCTGCCCTGGGCCAGGAAACAGATTCGCAAGAAACACGGGGCATTCTCGATGTGCAGGCAGGGGTGGACGACGGGCGCGTCCGATTTGCCGTGGATAGTCGAATGGTATCGGACCGAACCGTTGTTCAGGACTACGCCACAGACTTTTTGGACCGCTCGTCTCCCTATGCTGAACAGCTGATGGTGGGGTCGGTGGGCCCTCTTCGTTTGGAGTCCAACACCTTTGACCGAGGGCCGTACCAGCGCCCGCTTGGAGCTGTGCTTTCCCTGGCTGGAGAGGGCGTGGGATCACTGGCTGTGACTGCGTCCACTCGGATGGATTGGGTGCAGGCGGGGCACGAGGTTCATCATCTTGATCGGGGCGCTACGGCGTTGTCGGTCGATTCTGCTGTTCTCGTTGGGCCGATAGAGGGGGCTGTGGGAGTGGATGCCCGGGCGATGCAATGGAGCGATGGTGGGCCTTGGGGAGAAGGCCAGGTTCGAAGCCAGTGGGTGGTGCCCTTCTGGGGAGAGGTCGGTCCCTGGGTGCAAATCG
>Ga0315320_10002468_pt1 | contig 15200 bp, 8 predicted proteins | sample M140m21515metaG_FD_203458 | JGI IMG/M metagenome (GOLD analysis project Ga0315320, IMG submission 203458) | Ammonia-oxidizing marine archaeal communities from Monterey Bay, California, United States - M1 40m 21515 | ecosystem: Environmental > Aquatic > Marine > Coastal | place: USA: California... | reverse complement strand
GATGACGACGGCGATGGGTACAGCGAGATGGACGGGGACTGTTCGGATGGAGACCCTTCCGCCCACCCAGGAGCCATGGAGTTGTTCTGGGATGGGGTCGACAATGACTGTGATGGCATTGTGGATTCCGGTGCCGATGACCTTGACGGTGATGGCTACTCGGGAGGCTCAGGGGACTGCGATGACGGTCTCATGGACGTGTACCCCGGTGCTCCAGAACTTCCGGACGGCATTGACAATGACTGCGATGGAGATGTCGATGAAGGCACACGCATGTCAGACGATGACGGTGACGGGATGTCCGAAATGGATGGCGATTGCAACGATGATGACATCGAGATTCATCCAGATGCGGAAGAGATTGCCGACGGTACGGACAACAACTGCGACGGAGACGTCGATGAAGGTACCGTGGCGGCCGATGACGATGGCGATGGCTTCACCGAAGAAGGTGGTGACTGCGATGATGATGACGAAACCGTTCATCCAGGCGCGGACGAAGATCCCTTCAATGAGATCGATGATGACTGCGACGATGAGATCGATGAGGCCGTCGGAGATGTCGATGGAGATGGCTATGCGCTTGAAGATGGAGATTGCGACGACGAGGATGGCTGGGCCAATCCGGGACTTTCAGAGATGTGCGATGGTATCGACAACAACTGCGACGGTGTTGTCGATGAAGGCTGCGAAGATATGACCCTCGATGGTGACGCACTCGGGTTGGGCGAAAAGGGAGGCTGCAGCACGGTAAGTTCGCGCAGCGGTTCTGCCTGGCTGTGGTTGCTTGGCATTGTTGTGGTGGGTGGCCGCCGTCGTCGTATATAATAGGCGCTCAAGCGTAGGCTTGGTCTGGGGGGAGAGCACGTGATTGGATTGCTGTGGTTTACATCTATGGCGATGGCCAGCGCGACGTTGACCGGTGATTATCTCCGGGTCTACTACAACTCCAACGGTATCTGGCACAACTCTGGAGCCGGCTATCAAGTAAGCTCCGGATCAGGGGCCTATTACGATGTGACCTATCCAGGGTCTCCGTGGCAGGTCATGAGCGTGGAATTCAACCACGCGGGATCGGGCCACAACTACAGCGGAAACTTCTCGGGAAGCAGCTTCGGTTGGTCAACAGTCTCGGAAACCAACTACTCGAGTGGTTCGTTGAACCACATCTCTCATGTCTTGAGTATGGGTCCCTTGAAAATGACCAAAGATGAGATGTGGGAGGATGACTCCAAGATCATCACGATGTCCTTCAAAGTTGAGAATACTTCCGGTTCTCCCGTCTCTGACTTCCGATTGATGCACGGCTTTGACCCCGACATCGACTACTCCCGCCACTACAACTTCAGCACGTACAATGATGTCAGCAGCGACTTGCTCTACGTTCAAGCCGTGGGCCCTTCTTCGGGCTGGACGACCGCCTATGGCGTCTGCGACGCGGAACGGCAGGATGTTGGAATTACCGGCTGGTCATCGGATGCGGATGCCTACTTCCGAGACGATGGTGGAAGCAGTGGTGACGACACGATTCATTGGCGCCATAAAGAGTCTTCGATTGCAGGATATGAAAGTATTGAGTTTACAGGCTTGGTGGTATTTGGCACTTCCTCGAGCGATGCACGCTCTCAGTACGATGAAAACAAAGATGAGCTCTGTGATTCCTTCATCTGCGACATTGACGAAGACGGATACGATTCGTACGAATGCGGTGGCGATGACTGTGATGATGAGAACGCATCGGTGTATCCAGGGGCCATTGAAGTTCCGTATGATGGAATCGACCAAGACTGTGATGGCTGGGATCTCATCGACGTTGATGGCGACGGGTATGCGTGGGACGGCCTCGGTGGTTGGGACTGTGATGATGAAGACGCTTCGGTGAACCCCGGGATGGATGAGATTCCCTACGACGGTATCGACAATGACTGTGTCTCGGGAGACCTGACCGATGTCGATGGCGATGGCCATGACTGGGATGGCATGGATGGCGGAACCGACTGTGATGATGAAAACGATGCGATCAATCCAGACATTGAAGAGATTCCCTATGATGGCATCGACAACGACTGCGACGGGAGCGATCTGAATGATGCCGATGGAGATGGCTATCCGTGGGATGGCATGGAGGGAGGCACGGACTGCGATGATGAAGATGAGACGATTCATCCGGACGTAGAAGAGATTCCCTACGACGGTATTGACAACGATTGTGATGGCACGGACCTGGTCGATATTGATGGCGATGGTCACGTATGGTTTGGCATGGCTGGCGGGACAGATTGCAATGATGAAGACCCGCTGATTCACCCCGGTATGGAAGAGATTCCTTACGACGGGATTGACAACGATTGCGATGGCACTGATTTGGTGGATGTGGACGGCGATGGTTTTGTGTGGGACGGCATGGACGGTGGGACCGACTGTGATGACGGGGCCGCTGCGGTCAATCCAGATGCAGAGGAAGTGCCCTACGACGGCATCGACAATGATTGCCTCGATGGAGACTTGGTCGACATGGATGGCGATGGGTTTGCCTGGGACGGCATGGAAGACGGTACGGATTGCGATGACGATGATCCGACCATTCGACCCGATGTTTCAGAGGTACCGTACGACGGCATCGATAACGACTGTAGCGGTGCTGATCTGACCGATGTGGATGGCGACGGCTACGATTGGGAAGGTGTGGGCGGCGAGGACTGCGCGGACGGTGACTTGAGCATTCATCCGGGAATCGAGTATGAGAGTCCCGACGGTGTTGATGAGGACTGCGATGGCGACGTCGATGAAGGCACCGACATCTTCGATGATGACGGCGATGGCTACACTGAAGCGGGTGGTGACTGCGACGACGAAGACATGTTCGTTCACCCAGGCATGGAAGAGGGCTTGGACGGTATCGACGACGATTGTGATGGGCTGACCGATGAGGGGACCGCTGGGTACGATGACGATGGCGACGGCTACACCGAAATGGAGGGTGATTGCTCGGATGGCGACGATACGGTCTACCCGGATGCCGAAGAACTGTTTGGTGATGGGGTCGACAACGACTGCGATGGCATTGTGGACTCCGGCGTGGATGATGCTGATGGCGATGGGTACTCCGATGGCTCGGGGGACTGCGACGATACCGAGGCCGATGTCTACCCAGGGGCTGATGAGTTGCCGGATGGTCTCGATAATGACTGCGATGATGAAATTGACGAAGGTACGACTCTGAGCGACGACGACGGTGATGGTCTCTCCGAAATGGATGGCGACTGCGATGATTCTGATGCGGAAATACATCCTGATGCAGAAGAGATCGCCGATGGCACAGACAACAACTGTGATGGTGATGTCGACGAAGGCACATCGGCAGCCGATGACGATTCCGATGGCTTTACCGAGGACGGCGGCGATTGCGATGATGATGACGACACGGTTCACCCGGGAGCTGAAGAGGACCCATTCAACGGCGTTGATGATGACTGCGATGAAGAGATCGACGAGGCTGTCGGCGACGTCGATGGAGATGGGTATGCCACGGCCGATGGTGACTGCGACGATGAGGATGGCTGGGTCAATCCTGGATTGACGGAGATGTGTGACGGTCTCGACAACAACTGCGATGGTGTGGTGGATGAAGGCTGTGATGACATCACCCTCGATGGAGAGGGCGCAGCCGTTGGCGACAAGGGTGGGTGCAGCAGCATTGGTACGCGTTCAGCGGACTGGATGTGGGTGTTCGGCCTACTGGTGTTTGCGCGGCGCCGTCGCGCTTAGCGGTCTTCCAAGATCACCAGAAGTGGTCCCAGCAACAGAAGGTCCGTGACGAGTGCGGCGACCACGGACCATGCGGTAAAACCGCCCAGGTACAAGAACCCGTTGAACTCGCTGGCGGCCATCGCCATCATTCCAGCCGTCAATACAATGGATGTGTCCAGCATCGAGCGGCCGGCTGTTGCATAGGCATGCTCTACGGCTTCTTCGGCTTGGCATCCGGGGTTCTGCTTCCGCCAACGCTCGTATGCAGCCAAGAAGTGAATGGTGTCATCGACTGCGATTCCCAGGCCGATGGAGAACACCATGGCAGTGGTCGGCTTGAGTGGAATTCCCGTGGCACCAAGGGCCGCCAATACAGCCAGTAGGGGCAGAATATTGGGGATCAGGGCCACGGCGACCCGCCGAATCGAACGGGTGGTGACCATCCAGGCGGTTCCAATGAGCAGCAAGGCGATGCCAAAGGAGCCGACAAACTGCTGGGTGAGGGTACGGTTGATCCATTGAACAACGTAGGCCACTCCGGTCACACTGGCCTGTCCGCCAACGGGTGCCAATATCTCTTTGGCTTTCGCCTCGAGCTTCTCGGTGAGCGCGATGGTGGCCGCGCCGCCCTCGTCTTTCACGCGCATGAGAATTCGGGTTCGTTTGCCATCATCCAGCATGATGCTTGGAACCGGATCATCCTCGGCCATGCTCAACATAAACAGAGATTGTGCGGCCGCTTCACGGGTTGGGGGCATGGTGCCGGGCTGTCCGGACAGGGTTTCCCATGAACTGCGGGTCAAGTCAGCGAGGCCGGTCGTCTGCCCCACCAATGGTTGTTCTCGAACCCAACGGGTCAGAGAATCGATGGCCGCGAGGGCTTCAGGGCTTCGGGCATCCCCCTCAAATCGAATGTCGACACTCATGGGCAGGACTGCACCCATGTGCTCTTCCATAAACTGTTGGCTGGTCCCCGCATCAGTCGAACCGAGGTCGGCCAACAATCGGTAGGCCACCTCGGTTTGACTCCCAAGCATGGTGAGCATGACGGCCACCACGGCAAAGATACCGACCATGGTGCGTCGCCGCGCAAGGACCCATCGCCCAAGTGTCCGCATTCGGGTGCCCCCATCGACCGCATGGGTTTGTGCGGCCCGACTTGGAGGCCGCAGGCGGGCAAGGCATGGAGGGACAACCAAGAAGGTGATGATGTAGGTGATCATCACGCCCGCTCCCGCACCCATTCCAAACATCTGAACCGTGGGTAGGTCGGTCCAAACCAAGGCCAGAAAACCGATGGCTGTGGTTGTGGTGGTGAGCAGACAGGCGAAGCCGATTTCACGGGCCGATCGGCGTGCGGCTTCTCGTATATTTTGGGTTTCCGTGCCCATTTCGTCTACATGATCAGAGAAGCGGTGGACCAGGTGAATTAAATCGGAGGTGCCCACGACCACCACGACCGAGAAAAATGCGGGTGAAAAAGTGTTCACCACGCCGCCAGCCATGACATAGGCTGCGGCGGATGCCAGCATTCCCAACGAGATGGACACCAGACCGACAACCACCTGTCGTGTGTCTCGAAAGCTGAGAATAAAAAAGAACCCAGCAATGAAAATGGAAAGCGGTATGAGTACCCGAAGGTCCGTCAGCACAAGGCGTACATAGGCCGTGCGAATGACCGGCATGCCGGCCAGGTGCCATTCTCCACCAATGTCCTCGATGATGCGCTCGACTTCCGTGAGTAGGGCGTCTCGTCCATTGTGGTTGTTGTGCGGCTCCGCCACACGGACAATGATGGCACCCGCGCTATCATCCATCGACAGCACGGTACCGCGGGTCAGGACATCCGCATCGCCGGATTGAAGCGCCTGCATTTCGAGAACGCCCTCTCGATCAACCAGCCGCTCCATGGTGAAAGGTGAGATGGTTTTGTCGACCTGGACGAGTGACCGAAACTTCTCTTCCGCATGTTTGATTTGGGGTGCCCATGCGCTGCCTTCACGAACCGCAAAGAAACTATTGTCGTCCGCGCCGTAGGCGTCTTTGTGCTCCTTGTAGGTCTGCGCAAGCTCGCTGTTTTGGGGGTACAGCTGCTCCAGCGAGAAGTCTACGTGGGCCTTCGGGAGCGCAAGTCCGATAAATCCAATGATGGCCGCGAGGACCGCTATGGTCCACCACGGATGATCGATGGGCCATGCAAAGATGGAGACGGTCTCAGGATCAGTGGATGAGGTCATCGTCGTTATTCTCACCCCAGCTTCGTCCACCATCGATCACATCAAAGCGGTTCAAGCGGCGCTGCACCTGCTTTTGCTTCCAGCGTAGAAAAGGTCGTCGAATGCCTTGGACGATACCGCCTCGCATCCACAGGTACCCACTCAGCCATCCAGCAGCCCACATGGCGGAGCTCAAGTCGCGTCCACTGAGAAGATAAAGCAAACACAGTAGGCCCGAACCCCATGCAACCCATGCTGCGCGCACGGGAAGAACAAAGAAGAGCAGAATGGTGGCGTTGGGACGGCTGAGCCCAAACAACACGAGCAGGCCGGCCAAAAATGGCTCAATACCGAACCAGACCCCGGAGATATGGACGGCCCCAATCAGCAGTAGAATAAATCCAAGGATGATCGAACCGCCGTAGGTAAACAGCGCAAAACGACGGAGTTTGTCTCCGGGAAACATGGGCTCGACGGCGGGCAGGATGAAGAAGAGGAATAGCCAGTCAAAGAAGGCCCTCATCACATCACCATTCAAAAAGAAGGCGGTAAAGGGCTGCCATGGCTGAAAACCATTTCCAAATGGACGCCATCCCAGTGTCGCGATGACAGGGAACCCGATCCAGTTCTCCAAGATTTGCTGGAGTACGTACAGCCCCAACAAGATGCTGAGGAGTAGTTTTGTGAGGGGCGTGGTTGTGATGCCACCGCCGCCCATTCGCATACCTTGTCGCATCATCCCTCCGCCAAACCCGTAACACATGATAGGTGGTCAGATGTTCCTCTTCTGCTTGTTGGTCATGGCCGCTGGGTGGGCTCACCCCTTCGGTAGCAATCTCTTCGGTCATAAGACCGAGGTTTGGCTGGAGTCTGACCGGGTCGAGGTGGCGTATTTGTTGGAGGTTCCCACGCCAACATTGTTGCGGGAACTTCGGTCCTTTATGTCCGAGATAGAATCGCCGGCGCAGGCTGATCAGGACCGCCACACGGCACGTACACTGAGTGAGTTTGAAGACGGCTTACGTTTGCTGGCTGATGGCCAACGGTTGGGTTGGACACGCTTGGACACGGCCGAACCGAGTGGGGTGGGCGATTCACGCTTTATTTCCTACACCGTGCGCTTAGAGGCCTCAATCCCACCCGGTACACGTACGTTGAACCTGGTGAACGGCAATCGTCCCGATGGGGAAGCGCTATTTTCGACCGCGGTGTTCGTAGCGCCCAGCGTTGTACTCGATGAAAGTAGTCTGATCGATGTCGACCACCATGGAGACATCACCGTTGATCGCAGTGGGGACTGGCGGTCGTCAGAGACGGATCGAGAGTTGCGATTGTCTTTTCGTACTCGGTCCGAGATCGCTCAAACCGTCAACCAGGGTTTTCGGCGTGTGATGGGGCAAGGAGACGAATCCTACGATCCAGCCCGTTCTGCGCTCTCGACCGTGGAGCCCGAGATTTTATCCAGCTTGGTCAAGGGCGAGTTGACTCCCTTTGCCATCATGGTCGCGTTGGTGTTGGCCCTTATTTTGGGTGCGGCTCATGCCTTTTCTCCCGGCCACGGAAAAGCCTTGGTTGCGGCCTACTTGATGGGGGAACGCCGAACCATACGGCACGCATTGATTTTGGGTGGGGTCGTGACCGCCACACATACGATTACGGTCTTCGTCTTGGGGGGGGTGGCGTTGGCGTTGTCGGAAGTGTTCCCAACCGAGAGCATTCTGCCGTGGATGGAACTCGCCAGTGGATTGTTGGTGTTGGGTGTGGGCTTACAGCTGGTTCGTTCTCGGTTCGGGGGTGGTGGGAGTCATGACCATGACCACCATGACCACCATGACCATGACCATGACCATGACCATGACCACCATGACCACCATGACCACCATGACCACCATGACCACGGCGATGCCGATTCTACGGCAGCACACGCCGCGGCTCACGCATCCGAATTTGTTGATGCACGGACACCGCGAGACCTGATTGCTCTTGGAATATCGGGAGGCATCGCACCATGTCCGTCCGCATTGGTGCTCCTCTTGACGGCGATTAGCTTCCACCGCATCGCGTTTGGAATGGTCTTGGTGTTTGTCTTTTCTCTCGGCTTGGCCATCGTGGTGTCCGCTGTGGGGGTCGCGGTGATCTTGATGGGAGATCGGCTCACTGGGCGCATCGAGCACGGTGTTTTGACCACCTGGCTGCCTCGATTTAGCGCAGCAGTGGTTGCGTTGGTGGGTCTTGGGATTTCAGTAAAGGGTGCGGAAGCTGTCCTGGCTATTTTTAGTTCATAGGCACCTGAAAGAACTGAACGGGTTGCCAGATGAACGGATGTTTAGTATGGTTGGTTTACCTCATCAAGGAGCACCCATGACCGATCTCTCTTTGCGGCAGACCGATGTGTTGGATTTTGTTGCCAGCACCATCGCCAACCGCGGGCTTCCTCCCAGTTACCGAGAGATTGGTGATGCGCTGGGCATCTCGTCTACCAATGGTGTTTCCGATCATGTGAAAGCACTCATTAAGAAGGGGTACTTGAAAAAGATTGAGTCGGCACCCGGCACTGCGCGTGGAATTCAACTGACGCCCAAAGCCCGCTCAATGCACGCCAACGACAATCTGGTTGAGATTCCATTGTTGGGTCATGTGGCTGCTGGAACACCGATTCTCGCTGAAGAAAATCTGGAACGCACATTGAGCTTTGATGCAACACTGCTGAGCGGAACGGGTCCAAGCTACGCCCTCACAGTGCGTGGGGACTCGATGATCGAGGAAGGCATTCACGATGGAGACATCGTCATCGTTCGACAGGACAACACGGCTCGAAATGGAGACATTGTGGTGGCGCTCGTCGATGGAGAGGCCACGGTCAAGTACTACTTCCATGAGGGAGAACGCATCCGGCTTCAGCCAGCGAATGCCACCATGGAGCCGATCTTTGTCGGCCCCGACCAGACGACCTTGATTCAAGGCAAAGTTGCGGGTGTCGTGCGCGTGTACTGAGGGCGAAGGCGTTGAGTCATCATCTGCTTGTGGGTCCCTGTCCGGGGTAACATGGGTACATGCCACGCCTATGGAGCCAAATCGCAGGATCGCTCGGTCTGTTGACGCTGGCCGTGTTGGTGCTCAATGCGGGCGTTTTCTGGATAGTTTTGGAACAAGGGGCTGTAAAGCGCCACACTGATCTCGCGTGGTCATTGGGCGGTGCGCTGGAGGCACAGCTCGGGGCTGCGGTGCGAAGCGGTGCCAAAGAGGATGTTCTCATCGATGCCGTGAATGCGGTTGGTCGAAGTAATTTGGGTTTAGACACGTTGGTTCTGATGAACCCCGCCCTTGAACCGCTGGTGGCTGTAAAGGGCGTGGCTCCGCTGGGTATGGATGCGGGTATGCGATCCGCATTGCTTGCCAAAGAGCGTCACATCGAGGTGGATGGCGCTGTGTTTGAGCGCCGCCGAGTGGTGGTCACTGTACCTGTGGTGGGTGCGGCGAAAATCGTGGCAGTGTTGCGAATCGCGCTTCCGCTAGAGGGTCCGCAGATGCCGGGAGGACCCATTGGTTTTGCTGTGGTCTACAGCATTGCCTGTGGCGGTCTTATTGCGTTGTTTGGTTGGGCTCGGCTGCACCGAACCATGGTCGTGCCGATTCAGCGGGTTCAAAAAGGTACGCAGGCCATCGCTTATGGTGACTTTGGATTTCTGCTCGAGAGTGAAGACACGCAAGAACTGCAGTCTTTGGTCGCTTCTCTCAATGATATGAGTGCGGCGCTCGCCGCATATCGTCGTCAAACAGCCGATCAGGTGACGTCCTTGGAGGCGGCCAACTCATCGTTACGACAGGCTCAGGATGCCTTGATTCGTTCTGAACGTTTGGCGGGTGTGGGTCGCATGGCCGCGGGTTTGGCCCACGAAGTTGGAAATCCTCTTGCCGCAGTCATCGCGACCGTGGATTTACTTCATGAGGGTACGGTCGACGTCTCCAATCAGGAAGAGATGCTCGGGCGTGCGCGGGTCGAACTCGAACGCATCCACACCATTATTCAGTCGCTTCTCGGGTACGCGCACCAAGGTTCGGGAAGTCCCAGTCGGGTGGATGTACACCAGGTTCTATCCGCGGCCGTACGCACGGTTGAACATCAGCCAGTGTTTCAGAACAAGCACGTGGTCATCGATGTTGAGGCCCCGGACCTTCATGTCTGGATGGAGGAAACCAAACTGCATCAAGTGGTGGTCAATCTCCTGCACAATGCGGCCGATGCGCCACAGAGCTCGAGAATTCAATTGCACCTTGTGACGAAGGGTGAGGAACAAATCGAACTGAGCTGTGAGGACAATGGGGTGGGCTTTGTGCCCACAGCACTCGAGCAGGCCTTTGAGCCATTCTTTACCACCAAGGATGTCGGAGAGGGAACGGGCCTCGGATTGTCGACATGTATGGCCGTAATCGAACAAGCAGGGGGTACCATTGAGGTCTTCAACCGACCGGAGTCCGGCGCGTGCGTGCGAATTCGCCTGCCCTTATTGTCATCCTGATCGCAGCATTTGTGCTGCGTCTCCTGCGCATGCATGTGCGTTGGGATGAACTGACACTTGCCTACGCGGCATATCCAGAGCCGTTGACCCATGCCTTGGAGCAGGGTCATCCGACCGCACTGTTGGGCAGTTGGGTTGGCCTACATCCGCCGCTATGGGGGGTGCTTCATGCGGTGACGGAAGTGGTTGCTCCCATTCCGTGGGTCTGGATGGGAACCTCTGCGCTGCTGTCCGTTGCGGCAGTGTTTGCGGTGGGAAGAGTGGGAGGTATTGCTGCGGCGATGGTGCTTGCGACAGCGCCGGTTCACCTGCTCGATTCAGCCGAAGTCAACAATTACCCAATGGCCAGTTTCTTGATCGCCTGTGTGTTTGTGGCCTCCCGTGCCTCTTGGCCGTGGCTGGCCGTGGTTGCCATAGCGGCGGGTTGGACGCACCTGCTCGCTGGAGTCGTGGCCATCGCGGTGGTGTTGTGGCGAATGTGGGATGGTCCTGCGAATGAGAGATGGAAGTTGTTGGGTTGGTCCTTCTTGGGTTTGCTTCCGGTTGCTTCGGGCGCCATGCGACTGATGGGAGAGGGAAGCACGTGGGCTCAACCCGATGTGCCCTTGATGGCGTGGGGAATGATGCTTGTGGACGCGGTTGGTGTCGAGGGGCTGTTGTTATCGCCCTTGGTGCTCATGGGTCTTGTGGGGGCGGTTCGTGTGGGCTGGCTCACGCTCAGTGTGGGGCTGGTGGTGGCGGTCATCATGGGTGCTGCTGCTGCTCACCAGCGACCCTATTTGGGCCTTGTGGCTCCCATCGCGGCCTTGGCCATCGCGGAGTCGGTTCGCAGGGTTCCCAAGCTGATTGGTTTGGTGGTGGTTCTCTGTATGGTTCGCGGGGTCCGCTTCGCGGCGGACGACCTCCAGCGATTCTCTCTGATTCGAGATGATTTGGCCACAGTGCGGGGAGTGGATGTGGTGCTTGAGGATTCAGAGGCGGGCGACACGATTTGGTTGGTTTCTCCTGCACTGCAGGCAGATGATGACAAAACAGCCATAGGGGAAGTCATGTGGCGATTTCGTCCGTGGTCGCGGATGGCCATCGCTCGCCCTGTGCTCTTTGAATACAAGGATTACCGTTATGGTCAGCCGCGAACCTGGAACGACCGCACCATTCATACCAGTACGGAATTGGATGCTTCCGCATTTGATCATGTGGCGGCCGTAACGCTGGAACGTGGACATACAGTTTGGGTGGTTCTATACGATCATTCTCCAGCCACGGGTCTGATGTCCCGGCTCGAGCGGGTTCTTCAACCCTATGAAGCCACGTGGCGCACCGTGGGTGATGATCGAGGGTTGGGTCGAGACGAGGTTGTTGCCGTGGGTGCCATTCAGTGAGTTGGGACACACCTTTGCAGACCGTTTGGCCTGCTGCATTGGCGCTCGTCGTGTGGGTGTGGGCGTTGCGAGGTGTGTGGCGAGAAATTCGCCTCCCTCGGGGATGGTGGTGCATTGCACTGCTGGCACTGTTCGTTCGGCTGGTGTGGGTACCCGCGCTTGAACTGCATCAGTTCGATGGCCACGAAGCCGAGTATTGGGATCTCTTTCGCGGGATCCGTGAGCCGACACGTGGGGGCACGGTCATGGTTCCCGCCATGCAATGGTTCTGGTGGTTGAGTGGTGTTGTGCTGCCCGAGTCTCATGCGCTTGTTGTCGTGGTTTCGGCACTGATGGGTGTGGTCGCCATCGGTTTTGCTTCGGGCGCGCTGGGGCTGTTGGCGGGTGCACAGGTGGGGTGGGCGACGGCCATTTTATTGGCACTGCAGCCGACTCATGCCGCTTGGTCTAGCAGTGCGTACAACATTATTTTGCCGCATATGTTCGGCTGTTTGGCTCTCTTTGCTGCCGCCTTGTCTGCCAAGCGTACGTCTCCGCCGGGTCGTTGGGCATGGGTCGCAGCGGCCAGTTTGGCCCTATCGGTCGCCACGCGGCTTGATAGTGGCACCATGGGTCTGGCCGTGCTTGGAATCGTGTTGTTGGTTCGACCGGTGGGAATGGCCATGAGTGAGCGGTTTCAGCAGTGGCTTCCTGCGGGGATGGCTTCTGTGGTTTTGGCCGCCCTTTGTGCGTGGCCGCTGGTTTGGCCCGGTGCATTGCCGGGGGCTGGTGAGCGGTCGCTCTCATTTCAAACCAATATTGATTTCTTTGACGTGTACCATCCCTTCGATGGTGCTGCGGGTGCGTTGGTACTCGGTTTTGCCATCGTGATCGCGCTGATGCGGTACCGTCGTGTGGTGGCGCCACTGTTGTTGCTGGTTGTCGCCCACCACCTGCTGATGGCCACCTTTGATGATTTTGGTGAGCGGCATGTCGTGGTTGTGTTGCCTGCATTGGCCGGCCTGATGGCGCTGGGCTGGATGCGGCTTGGACGGTTTGGCTGGATTGGAATCATCATGATGGCCTGCATCCAAGCATATGACCTTCAGGACCTCCGCCAACGCTACTACGGAACAGAAGGGGCTTATGTGGCGCTCTTGGATTCACCGCCATGGCAAGACCTCCCGCGGGTTCAGTGGGATCCTTCTGTGCCAGGCGACTGTGGTTGGGTCGCAGAAGATGGTCGCGTAGCCAGAAATCCGCCGAGCTCGCACTTCAACATTCTGGACCCTGTAGAAGAGCAAAATTTACGGGGTTCCGAAGGATGTTTGCGCTGGTGTGTCGATGTACAAGACTGGCGCTGGTCCTCTCGCGGAGTGAGAGACCGGGCCCTTCGGTTGGCACATCTTTTCCCTCTTCGGCCAGCCTTCGTGGTGACCGATCAAAACACAGGGTATGGATGTGTTGTGATGGAGGTCGGACAACGCGGCCAATCCATGCCCGAGACACCCAATGGAATCGACAAAGCAGCATCTAACGGCAATCACCCGATTCCTTGATCGGTTGGCACGCCGGGAGCGTGCGCTGTTGTTTGTGGGTGCCCTGGGTGCATTGTTGGGGATCTGTGCCGTGCTTGCACTCATTGCGTCCGTGGCTTTGTCTGGCGGCATGCAGGTGACCCGTGTGTTGGTCATGGTCACTGCCCTGGGTGTCTTGGGGCTATCGGCCGGATTGGCGATGTTCTTTCGGGGTCGATGGTTGGAGGCCCGCAGTGTGTTTGTGCAAGCCCGCAGCGTGGAGGCTTGTTTGCCTGGGCTTCGTGGCCGCCTGATCACCGTTGTTGAGCGGGCCGGTGTGCCCGAAACGGGCTCTACCGTATTGTTTGAGCGCGCGACCCTTCATGCCCATCGCGCCGTCCAATTGCTTCGGGTCTCTGATGTACATCCGGCTTCCCATACCATCCGCATCTGGGCCCGCTCGGCCTTCGTGGCGTTTTTTGTGGGCGTGATGGGGGGTTTCTTGCCCGTTGGGCCTGTGGATGCCATTGCGGTGTTGCTTGGCAAGAGTGCGGCTGCGATTCGACTTGCAGATGCGGATGCGCTGGTCGAAGAGGACAATGCGTTGGTGGGAGACATCACCCTTCGATACGTTTTTCCTGAATATACCGGTATGAATCCACGAGAGGTGCCCACCTCAGATGGCACCATCATTGCGCCCACAGGAACAGTGGTGCATGTGCGTGCTCGGTCTGCAGAACCATTCGATGCCGTAGCGATTCAGCTGGATGATGATGAGATCATCGATGGCCAGTTGAGGGGTGGCAGAGACATCTCTGGAACCATCACGGTTGAAGCCAGCGGCACTTGGAAGGTTCTGCTATTCGATGGTGATCAGGTTCGGTCAAGCCCGGCATACGAGGTGCGTGTGGAGGCCGATCAGCCGCCCGTGGTGGTGACCTCGGAGACTGGTGTGGCGGTGGCGGCGGTTGATGCACCACTGGGTCTGGGATGGCAGGTTACCGATGACTACGGCATTGTTCGTGTGAGTCTCGAGATTGTGCGAGATGGTGAAACCACCGTGCATCTTCTTCGCGAGCCGATTGAGCCCGCCACGGGCCTCAATGGTATTCAGTGGGCCACCCCGCGTTCCCTCGGGTTGAAGGCGGGAGACAATGTTGAGGTGCGCGTTGTTGCCATGGATAACGACCGCCTCGAGGGTGGAAATCGAGGAGAAAGTGAGACCCTGACCCTTCAGGTCATGGGGCCACGGGGCTACGGAAAGAACCTGACTCGGTATCAAGAGAAGCTTCGTGATGCGTTGCTCGATGTCTTGGCAGATTTTCTGGAAGACTCTGCACCTCCAGCCGAAACCCGAGAAGGGTTGATCCGGTGGATGTATGGAGCCAGAGAGCGGTTTGATCCGGTTCGCCGGGTCATGGAAGATCAATGGGGCGATGAGATCTCTTCGGGAATCGATGGTCAGCTGGTCGAAGAGGTAATGGAGGCGAGTGGACGTCTCTTCCGCTTCACCATGACGACCTTTGACCGTCAAGTTCAGTCGGGAGGTCAGCAGCCCATCGATGAAGACCTCGATACTTTTTTTACACTTCATGCGGATACGGTGGAGCAGTTAGAAGTTGCAGTTTTTGTGATCGACAGCATGCTTCGGCAGGTCGACGTTGGTGAACTGGCCCGGCAAGCAAAGGTGGTTGCCGAGGCGGGAAGAACCATGGCGGAGGATGCCAAGGGTTCGGATGATGCTGCCTTGATGACCACCCGCCTCGATCAGTTGGAGCGGCAGCTTGGAAAACTTCGTCGGGCCGCGGCTCGATTACAGGATGACAGCTTGGCGGG
>Ga0315320_10002467_pt1 | contig 15210 bp, 13 predicted proteins | sample M140m21515metaG_FD_203458 | JGI IMG/M metagenome (GOLD analysis project Ga0315320, IMG submission 203458) | Ammonia-oxidizing marine archaeal communities from Monterey Bay, California, United States - M1 40m 21515 | ecosystem: Environmental > Aquatic > Marine > Coastal | place: USA: California... | reverse complement strand
CACCGGTGGTGTGTCACCCAATCTGGCGGGTGGAGTCAAGCCTTTCGCGGCCAAACTGACCAATCGCTACGAGGTATGGAAACATCGGGTGGTGACGGATGCGGTTCATAAAGAGGGCGGCCGTATTGCCCTGCAGATTCTCCATTCGGGTCGATATGCGTATGCACCGTGGTCGGTTGCTCCGTCCGCCATCAAGTCGCCCATCACGCCTTTTAAGCCCCGTGCACTCTCGAGTCGTGGGGTCGAACGCACAATTGATGACTACATCAATTGTGCAGTTCGAGCTGAACAGGCTGGCTACGATGGTGTCGAGGTGATGGGCTCAGAGGGCTATCTGATCAACCAGTTTATCGTGAGTAAAACCAATCGCCGCACGGACAAATGGGGTGGCGAGTATGACGCCCGCATTCGCTTTCCGATTGAGATTATTCGACGGATGCGGGCGGCGGTGAGCGATGACTTCATCCTCATTTATCGTCTCTCAATGCTCGATTTGGTCAAGGATGGCTCAAGCTGGGAAGAGATTGTTCAGCTGGCCAAAGCCATTGAAGAGGCGGGGGCGAGCATCATCAACACGGGAATCGGCTGGCATGAGGCCCGGGTACCCACCATTGCGACAATGGTTCCACGGGCGGCGTATACCTGGGTCACAGAGCGGTTGAAGGGAGAAGTGTCTCTTCCTTTGGTGACCTCCAACCGCATCAATATGCCCGAAACGGCAGAGACGGTTCTGGCTCGAGGCGACGCAGATATGGTGTCGATGGCCCGTCCGTTTTTGGCCGATCCAGACTGGGTACGAAAGGCGGAAGCGGGGCGTCCACAAGAGATCAACACCTGTATTGCGTGCAATCAAGCCTGCCTTGATTTGGTATTCCAAAACAAGCGTGCGAGCTGCATGGTCAATCCCTTGGCTTGCTATGAAACCGAAGTCAGTGTGGAGCCCACGGAGGAACCCAAGACAATTGCGGTGGTTGGTGCGGGTCCGGCAGGGCTTTCTTTTGCGACGACGGCTGCGGATCGGGGTCATACCGTCACGTTGTTTGATTCAGCGAATGAAATCGGCGGACAATTCAATATGGCCAAACGAATTCCCGGAAAAGAGGAGTTCAAGGAAACGCTCCGCTATTTTGAAACCCGCATAAAGCAGACGGGTGTGATGCTGCGGCTTGAGACCACCGCTACGGTGGAGAACCTCTCGGATGGGTTCGATGCTGTGGTGTTGGCCACGGGTGTGACTCCTCGAACGCTGCGACTTCCGGGTATTGAACATCCGATGGTGCTTTCGTATGTTGACGTGTTGAAAAACAATGCGCCGGTGGGAGAACGTGTGGCCCTGATTGGGGCCGGCGGCATCGGGTTTGATGTGGCCGAGTTTCTCAGCCACAGTGAGGGTTCGGGCAGCCCCATTGAGAACTATCTTTCCGAGTGGGGCGTAGATCCGACCATGCAGACGCGGGGTGGACTTCAGGCCGCGACCAATACCGAAACCAAGCGGGAGATATTCTTGTGCCAGCGAAAGGCGGGCAAGCTCGGCGCCAAACTGGGGAAGACCACAGGGTGGATTCACCGTTCGGCTCTCAAGAAGAGAGCGGTCACCATGCTGGCGCGTTGTCAGTATGAGCGGATCGATGATGATGGACTTCACATCACCGTTGACGGAGAAGCGCGGTTGTTGGCTGTCGACAATGTGGTGATCTGTGCGGGCCAAGTATCGAAGCGCGATCTCGAGGGACCGCTTGGTGAGGCGGGTGTCGCTGTACACATCATCGGCGGGGCCGATCAGGCGGGAGAGCTCGACGCTCGACGTGCGTTCGATCAAGGAACCCGCCTTGCAGCACAGTTTTAGATGTCCTGATTTAGTCTCTTAGAGATCTTTTTTGGACATTTTCCGGCTGGCTTCTTTGTCTTTTCGCTTCTGCCGCTTCTTTTCACGGCGAGCCTCGCGTTCTTGCTCAGCCACGGCCTCGAGATCGAGGTGATCGGCTCCCGCATCTCGCGACAAATACTCTTTGTATGACCCTGGAAAGTCTTCAATTCCATCCGGAGTAATTTCAAGTATTCGGGTGGCGACCCTCTCCACAAACCATCGATCGTGAGACACAAAGAGAATGGTGCCTTCGTAGCTACACAGGCCGTCAGCCAGCGCTTGAATACCCTCAAGATCGAGGTGGTTGGTGGGCTCATCGAGAACGAGAACGGTGGGCTGCTCGGCTCCCAAGCGGGCCAAAAGTAGCCGCGCCGCTTCACCGCCCGAGAGCACATCGAGCTTTTTGTTCATGTCATCTTTATCGAACAAGACACCGGCCAACCGGCCGTAAACGCCACCCAAGCCTTCTCCAGGAAGTGAATCCCACAAGAAGCTCGTGATGTCTTGTTTGGGATCGATCATCACTTCGTGGTGATCTTGCGGGAAGTAGCCTGGGTCCGCTTCGTAGCCCCATGCCGCTTCACCCAGATCGGCGGGCGTGCGTTCCATCAGGATTTTGAGCAGTGTGGATTTACCGATACCGTTGGGGCCAATGATGGCGAGCCGATCGCCACGTTCCACCTTGAAGCCCACATCCAACAAAACCACATCGTCGCCGTAGGCTTTGCTGACGTCTTTTACCGTGAGGACTTCGCGCCCGCTCGAGCGGCGCTGCTTGAATACAAAATTGGGAAATCGCCTTGATGATGCAGGAAGAGGTTCGATGATCATCTTCTCCATCTGTTTTGCCCGACTGTTGGCTTGGCGAGCCTTGGTGGCTTTCGCTTTGAATCGGGTCACAAAGGCATCGAGGTCGGCAATTTCTTTTTCTCGACGACGGATCTCGATTTCTTTGCGTTCTCTCTCTTCCTTTTTGGAGACATCAAACTTGGAGTAGTTTCCGCGGTACAGGGTGGCGCGTTGGTAGTCCACGTCGATGATGTGGCTACAGCACCCATCAAGAAAGCGGTGGTCGTGTGACACCACCATGGCCAGTCCCTTGAATTTGGTGAGGAACTCTTCGAGCCAAGCGATGGAGAGGATGTCGAGGTGGTTGTTGGGCTCATCCAAGAACAAGATGTCTGGATCGGAGGCCAAGGCTTTGCCCAAGAGAACCCGCAGTTTGTATCCACCGCTGAGTGTACTCAGGGGTTGGGTGTGCTTTTCTGTTGGGATGTTCAGCCCTTCGAGTATCGTGGCGGCCTTCGATTCGAGTTGGTATCCGTCGTAGCGGATGACGATGTCTTCTAGTTCCACGTAGCGATCTTCATCAAAGTGCTCGTGGGCTTGTTCGAGAAGCTGTTCTTTCTCTTGAATCGCATTCCACAGGATTTCATTTCCAGCCATCACCACTTCAATGATGGATGTGTTTTCATATGCGAAATGATTTTGTTCGAGGACACCGATTCGGGCCGACTTTACCCGGGTGACTGTTCCCGCCGAGGGGGTTTCCACGTCGCCCAAAATACGAAGAAGGGTCGACTTCCCAGAGCCATTGGCGCCCACGATTCCATAGCAGTTGCCGGCATTGAGTTGAAGGTTCACAGCCTCGAAGAGAGACTGCCCTCCAAAGCGCATACTAATTTCGGTTGCGGTAATCACGGCCGGGGTCTAACCGGGACAACGGGATACAGGGCAGCCTTTTCATTGGATGTTGAAAACTCGACACACGCATTTGCTCAAACAGCGAGGTTGAACATGGCTTGGACGACAGCAGACATTCCGGCACAACACGGTACAACCGCCATTGTGACCGGAGCCAATAGCGGGATTGGCTATGAGACGGCCAAGGCGCTGGCAGAAAAGGGTGCCCATGTCATTTTTGCCTGCCGTAATGAGGAAAAAGCAGCCCACGCCATTGCCTCAATTCAGTCGGGTTCATCCGCTGCGCGATGCAGTGTCGGCGTTCTCGATCTGTCCCGTCTTTCCAGTGTCCGTGCCTTTGCCGAAAAGACCTTGGCTGAACAGGATCGGATTGATTTGCTGATCAACAATGCAGGCATCATGATTCCCCCGTTCCATTTGACGGAGGATGGGATCGAATCACAGTTTGCAACCAATCATGTGGGTCATTTTGCACTGACTGGATTGCTCTTGCCGCGTCTTCTGTCGCAGTCGGGCAGTCGGGTGATCACCGTTTCAAGCAATGCCCACCGTTTTGGAAAGATGAGGTTTAGCGACCTGAATCGAGCGCAATCATATGTTGCGTGGCTGGCCTATGGTCAGAGTAAGCTCGCGAATCTCTTGTTCGCCTATGAATTGGATAGACGGCTGCGATCCGCTGGACATTCCACGGTGAGTCTTGCGGCCCACCCCGGATATGCATCCACCCAGATTACCCAGAATTCAGGGTGGATGCAGATGGCAACGGACCGGGTGGCCCAGAGTGCACATGCTGGAGCCCTCCCTACGTTGCGGGCTGCTACAGATCCGGAAGCCGCAGGCGGGAGCTTTTGGGGGCCGAAGCACTTTCGGCAAATGATGGGCCCACCGGTGTCTGTCTCTTCGACCAAGAAGTCACACAATACGGATGATGCCAAACGTTTGTGGACCATCTCAGAAGAGTTGAGTGGCGTACAGTTTTCGGTTTGAGTTCAGGTCGAGTCTGAAATGGTTGGTTCTTTTTCCAAGAAACAGCACTTCCATTGTTCGGAAACAGTGCTACGCTGGGCACTGTACAGACGGAGGACTTCCCATGAGATTGATGGCCAAGAACTGGATTCTATTTGCGTGTTTTTTTACCGGTTGTGTAGAAAAAGAAGATGATTTGGGCGGCCAAGAAGGCGAGGCATTCGATATGGATGGCGGTGCTGGAATGGACGGCGACATGGACATGGACGGTTCCGACCCAGGTGGTGACATAGACGGTGATGATGGAAATATGGATATGGGCGCCGATGGCGGCTCCGGCGGCGACGACGGTGTCGACGACGGTGCCGACGGCGGTCCTTCCCCGGACGAAGGCGATGGAGGCCTCGATGACCCTGATGAGTCGGGCGACACCGGTGACGACGTCGATACCGGCGGTGCGACCGACACGGGGGATTCGGAAGACACCGGAAGTGCGGCCGATGCCGATGCCGACGGCGCCTTGGATGTGGATGATGGAGGCGTAGACGGTGCTGGCGCGGACGTGGACGGGGCTGGTGATGATCCGAGTGACGATGACGGTGCGGACCCGGACGACGATGGTCCCGATCCGGAGCCTGATCCCGATCCGGACTCTGATCCCGATCCGGACTCTGATCCCGATCCGGACTCTGATCCCGATCCGGACCCTGAACCCGATCCGGACCCTGAACCCGATCCGGACCCTGAACCCGATCCGGACCCTGAACCCGATCCGGACCCTGATCCCGATGACTCATCGGCCATGATGCCCGACTTCTCGTTGGACGACTTCAATGAAACGTCTCCATTGTTTGCCTCCGGCCCTGTCTCTCCACGGGACGTGTTGGGCCAAACATCGGGGTGGTACTTCACCCACGCCACATGAGGATACTGCCGTGGCCAGTATGGTCACCTCAACAGAATGCAGAACGAATTGGCCATCGAAGAACCGGGTCTTGCGATCCAGTTGCTTGCGATCAATGAAGACGGGTTTGATAGCGGACTGGGTACGATGTCGGCGGAAGGCGATTTGCCTCTGCTTCAAGACACCGACGAAGCATCGGTATGGGATGACTGGGATGTCACCTTTCGCGATGTCGTGATTTTGAACAGTGCCAACGAGCAGGTGGCTGTGTACAACCTCACGACGCACAGTCTTGGTGTTGAGGCCAACTACAACGAACTGAAAGCGCTACTCATCGCTTCAGCTGAATAGAGCGCTGTACGCCTCTTCGCTGTAGCCCACCATAAACGTGGTTCCCGCACGAAAAGCGGGTGCCCGGAGCGTGCCGCTTCGGCCTAAAATTAAGGTGGCGACCTCGTCATCGGTGGCGCCATCACTCCAAGAAAACTTGAACAGTTTCTTGCCCTTTGTGACCCAGACTTCGTCGGCCTTTCGGGCCTGTTCGAGTGCCTGTTCTCGATCGAGTTTGATCTTATTGGCGATGACATGGTCCGGCTGCGCGATGTTCTTGGGTCCCAGGAACTCCTGGGCACGGGTGCAGCTCGTTCAGCTTTTACGGTGGTAGTACCATTTGATATCGACAGTCATATATGCCCCCGTTGGTGGTTCTCCATCCCTATGCTGATTTGCGCCCCTTGGGTATGGAATGTGTGGGTCGTGTATCGATCAGCCGTGCATCAAAATCGTTTTCGCTTGCAGGTCCACCTACCGCGCGGTAGGTGGTTGTCTACCGATCGGTAGGTGAGTGTTTGTGCCGGACAGCAAAACCAAAATATTGAGCGTAGCCACCCAGTTATTTGCCAAGCAGGGCTATGATGGGACGTCGCTTCAGGGGATTGCGGACGAGGTGGGCATGCGTAAACCAAGCGTGTTGTACCACTACCCATCCAAGAAGGATCTGCGGGAGGCGGTTTTGGCCGACTTGCTCGAGCGCTGGCAGGTTCGTTTACCGGCAATCCTCGCCAAGGCGGGTACTGGGAATGATCGCTTTGCCGCCTTGTTCGAAGAGGTCTCGGGCTTTTTTGAGGCCGACCCCAGCCGCGCATTGTTGGTGATGCGCGAAGTAGTGGACCGACCCAAAGAGACCCGAGAACGATTGGGAGCGGCCATTCGACCTTGGTTGGAACTGCTCAAGGGTGTCATCGAAGAAGGGCAGGCGGAAGGTCGTGTGCGGTCCAATGTAGACCCTGAGGCCTACCTGGTTCAGTGCGTGGTGATGATTGTGGGTTCGGTGGTGGGCGCACAGTTGGGCAGCGAAGTGTTTGGTGGATTGAGCCGCAAAGAATGGGCAGAACGCCAGCGAAATGAGGCCCGTCGAATCGCAAGGCAGAGCTTTTTTGTAGACGGAATCTGAGGAGAAATCATGGGCAACTTTATTCAAGACAACACCGATCTTCAGTTCTACCTCGATCGATGGATCGACTGGGGCGCGCTCTATGAAATGTCAGAGCTCAACCCCGAAGACCCGGAAGCGCCGGCCAATGGTGAAGAAGCGGGTGAATTTTGGCGCGAGATTCTCGACTTGATTGCAGAGTTTGCTGCCAATGAGATTGCACCTCACTCCGCCCAACTCGATCATGAAGCGATCTCTTTGGTCGATGGAGAGGTGGTGTTTCCCGAGCGATTGGATGCCATCTTTGAACAAATCGCAGAGATGGGAATTCACGGAATCTGTTTGCCTCGTGAACTCGGTGGGATGAACTGTCCCCTGTTTTTATACATGGTTCAATGTGAGTTGGTGAGCCGTGCGGACGTGAGTGTGATGACCCACCACGGCTTTCACGGCGGCATGGCAACCGCGATGTTGATGTACTCCCTCGAAGAGGGCACGACGACCTACGACCCAGCCACATTTCAGATCTCAGACACCCGCTTTGCGGGACCCATATCCGAGATTTTGAGTGGAGAAGCATGGGGCTGTATGGACATTACAGAGCCCGATGCAGGCTCGGACATGGGTGCATTGCGCTGTGTGGGTGAGCTGGATGAAAATGGTCAATGGTTGGTCTCGGGTCAAAAGATATTCGTGACATCCGGGCACGGTCGCTACCACTTTGTGATCGCCCGAACGGAGCCTGCGGGTGAGGGTGCGTTTGGTGGATTGTCGGGTCTATCCTTCTTTATGGTGGAGACTTTTACACCGAATGAGGACGGTACACGGACCCGTCACGCGGGCATTGAGCGTGTGGAAGAGAAGCTTGGTCATCACGCTTCGGCCACCGTCACCATCAATTTCGATCAAACCCCAGCCCAGTTGGTGGGCACCCGTGGTGAGGGATTCAAGCAGATGCTGTTGCTGATGAACAACGCTCGGATTGGCGTGGGCTTTGAGTCGTTGGGACTTGCGGAGTCTGCGTGGCGGATGGCCAAGGAGTACGCGAGCATTCGGGCCTCGATGGGCAAGACGATTGATCAGCATGAATTGGTGGCCGATATGCTGGATGAAATGCAGACAGGGGTAGAAGGATTGCGGGCGTTGTGCATGCGCGTAGCCATGCTCAATGAGACCTATCAGCGTGCCCGATTGCGGCTGAATCACCTTACAGAAGAAGGTACACCGGAGCACGCGGCACTCTCGGAAGAAGTCGCGAAACTTCAGATGCGCACCCGCGAACTGACTCCCCTGGTGAAGCTGGTGGCGAGTGAAACCGCTGTGGAGATTGCCCGTAAGGGAGTTCAGGTACATGGAGGGTGTGGCTACACCACAGAATATGGCGCCGAAAAGTTGCTTCGCGATGCCATGGTGCTGCCCATTTACGAGGGCACCACACAGATTCAAGCCCTGATGGCCACCAAGGACAACCTGTTGAGTGTCACCAAGGATCCGGCCCGGTTTGCCCGGCGTTTGGCCAAGCATTGGCAACGTTCATTGTTCGCAGATGATGCGCTCGAGCGTCGGGTGGCTGGCTTGCGGCACGGCAGCTTGGTGGCCATGCGGACCCTCATGACGCGTGTGGTCAAGCACAAGTATGGGGTGGCCAAGCAAGACCCTGAACTCACGCTGGCCAAAGCCTTCAAAAACTGGAATCCGGGCGAAGACTTTGCCCCCGCCCTGTTGCATGCGGAAAACCTTTCATGGATGTTGGCGGATGCTGCAACGGCCGAAGAATTGTGGCGACAGGCCGACGCTCATGAGGATCGCCGGGAAGTCTTAGAGCGGTTTTTGGAACGCGCCGAGGTGCGTGCCCATGACCGCATGTACCGAATTCAACACACGGGGGATCGCTTGCTTGATGCGCTGGCCGTACCCCACGCAAAGGAAGATGCCGCATGAGTACCGATACACTGTTGAATTGGGCGAGCAACCCCACAACCCGGAAGATGATTTCTGCGGTGGGCCTACCCACCCCACAACCACTGAAGCGCGCCGATGGTCCGTGGGTGGATGCCCCGCTCGAGGGGCTCTCAGTATCGGTGGGCGAGACCGATAGTGCGGCCGTCGCCAAGCTTGTGGAGGCCATGGGTGCCACGGTGGTCAATGCGGCGGGCGAAGAGAGCAAGCTGCATGGCTTGGTCTTTGACGGTCGCTCCATCTCATCGGTAGAAGACATGCGGGGATTGTATGACTTCTTTCACAGTCGAATCCGCACGGTGGGACGGTGTGGTCGCGTGGTGGTGCTGGGTCTCGACCCTGCACGCTGTGACACAGCAGAGGCGAGCGCGGCCCAACAGGGGTTGGTTGGATTCACCAAAAGTGTGGCCAAAGAAGTGGGCCGCAAAGGAAGTACCGCGAACCTGATCACGGTGGATGTGGGCGCTGAGGATGGATTGCCTGGTCCCCTGCGTTTCTTCCTGGGTCGCCGCTCGGCCTTTGTATCGGGCCAAACAGTGCATGTGGATGGTGTGGGAGAAGCGGGTGTGTGGAGCCAGCCATTGGCCGGAAAGACAGCCTTGGTCACAGGGTGTGCCAGGGGAATCGGTGAGGCCACTGCCCGTCGTTTGGCCGCCGAGGGCGCCAATCTCATTTGTCTCGACATTCCACCCGATGCTGAAGCGCTGCAGTTGCTGGCAGAAGAACTGGGCGGTGTGGCTTTGCCGCTTGATATCACCGACCCTGCTGCGGCTGAAAAAATTGCGGAGGCCGCTTCGGGTTCGCTTGATGTACTGGTGCACAATGCGGGCATCACCCGAGACAAGACCCTTGGAAAGATGGACGAAACGCTCTGGGACATGACCCTTGAGGTCAATCTTGGCAGCGTGATTCGTGTCACGGAAGCCTTGGTTGAGGGCGGTACAATTTCTCAAGGGGGCCGAATTGTTTTGGTGAGTTCCATTGCGGGCTTGGCGGGAAACACCGGTCAAACCAACTATGCGGCGTCTAAAGCCGGTGTGGCGGGCTTGGCCCGAAGCTTGGGTTCGCGACTGAAAGACACGGGCATTGCCACCAATGCGGTCGCCCCTGGCTTTATCGAGACCCGAATGACCCAAGCGATTCCATTTGGTATTCGCGAAGTGGGTCGTCGCCTATCCAATTTAAACCAGGGTGGTCTGCCGACAGATGTCGCAGATGCCATCACTTTTCTCTCATCGCCTGGCGCGGGTGGGCTGCACGGAAATGTGCTGCGCGTCTGTGGTGGCAACTTGCTTGGAGCCTGACATGCCTGTATCGAACGACAATAAAACAGCCCGCCGTGCCGTGGTGGTGGCGGGAAACCGCACCCCCTTCGTGAAAGCGTTCTCCGAATATCTTGAGCTGGATACGATTGAACTGGGCGTGCAGGCGGTCCGGGGTTTGCTTTTTCGCAGTGAGCTCGACCCGGCCGAACTTGATGGCGTGATCTGGGGCGGTGTCTTGCTGCCTTCCTTGGCCCCCAATGTGGCCCGTGAGATTGTGCTTGATTTGGACTTACCCGTGTCTGTAGAAGCCAACACGGTCACCCGTGCATGTGCCTCGGGGCTACAAGCCATCACCGATGCGGTGGCCAAGATCGAACGGGGTGAGGCGGATGTGATCATCGCCGGTGGTTCGGATTCAACCTCGAATGCAACCTTGGCCATGCCCGAAGAGTTTGTGCGCTCTGTGGCCCCCTTTGCCATGGGTCGAACCAGTGGTGTGGGTGGGTTCTTTGGCATGATGGGTGGCTTTTTTCCGCCCACCAAGGCCCTTCCCAAGATGCCCAAGGTGGCCGAACGGACCACAGGAGAGGTGATGGGCGAGTCGGCCGAGAAGATGGCCAAGATTCACGCCATCAGCCGAGAGTCCCAAGATGAACTCGCCGCGCGTTCGCATCACCGTGCGGCCGCCGCATGGGAGAATGGAATTTACGATCAAGAGGTCACGCCGGTCACGGTCAACGGTCGCACGGTGGAGCGAGACACGATTGTTCGGGGCGACACCAGTGTGGAAAAGATGGCCCGACTGCGTGCGGCATTCGCCAAAGATGGCACGCTTACCGCTGCGAATTCGAGTACGCTGACCGATGGCGCATCCGCAACCCTCATCATGAGTGAAGAGAAGGCCCGAGAGCTTGGTTTCACGCCGCTCGCTGCATTCAAGAGTTGGGCGTATTCGGGCGTGGATCCCAGAGAACAGTTGCTCAAGGGCCCAGCCCTGAGCATGCCCAAAGCGCTTGAGCGCGCAGGGCTCAGCTTGGATGAAGTGGATCTGATTGATATGCACGAGGCTTTTGCCGCCCAGGTGTTGTCCATCATGTCGATGCTTGAAGATGACACCTTTGCGCGAGATGAACTGGGCAGGGATTCAGCGGTCGGTACGGTGGACCCAGACAAACTCAATGTGCATGGGGGCTCTGTGGCTTTGGGTCATCCCTTTGCAGCCACCGGCTCCCGCATGGTGAATACAGTGGCCCATGAGTTGCACCGTTCCGGTAAAAAGACGGCATTGCTTGGCATTTGTGCGGCCGGTGGGTTGGGTGCAGCGGCGGTACTGGAGCGGGTGGAGTGAGCGGGTTGAGCGCTACCGGCTGGCCATAAATCCAGACAATCGTTCCATGGCTTGATCGATGATGGCTTCGTTTGGCAGCACCACAAACCGCAAGTGCGCTGTGCCGGGCGCTTGCCCAAAGCCTGAGCCTGGCACACACACGATACCGGTATCGGCCATCAGTTCCATGACAAAGGCGTTGTCATCGACGCCATCATTCAGTCTCGCAAAGGCATAAAATGCACCCTGTGGTGCCACACAAGAGATGCCATCCATGGCATCAATGCCGGCCATGAGCCGATCTCTTCGGGAAACCAATTGTGCGCACATGGTCGCAATGTGGTCTTGGGGACCATCGAGAGCTGCGGCCACAGCGGCTTGAGCGGGGTAGCTCGAACACAACCGGACCCGCTCCAATCGACCGACGGCATCGGCATAATCAGACAGGTGGTCTGGGTTTCCCGAGATCACACCCCAGCCCACCCGAAGGCCGGGCGAGAGGTAGCATTTGGCGATGCCGCCGAAGGTCACACACGGATGGTCTTTGGCACGGGCTGCCAGGGAAGTGAGGGTTGAACCATCCAAGGTGAGCTTGTCGTAGATTTCATCGGACAACAACAGCAGGTTGTGGGCTCGGGCGAGTTCCACGATGGCATCGAGGGTCTGTACACCGGTGATGGAACCCGTGGGATTATTGGGGTTGATTACCACAATCCCTTTGGTACGGGGAGTAATCAATCGTGCCATGTCTTCGACATTGGGCTGCCAACCGTTGGCTTCATCGAGCGCGTATGGCACACCCACTGCGGACAGTTTGGAGAGCAGGGCCGTATACAGTGGGTAGCCAGGAGAGGGCACCAAGAGTTCATCGCCTGCATCGAGCAAGGCGCTCATGGCCAATTCGATGGCTTCACTCGCACCCGTGGTCACATAGACATGGTGGGGGGTGTTGATCCCCTTGCGCCCAGCCTCTCGGGTGACCGCGTCGATGGCCTCGGCGGTGCCCTCCGATGGGCAGTAGCCGGTTTGTCCAGCATTCATCGCATCAGCGATGGCTTTGATTAGGTGCGGTGGGGTTTTAAATCCAAACTGAATCGGATCTCCGATGTTCAGATACAGCATGTCCATGCCATTTTCGGCATGTTCACGGGCCTTCATCACGACATCGCGGATGGCATAGCGAACGCCATCTGTGCGCCGTGCCGCTTGAATGGGCTGCATGATTAGGCCGCTTTTCGTTGTTGGGCTGTTTGATAGGCCATCCAGGCTGCCGCAGGGACGATGACCGATGCGGCCACCCAGATATTGGCTTCCTGAGACAGGACGAAAGCGGCCATGGACAGAACGAACCAAGCAAAACCCTTTCGCAGGGTGGGCGCGTTGATTCGTTGCGAGTAGTGGGCGCCAATAATGGTTCCAAATACGGCGGACAGGGTCACGTATCCGGCGAGCTCATAATCCACCTGTACGTGGTTTACGTACCCCAAGAACGCTGAATAGGATTTGAGGGTCATGATCATCAACGATGTTCCCACCGCGCGATGCATGGGCATTCCACCCATCAGAACCAAGACCGGTACGATCATGAAGCCGCCGCCGGCACCAACAAGGCCCGTGAAGAAGCCCACAGCCAAGCCTTCTCCCATCACGAGTCCTACGGGAATTGGCCCTTCACGGGGTGTAAGTTCGCCGCGTCCACGAAACATCATCACGGAGGTGACCAGCATCATGCCGGCAAACAATATCAGGAGCGTGCTCCCCGAGAACCACACCGCTGCAAGTCCACCCAAATAGGCTCCAAGCATGGCCGTTGCGGCGAAGATCGTTCCGGTTCGAACGGCTATGTTGCCCTTGATTGCATGTTGGATGGCACCCACACCAGCGGTGGTGCCCACAATCAACAGTTGGGTCGCCAAGGCTTCTTTGGCTTCAAGTCCGGCCACGTATTTGAGCACAGGAACCGCCAATACAGACCCACCCCCACCCAATAGACCCAGGGCCAAACCGATACCGATGGCAAGAAATAGGACCAAGGCCATCATGAGGACGACCCCGCGACTGTTCGGGCGGGATCGACGGCATGGAACAGGAGCATACCCATCAGCATGCTTACAGTGAAGGCCAAAGCGGCCTCACCAAAGCCCGTACTCGAGACGACACCGGGCCCAGGGCAAAAGCCGCCAAGTCCCCAGCCCGCACCAAAAAGAGCAGCTCCACCGACCAGTCTCGGGTTGATTTTCGTGACGGTAGGAAGCAAGAACTGATCAGAAAATACGGGTTTGGTGCGTTTGATAATCAAGCGATAGGTCGCCATATGAACAGCGATGGCGCCCACCATGACGAAGGCCAAGCTTGGGTCCCATGTCCCCGCTACGTTGAGAAACCCGATGACTTTGTTGGCATCGGTCATTCCCGAGACACCCAAGCCCATCGCGAAAAGCAATCCGGCTGCAAAGACGCATAGAGTGCGCATCAGACTGTCCCTCCCAAAAAGAGTTGGATGATGGTTGCGGTGGCAAAACCCGTGGCCATAAAGCTGATTGTGGCCACAAGAGAACGCTTGGAGAGCCGGCTTAAGCCGCAAACGCCGTGTCCGCTTGTACAACCCCTTCCCATGCGGACGCCAACGCCGACCAATAGTCCCGCGATTGCGACAGCACCCACGGTACGGGTACTGGGCTCAGCAATGGTCGCTGGAGCGACCAGCGTCAGGATGACGCCACCGGTGAGTAGTCCTGCGACAAATACGGCTTGCCACGCGGTGTCTTTGCCCGGACGCTGAAGCAATCCGCCCACGATTCCGCTGATGCCTGCGATGCGACCATGAAAGAACAGCAGCATAGACGCGGCAAGTCCGATCATGGCGCCACCGATGGTCGCATTGATGATGTCAGACATCATAATGATGGCTTCCCGTGGTGTTCAACCCAGGCCATCATCCCACCTTTTAGGTTGGTGACGTTGGTGAATCCTGTGTCCATCATGGCCTCACAGATGTTCCGAGAGCGTCGACCTGATCGACAGATGATGAGGTAGGGTTCATCCTTCGGCCATTCCACGGACGCTTCGATGACTTGTCCTTGGGGCAGAAGAGTGGCGGTTGGGAGATGTCCGAATTCGCCCACCCATTCGTGGGGCTCGCGGACATCGACAAGCCGATATGTACGGAGATGTTCGATCTGGTTGGGGCCCAACTCAGCCACCAAGCGATCTTGGGGTTGCGCGGCTTCATTGGCGAGACCACATCCAAGATTGGCGGGTACAGCCACGTCAATTTTCTTTGGATTGTCCAAGTTTAGGTTCTCCATGATCGAAACAAATTGCTCTTGTGAAATGGCTATATTCAACCGTGGGTTGTGCTGCTTTTCTTCGCCCACGGTACTGCAGCGATGACCCTTGTAGTCATGGCCCGGAAAGATGACTGCAGAGTCGGGGAGCGAGAAGATCTGTTCGTGCACCGAACGATACAGGGTCGCGGGGTCTCCTTGCTGAAAGTCGGTGCGACCGCAGCCCCGAATAAACAGCGCGTCGCCCGTGAAGACACGAACCTGGACTCCATCGTCGACCACATAGGTCACACAGCCACTGGTGTGTCCCGGGGTGCATCGAACCTTGATGGAATGAGAACCAAAAGCAATGACATCGCCATCATTGAGGGCCTGGTCGGCACAGGAGACACCGGCGTTTGCACACACCGCCGTCTTGCACCCGGTGCGGGTGCGAAGTGTGCCGGCTCCCGTCACGTGGTCTGCATGCACATGCGTATCGAGACAGTAGGTCAGGGTG
>Ga0315320_10002465_pt1 | contig 15216 bp, 9 predicted proteins | sample M140m21515metaG_FD_203458 | JGI IMG/M metagenome (GOLD analysis project Ga0315320, IMG submission 203458) | Ammonia-oxidizing marine archaeal communities from Monterey Bay, California, United States - M1 40m 21515 | ecosystem: Environmental > Aquatic > Marine > Coastal | place: USA: California... | reverse complement strand
CTGCACTAATGTTACCAGTTGCTTCTGAACCTAAGTAAGTGTCTACAGTGTCATTAGTACCTGTTAATACAAATACGTTCGAACCTGAAAAGCTCATTGCTGATTCTACGCCAGGTGTTCCTAATTCGTCTTTAAAATGAAATTGCTGTACATTGGACGAGAATGACTGCGAAGCGGCAAATGTCGCATCCGGAGACTTAACATGGAACATAGTAGAACGTGACGTAAATGTACCCGCTCCTTGTTTCCTGCCTTCTGTTTCACCGCCGTCTATACCTCTACTTAATGTTAGTCCACCGTGTACAGTTAAGTTACCTTGTCTTTTTTGGTTATCTGCTGTTGCGTTCGAATCTATATATCCAACTAAACTTGCTGAACCTGTTGCTGAACCATTAAAACTACTAAGCACAGTAAATGTAGTTGAGTCAACTACAGTTGCTATAAACGTTCCATGCGTTGCTGAATCACTAGTATTACTAATTGTGTATGACTCGCCTGTTGTGGCTCTATGAGCTACAGGTGTTACAATAGTAGTAGTTGTCCCATCACCTGATAATGTGCTTATTTTTCCACTTACAGTTTGCTCACCTTCGTGTAGTATTGCATATGGATGATCAAACTTTATTGTGTTAAGGAAAAGATTCTGTGTATCATCTAAGTTGCTAAATGATACTTCGTTGTTTGCTGAAGCCGGATTGGCTAACCCGCTGTACTCTGCACTAACTATTTGTCCGTTAGCAAGTTTGGTACCTAAGTTAAACGAATAAGAAGCACCAATTGTAAAGTCTTTGTCTACCTTTTCAACATCTGCATAACTTTGCAAATTAGTATTTGCTGTGTCGACGTAAGTTTGCATATTTGTATTTGCTGTGTCGACGTAAGTTTGCATATTACTATTTGCTGTGTCAACATAGTACTTGTTGGCTCCGTCTTGAGCCGCAGTTGGATCTGCTAAACTTACAATTTTGTTTGTGCCTAAATCTAGGTCACCGGTCATTGCAACATTACCTTGCTTGAATATAGCATTGGCATTTGTTGCCGCTATACTGGCTGTTAGTACGTTACCAATGTTATTATCATCTATTAATGCATTTGAAATTTCACCTAAAGTATTTAATGCCGCCGGAGCGTCACCTATTAAGTCTGCAATTGCTGTTGTTACATATTGAGTTGTTGCAAGTTTTGTGGTATTATCCGTATTCGCTTGAGTTGATGCTGTTGCTGTTGCGCCTGTTAAGTCAACTGTGTCTGTTGCTATAACGGCTCCGCTAAATGTTTTGTCACCTGAGATCGTTTCTGTTCCAGCAATATGTACTACAGTAGGATCTGTAACTGTTGCGCCTGATAAATCAACTGCGCCGGTAAATGTCTTATCACCAGTAAATGTTTCTGTACCACCTAAGTGTGCAACGTTGGCGTCTGTTACTGTGGCGCCACTAAAGTTTACATTACCAGTAAATGTATAATCTGCTGTTAAGGTATCGCTTCTATCTGTTGTAACAACATCTGCTGTTACATCTAATGTACCTGCTGATTCTGTTACATAAGTGCCATTTGAAAGATATGTACTAATGTTAGCATTAAAATCTGTAACTTGATCTGCCGTAATTGCTATAGGAGATGTATTTGCTTGAGTAAGTTGTCCTTGTGCGTTTACATCAAAAGCACTTACTTCGCTTACATTACCGCCATAACTTGTCGCGGCTACTGTGGTATCATTTATTTTTATAACACCATTACTTTCGTTTAATCCTGTACCATCTTGTATGTATGCACTAACGGCTGTATTGAAATCGTTAACTTGTGATGCTGTTATATCAATTGATACATTAGATGCATTAGTTAACCTACCTTGCTGGTCTACCGTAAACTGCGGTATCATACTTGCTTGTCCGTATGTTTTAGCAGTAATAGGTGTGTCGCCTAATTCTAAAATAACTGCGGCATCTTCTGTTCCGCTGTTTGTTACTACTAATCTACCGTTGCCCGAATCTTCTATTGTGGCAACATAGTTACCAGTTGTGTCTGTTCCTAATGCAACTGCGTTTGCTTGAACAGTAGTTGCAGAAATTTCTAAAAGCATATTGCCGGTGCCGTCAATAACAACATTACCTGTACCAGTTACATCCGGGCCTATAAGTGTTGTTGTTAAAGTTCTTGCTGTGTGCCATTTGTCTGCTGTATTGGCAACACCTGTAAATCTTGAACTACTTAAAACATTACTGCCTATTGAAATTGTTTGAGCAGTATTTGCCATAGTGATGTCGCCACCTATAGTGACATCATCTACAACATTTAAATCAGTTGTAATGTTTGCATGAGTAAATGTGGAATTTCCCGTAACATCTGCTGTGCCACCGATTGTAACATTGTCTGAGAGGTTGAACTCTGTTGCGTTAACATTTACATCTTCTGTAATTCCAGCATAGCCGAGTGTTACTGCATTAGTAGTATATGACAATCTAACATTACTAACGTCTGAATTAATTTGTAAGTATGCTGTAGGGACATCACTGTCGCTGTTAATAACATACCCGTCTGCCGCGTTAACCGTTTGTGTATCGCTTAAGAAAGTTATATCGCCTGTTACTTCCATACTGCCTGCAACAATTAAGTTACCTGCAATATCGGCTTCTCCGCCAATTGTTGTATTACCTGTGACGTCTAAGTAACTCTCGGATGTTACACCGCCTTTTACGAATAGATTACCGTCTGGACTAAAATTTGTTTTATTTGTCATATGTCTCGCCTAAAGTTCAACTTTATATGTTGTATTTATCTTTTTGGTCAAAAACTCAAAAAAAAGCACCTCCCGGAGGAAGTGCTTTTAATTTTATTCCGTTAAGTAATTCTTACTGGAATGCTACGTTTTGCAATGTGATTGCGTCAACGTAATCTGCCGCGTTACCCAAAGATGAAGCAGTGTTTGTAAGTTCAATATAACCATATCTAGTCATGAACGAAACTACTGGTTCAAATGTAGCAGGATCCATAACTGGACCTGTGCTCATTAATGGGATATAAGGACAATAGAACGCAGGAGCATCTGTCTCAGATGAACCTTTGTAACCTACTAGTACCTTAGTACCGTCTGCCGCATATGAATCAACAAACACTTTGATAGAACCGTTTAATGTTCCAGCAAGTTTAGTGTTAGTCGGCGCATCAAAAGAACCTTCAGTTGTTCTTGCGAACGTTGAAGTACTTGCACTTTGCAAGATTGTTAATGCTTCTGGAGAAACTACGATGTAGTTACCAGCACCACGTCTTGTTCTAGACGCAATTCTGTTTGCCGCTCTGTTAATCTCAACTGCCAATAAAGCATGTCTGTCACCAACGTAAGTTGGAGTATAGTCACTGCTAATGCCGTTAAAGTTTAACGTTGTACCTGCGCCAGCAAGAGTTCTTAGTGAACCGATAATTTCTTGGTCGATTTCTACTACGATTTCTTGTGCTAGTGCCTGCATAATTTCTGCTTCAACATCAAGTCCGTGCATTGCTTCGGCATCTTGAGCTGACTCAAATGTCCATCTAGCACTTAAACGTCTTGTTTTTGCTTCAACAGTTTGCTTCAAGATTTGAATACTCATTTTGTTACCAGCAGTACCTTCAGCTGATGCTGTAGCGTCTGGGTTACCTGAGTATTGGTTTGCAATCTTGAATGGGCTTAATGCTTCGTCACCTGGATTAGTATCCGCTGTGTTGTCTGCATATCTCACTCTTAATGTGTGAATTTGTCCTACTGGACCACTCATTGGTTGTACACCAACAAGTTCGTTTGCGATCACGGAAGGCATAACCCTTCTGATCAAAGGTAACATTACCTTGTTTAATGTAGCAATATTGCCAGCCTGAGTCGCTCCACCTGAAGCTGATTCCTGAAGATGTCTCTTAGTATTTTCAAGGACCACATCTAGTGAACTTTTACGTGAACCACTTAAACCCTCAAGTAGTGCATCCTTAGTTGCTGACCAATTGCTTTCAAATAATTCTGCCATTTCTTATCTCCTAATTTGAAAGTCCGGCTAATTTACGGATTTCGTCAATTTCGACTACGCCCTGTTCATCTTCAGTTGAAGGCTGAACGCTTTTATTACCAGTGTGTTCTGATGTCACTGATTCTTTTAATGGTTTACGATCTTCTTTAAGTGTGCTTTCGCCGTCTAAAACACTAGGAAGATACTTATTAAACTGCTTCTCTAAATTTTCAGTTTTTACACTTTCAAGAAGGTCCACCATTATCTCTTTCTTTCCTTTTGCTAAAGGTTTAAGTAACGAGTCCAACTGCTCTTTACGAGCATACTTGTCTTCTGCTACTCTTAGTTTGCTTTCAGTAATTGCAGTTGCTTCTGCTTTCGCTTCAACTTGTGCTTTACTTTCTGCTAACTGTTTATTCACTTCAGCTATTTCTTTTTGTAAATCTTTAACTTCTGAGCTTTCGTTCAAGTAACTTGATCTATACTCATTAGCAAATGATTCAAATATTCTACGACCGAAATCGTTCTCTCTTGCGGCTGTGATATCGTCTCTAAACGTTGCAACATTCTCTTTTACAATCTTGTTAACAACAGTTTCAACCTTGTCAGCGGCACGTTTAATGAAATCTGCTTTCGATTCAGCAAGTTGTTTCTTGCCTTCTCTTACCATTTTCACTTTCTGCTCTACTAAAGCCTGCTTGTCTGCATGGAACTCTTTGAGTTCACTGCTTAACTGCTCAACTACAAAATCATCAAGTTTAGTAACATGTGATTGAACGTTAGTTCTATCTGCTCTTAACTCTTTAACTTCTTTTGCAAGTTGTTCAGCGACAAACTTCTCTAATTTTACAGAGTGTTCGCTAACAGCCTTTTTGTAAGCAACTCTTTCTTCTGCAACTGCTTGTTTATCTTCAGCAAGTTCAAGCATTTCTGCTTCAACTCTTTGTTTGATAAAACCATCAACTGCTTCAACAATTAAGCCTTTGTCATGCTCATATCTTTGAGCAAACTCTTCTCTTAATTCTGCTGTTAGTTCCTCACGGGCTTCGGCAAGACGACTTTCCCAGGCCTCAACGATACTTGTACGAACTTCTTCGTTCATATCGCTAGACTCGATAAGGTCTTTAAAGTTTACTGCCATAGTAGTCTCCTACCTCAATTTTAATTCGTTAATAAAATTAACGATTTGTTTACTTAGATGCTTTTCAACATCTGGGTTTTTGTTATGTGTATAGTCTTCGGCAATAGTATGTATCATGCTACCACCTTGCATGTTAAACAAAGACTCATAAATGGTCTTTGGATAGGCATCCGGGGCACTTGGTTGGGCGACTATATCTACAGTAATAATATCAAAATCGGAAACTTTACCGCTTTCGTTAACATTACCACTCCCTCGACTGGATACGCCTAATTTTGCGCCTGCTTTTAATAAAGCCTTTGCAATATTGCCCATTGGTGTATCTATAATTTTAAGTTTACCTAGGCCATTTGAGCCATCACATTCCATTTCTGTAATGATATGACTTACTCTGTCTAGGTTAATTTGTAACTCTTCTGGGTGATCTAACTCTCCCATCACAGTTTCGCCTTTACCTAATCTACTAGTAACGTTTTCGACAGCACGTTGAATCTCATCCTTCGGATATACTCTTCCATTCTGGTTCTTTACATCACCTTGAATGAATAATCCTTGCATGAATAAGTCTTTTCCATCGTTTGATTCAAGTAATCGAATCTTACTTTGTTCTGGACTCATATATTCGTATAATTTACGCACTATCAAAAACTCCTAGTATAAAAAAGCCTTACGCCTTTTTAGGCTCAACTTTAATGTTGTCAGTAGTTGGGTTAACTTTAGCACCTTCGCCTTTGTTACCGTCGCTACCGTCAGTAGTTTTAACTGGGTTACCAGCACCGTTAGGTGAACTTACTGCTGTGCCTTTTGGCTGTTTTGTGAATGGTGATTCACCTTCGCCTGCATCGCCACCTTTTGGTGCCGCTACTGCGTCTTGAAGTTTAGTTGCTTCTTCGACAACTTCGTCATCGTCTTCTGCTACTTCTTCGTCTAAATCATATTCAACTGATTCTTCTTCCATTTCTGGTTCCATGTCACCCATAGGCTCCATATCACCTTCAATTTCTTCGTCACCTGATTCGTCGTCTGAAAGTAATTTTTCAAATTCAGCTCTTAGGTCTTCTAGTTCTGATTCAAGTTCGTCGACTTTGTCTTCCAACTCTTCTTCTTCACCTTCTTCCTCTTCACCTTCTCCGTCCATTTCCATTTCACCAACTTCATCTGATTCAATTTCGTCATCTGCTTCTTCAACATCTGAGATAAAATCTGCTTCAGGATCTGCTTGATCTATAGTTTCTTCGACTGCTTCCTCTTCGTCTTCCTCTGTTGATTCTTCAACAGCCTCTTCTTCTGATTCGTCGTCTTCTTTGGTTTCTTCGACTACTTCATCTTCGTCCAATATACGTTCGTACTCTTGACGAGCAGTTTCAACGACATATTCGTGAAGTAGCTCTTCGGCACGCTCGTTATCTTCCGCAAGTAGGAATTCTAAAACCTGTTCTAGTTTACTGCGTTCTGACATTATGAGCTCCTAATATAATAAAAGTTTTTCATTTAAATGATTATGTGTAGACACTTTCGTGAGTATACATAATATAATGTATGTTTACTTATTAAAAGATGTGTTTTTGTGGAAAAAACAGGCTTTTTTGACTGCTTTTTTGATTTGATGTGGGTGTTCTAGTATTTTTGTATATGCTTTTATTTAGCCAAACCGTGTTGATTTATATGGGAAATAACTTTGTATGTAAAGTCCATATGACACTCCATGGGCATATGATTGTCAATTGCTGTACCTGGACTCTTATCCCAACTGCCGTATATTTCATCTGCTAAATGTAGTGATTCTGCTATTCCTGAATATAGTAATTCATCATTTTCAAGTGTTTCCCAAGTTACTGCTTTCTCAGGATTCTCTGTACTAGGCTTGTCTTTTTGTAGGTATAAATCCTCTGCCCAATCAAATGTATTTGGGCAAAAAATAAATTTAACGCCTTTCTTTTTTAGTTTTAAAAAGGAACCAAACAGTATTAGTTGTTGTTTATATCTTTCTAAATCTGCATCAAAGAAGTATAAAAACCATTTTTTAAATGCTTCATAGGATGCTGGAGTGAATGCATCTTCGTATCTTGGATGGAAATGACCTTCGCCTAATTTCTTAGTCATGTCCTCTCCGAATATAGTAGAGTAACTATCGACAACAATGCTAGGGTCGTATCCTTTACCATAACCAGGTGCATGTTCATCTCTAAACTTTTCACCTAACAGCATATTAAATGCTACATTATCCCAACTATCTTTTGGATCAAATCTTCGTTTGCTGTTTAATTTAAGTTCTGCTCTTGTTACTGTGGTACCATTAATTATTACTAGGTCAGGAAGACTGCCCATTTTACCGTCTAGAATATAATCTATTTGAAGTGCTATGCCAGGATTACTACAAGCAGGTTTGGCTAAATTAATATATTCAGCATCATAGTAGTCTGCTATTAATTTTCCAAATTCTAAGTCAGGGTATGCTATATCACGACTAGACCAACTACAGCCGCATACTGCTATTTTCATTTATAGTGCGCCGGCGTCTGATTCTTGTGCTTTAGAATACATGATAGATGCAAACTCTGCCTGCTCGATATTTTCTTTCTTCTTTAACTCTCTGTACTTTCTTAACTTGTTTAAAGTTTCTAAAGTAATTTTAGTTTTACGAGTATCGTCAAAGTCTCTTGTTGCTGATCTATCATTCTGTGGATTATAAAATTCATTTAATTTCATTATAGTTCTCCCGGTGTCCCAGATGGATCTAATTGGGTAACATCTGGAGTTTCTACATCTAATTCAGGATCTGGAATATCATCTATTGGTGTGTCTATGTCTAAGTCTGCACTTGGACCAGGTCTAACACCTACATTTCTTAATCCAACATCTTCCGTTCCTGCATTTGCTGTACTATACTTGTTCTCTTGTTTCCAATAGTGCTCGTTGTCTTTCATATCTTCTTCTGTAAGACCTAAGTATTTTTTCAACTTGAACTGCTGACTTAAATATGGTACTGCTTCTAAACTTGTAAACAGTTGAGCTCGTTGTGTATCTAAATCCAACTCTCTGTAACTACTAAAGTTTTGCGGATCTGTAAACTCAATACTGAATGTACTGTTGTCAAGTTCAATTCCTTTATAATTTAGATACATTTTAAATTCTCTATCTAAATTTCTAATAATTTGTCTTTGTAAACGCTGACAGTATTTTGAGAATTGGTGCTCTTGAATATATGCTACGCCAACTTTACCGTCATTGTGTTGTGCTGTTCCGTCATCTGGTCCAGTAGGCAAATAACTGCTAGGTACTCTAAGTCCTCTTAACAGTTTATTGTTAAAGTATTTCAAGTCGTCAATCTCACCTAAGTTTGTGCCACCAGGTAAAGTGTCAACTTTTGATCCTCTTCCATCTGCCGTTTGAGCAAAGAAGTAATCTTCTAACATGCTCATTGGATTATATGCCGCATCGGCTACGTTTGCTCCATCCTTGTTTTTGTTAGGAACACGTTTTTGCTGTACTTCGTATTTAATTTTTTCCAAGTACTGCTGTGCTTTATGAGGAGGCATATTACCTACGTCAATAAAAAACACTCTTCTTTCAGGTGCTCTATGCACTCTGTAAATAATAATCGAATCTTCTAATAATTCTTTTTGTTTGAACACTTTAAATACTGGTTCTAAAATACTAATACCAAAGGGCCAGTTATGATCCATGCCTTCTGTTAAACTTAATTGTACAACGTGTGTTGCATCAACTGGCATGCCTTGACTTGCACCCTGACTTGGATCGTTTTGTAATTTATAGTTACCAGCACTGGCTCCGATATTTCCGCCTGCTAACATTCCACCGCCTGCGCCATATGGTCTGGAGTGGATAGCCGCGGCTGATGTTGCCGCTAGTTGTTCAAAGTTTGCTTCTAGGTTTTTAACATAGTAAGTTTCAATCTTCTTACCTTTACTTTCGTTAACCACAACCTTTTCAATGTTTGCTGGATCTGTCCAATATAATTTATATGTTTCTGGATCTCTAATCATAAACTGGTCGCCGTACTTTAATGTACTTCTTACCATTTTAAAAGCTCTACGACTAAAATCATTTAAGTTGTTCCACTGGTCTAGTGTTTTACTTAAAATTTTCATTTCAGTTTCACTAGGGTCTTCATTAAATTTAAACTTAAACGGAGTTTTTGTTGTGTCATCTTCTTGAGTAGAAAATTCTGCAAGAATGTCTAGTGCCGCATTAATTTCTAAATCGTTGTCCATTTGGTCATACTGCATGTATCTCATTAACCTGTTAGGACTGCCAGCATAAACTTCTGGGAGCCAACTGCTGTATCTTGAATGTGTTGCACTATATCCATCGGTGTTATTGCCTGTTACATTTACAGGTAATCCACCGTTTGAACTGTTAAAATATTTTCGCCAAGTAGCCATAAAATCCTCTTTATATGTGTATATTTATCACTTCGTTGGAATAATGTCAATCAAAACGGAAAAGGTTTTATTAAACTTCTATGTCAGCAGTAATTCTGTTGCCTTTCTTGAGTAAGTTAGTGTTAATTTGCGTTAATCTAACTAACTCTACAAGTAACTCTTCTTGTGACATGCCAGCACCAATGTTGCCAGACATAGCATCTTTTTCAACCATTTGAGGAGTAGTGGTGTTTTGCGTTTTTGTTGCTTCTGCAACTTCGGCTACTGCTTGTGCTGTAGTAGGAACACTGTCTGCAACAATACCTGTTTCGTTTTGCATTTTATACATGTCAATTTGTGCTTGTAATTGTCTTGTAACATCTTGCATTGCCTCGCCAATTCTTGCACCGTCACCACTAAGGAGTGCTTCTGAATCAACATTAACACCTGCCGCACCTAATTCTGTTTGACGCTTTAAAATTTGACTTAACGGGTCTGCGCCGGCGCTCATAGCATTAGCACCGCTCTTGGCAGTAATACTGTCCATTAGTCCTGTGAGACCGCCCATCATATCGTCACCGTGCAATTTGTCAAATGCTACATTTTTAACTGCGTCTTGTTGTTCGGTTGCCGCTCGTTCCTGTTTGCTAGGACCAATTAATTTCATTGCACCCATTTTAAGCATGTCGCCCATGCTAATCTGTGACATGCTGTCTGCAACTGCTTCTACAGAATCTGCTATGTCATAGAAACCGTCACTTATATAACCATAATCTATATTGTCTAATGCGGCTGTAAGTTGTTCGGCGCTTGTTGCGAACATTGTCATACCTTCTGCGTGAGTACCTAATGTATTAAATGGTGCAAATGGATCTTTACCCATTAGCAATAAACTAAGGGACAAATTGTCCATTTGTTCAACAAACGGTTCTGTGTACATAGAAACAATGAAAAGATTATCACCGAATTCTTGTAGTCTATCACTTGATGTCAGTAACAAATCAAATGCGAATGCTGTCGATAAAAGAGGCCCTATATCTAAATTAGATAATTCGCCAATAAATCCTTTAAGTCTATCCACAGGACTATCTGCTCCAAACAGCGAACCTATGCCATCTTTGATTCCGCTCATCAATGATCCGCCACTTAGTGCCGACATACCTGCACCTAGGCTAGCAAGTGCATCTCCGGCGTAGGATAAGTTATTAAAATCTATCAAGTTCATTATTAGTAATGATTCGCCTAATGCACGAATTGACGGAGCCGCTAATGCACCCAACATCATGAATGGTAATAGTGGTGCCATTAATGCCATTGCTCCACCCATTGCTAACATTCCACCTGATGCTTTTAATAATCCCATGCCATCAACTTCTGACATCTGCGCCATACTGTCAGTGAATGCCGGTAAGGCTTTAGCAACTAAATTAAGTGCTATGCCGAACGGTACAAGTGCTAATCCTAATGCCGCTATTGCTACAGAACCTGCTAGTATAAATGGTAATGCAAACCCTAGTCCCGCCGCCGCGGCACCAAGTACTACAAGTCCAGCACCCATAGTCAATACTGTATCGAATCCTACATCTTTCATTAGACTCAATCCATATGCCATTGGTACTACTGACGCTCCTAATAGAGCAACTGCCGCCGCTCCTTTAATCATTGCAGTTGAACCTTTGCCTAATGCATTTGCCAATGCGGCTAAACCACCTAATGCTAATGTGCCTTTTATTAATGATGTAAAGTCTACCTCATTAAACTGTTTAAGTCCAACACCTGCTAAACCAACTGAAGCACCCAATAATGCAATAGCCGCCGCTCCCTTAAGAACTTTGTTATCGCCGAATTTTTTAACTGCATCTGCTATTGACTTTAAGAAGCCACCGCTCTTGCCCATTGGCATTGTGGCTTTATCTGCATTGTCTGATGCACCTTTTAACATGCCACCGACTTTGCCGCCCATGTTACTTACTTTGTCTTTTAATCCTGCTGGCACTAGTGCTTTTGCTTTATCACCTAGGGCCGACATACTTTTTCCTACAACATCTGGTGCTCCACCTTTTGTAATTTTGCTCATAAATCCAGTTGCCAAAGACGCAACTTTACTTGCAACATCTTTTGACTTACTGAATATTGCTTGTCCAAACACATTAGCATATCCCATTACTTTACTTGCTACACCTTTTGCACCGCTACTGTTGAATACAGTTTTTGCATAAGAAATAGAATTATTAAGAATATTTTTGCCTGCTGTGGCGCCTTGTGCGAACATACCTTTGGAGTAGTTAAGTGCATTTTTAGCCAGTTGCATTGCGGCAGGTCCATGTTTTGCAAACATACCTTTGGCAAAAGTTAATATTTGAGGTCCTAATACAGTTTTTGCATAGTGTGTGGCAATTGTTGCACCAAGCCATATGGCTACAAAGTATTTTATACCGTCAAATAATAATCCAGTGGCTTTGCCTGCCAATGCTTTAAACATTCCACTAATGTCAAAACCTTCTTCTGTTTTAAATTGTGCAAAAAATCCTGCAATATCTTTACCTACGTCTACAACAAAACTTACAAAACTTTTAATAGCAGGTATCATGCCGCTGACCATATCCGCGGAATTCATTGCCGCTGTGCCGACGTCGTCAACACCCATTCCGAAGAGACTGAATATTTCAGCCATGCCTTCTTCAATAACTGTCATTACTTCTGGGTTTGCAAACATACTGTAGAATGCATTCGACATGCCACCAGTAAGGTTTGTCATAATTTTGTTAAATTGGTTCGTGCCTGTTTGCACCGTGTCCATGTTAAATGCTGTGCCGAACTTTTCATTAACTTCTTTTAATTTATCTTCACTTTGTTCGAACTGTGTAATAGCATTAGCCATTGTTTTAGCAGACTCGTCGCCGATTTTAGCCATTTGGAATATACGATTTTTCTCACCTGCACTTAAATTACCTAATTCGCTAGTAAGAGTATTGACCATATTCTTGGACTGCTCTTGTGTCAGTGTGCCGTCTTTCATTGCCTGAGCAAACTCATTCATTGGGCCTTGTAAACTAGGTAATGCTCGTGTAAATCCTATTGCCGCATCACTCATACCAATTGCGCCAGCCGTACCTGCATCTAGGAATGCTGATGCAATATCTTGTCCTGCTTGGCCACCCATTGCCGCCATACCACTTGCAAATACTTCTATACCTGCAACAACATCATTTCTTACTGCGTCATCGAATCTTAATAAAGATGCTGATAGTAAACCGTTGTCTTTAACTAAACTGTCGACAAATGCCTGCATTTCTTCTGTAGACACACCTATTGCAGTAGCATACGCCATCTGCATTTTTGTTGTTTTAGCAATTTGTTGATTCATTCGACCTTGGTTTATGTTACCAACATTCATAAATTGCTGACGTCTAGTAAGTGCGTCACCGAATGCGCCTAAACTATCTTCTAAGTTCATACCCAATTCTTCGGATATATCTGCCGCATTTTTCATTGTTGCACTAAACTTTTCAATGCCTTGTGTTGCAACAACTTTTGAACTCCTGCCTATAAGGTCAGCCGCTCCTGCGAAACTGCCTGTTAAACCTGCTAGTTGGCTAACACCTAAACCGGCACTATCTGCCATGCCTTGATATGTGTCGTTAAAACCAACACCAACTTTGGACAAGTCATTTAAGGATTCGCCTGCTCCTAGTATGGATTGACCTAGGGCGGAACCGTACTGCATTACTGCACCGCCTATGTATGCGGCACCTTTGTACATGTGTTCAGCAGTAACCATAATAGCCTTGCCGACATTCTCACCTTCACTTTCAAATGAGTTTTTGAGAGTTCCTAAAAAACTAGCATCAAACTCTTTGTCCATCTTGTACTGTTCTAAGGACTTTCCAACTTCTCGGAGATCTCTACCAAACTCTTTTGTCTCTTTTAATAGTTTTTCATCACGTTTCTTTTGCTCGTCATCAGACTGCCCTGCAGTTTCATTGCCTTTCTTGATTTCGTTAAGTACACGTTTTGCACTGTCTGTTGCTTTTGCTTGGTCTTTCTGAGATGCACCTGATTGTTTAGCCATCGTTTTTAAGATGTCTAACATTTGCTCCGCGGTGGCTTCACTAGCCCAATCCGGGAACGTAAGTGCTTGTCCGTCTAAATTAAATGAAACTGCCAATTTGGTTATCCTCTTTTGATAATCATATTTATCAACTATTATTAAAACTGCTTTTAATCAGGTTTCAATAAAACTATTAAAACTATTGTTAATGAAGATAAATAAGTACATAGTTAATTCAAAAGAATTATATGGAGCAAACATGAGTAAAGATATAAACCAAAGTAATCCGTTAAGTGCTTACTTTAGAGCGCCTAAGATGTATTTAGATCTTCCTAGTAGTGCTAAATTTTACAGCGATGACATTGTAACTATGCCTGAAAGTGGCGAGTTTGCAATTTATCCTATGACAACAAAAGACGAACTTATGCTTAAAAATCCAGACGCATTACTGAATGGAGAAGCAGTATCTAATCTAATCAAGTCATGTGTTCCTGAAATCAAAAAGCCAAAGTTACTGTTTAGTGCAGACGTAGATGCAATACTAATTGCTATTCGTGGTGCTAGTGGTGGCGATGAAGTTGAGGTTAATGCTGAATGTCCTGAATGTAAAGAATTAAGTACAGTTACAGTTAGTATTGATAGTTCGTTGTCAACAATGGAATCACTTGATAGTGAATATACAAAAGAACTTTCGAACGGTCTTATATTAGTGTCGTTGCCTTTTTCATACGGCAGTACAATTAAGGCTGGTTTAGCCAGTTTCCAAAGTACAAGAAGTATGCAGGCTATTTCAGAACTAGATGACGATATGGACAGATTAAAAGCATTCAACACTAGTTTTGTTAAATTAGCAGACTTAAACTTTGAGATGATTATCGACAGCATTAAGGAAATTAGATACACAGATGCTGAAGGTAATGAAGGAGTTGTTAGCGACTCGGCTCAAATCAGACAGTTTTTAGAAAATACAGATAACGAAACTGGTAAGCAAATCGAAGAGTTTACTAATGAGATTAATTCTAAGGGAGTTAAACAGCAAATTCAAATAGAGTGCCAAAGTGAAAAATGTGATAACACATTCGAAGCACCTATTAACTTTGATCCTGTAAATTTTTTCACGGGTTCCTAGGAACAGCAAAGCCTGAAGAAATTACAGGCTACCTAGGCAGACTCGATAAAGAACAGAAATTAATCAATCGTCAAGTTGCAGAGCTGGCAATATTTAGCGAGGGTGCTGTGTCTTACACTGAGGCATGGCAACTTAGTCCTGTTGAGCGAGAGACTCTAATCAAAACTCTTAATAGATATAACAAAATTAAAAGTGGAGATAAGGGTGCTAGTTACGATGGCGATGATTGGGGAGAAAATGAGGGCGGAGAAGCAAATTGGGGCGGTGATGTTCCAAACATGCCGCCCGGGTAAAAGTGTAATACCAAGTGTAATACCTACCAATTAAGCAAGAATCCTACTTCAAAAGTGTTATACTCTTCTGTGTTCATAGACGCTCTTGCATAAAAAGAGTTATACCGGTGTAATACCGAAAACTTACCTAAGTCTAATTCACGTGATGAATCATACTCTAATACATCTGCAAATCCTACAGTAGTACTGTCTAAACTACGATACAAATCATAACCTAAACTCACATAAGTTGTGCCAAGT